>Ga0272444_10004907_pt1 | contig 11657 bp, 10 predicted proteins | sample SSMForm13_FD_201033 | JGI IMG/M metagenome (GOLD analysis project Ga0272444, IMG submission 201033) | Marine sediment archaeal communities from Little Sippewissett salt marsh, Falmouth, MA, United States - SSM-Form-13 | ecosystem: Environmental > Aquatic > Marine > Wetlands > Sediment ... | reverse complement strand
CGTCTGGAGGATCTAAAGAGCTTACTCAAAAAGCGGGAGTCGCTCTTTGATCAATTTGAGAGAAGAAGAGCCGTGAAGGAGCGGAGGCACGCATCCGGGAAAAGGAAACAAAGCTGATCCGGATGAACGTCTGGGTGGCTTTTCAGGATGGCTTCCGGGAGCGGGTAAATTCGTGGCAGGAAATGCAAAATGAAAACAATCGCGGGAGAGGGATCAAGATGTAAGGTTTGCTCGCCTCTGGCACATGCGAGTTCCTGCCACTACCCTCCACTCTTATGCCGCACGGCAAAAGCGCGGCCTTCATAGGCGTAGTTCCGGCCGTACCAGATGGGCTTACCGAAGTTAAAAAGAAAGGCCCACCGGGTAGCGGCGTCTCGGGATTCTCCCGACCATACGGACCAGCCGGTTGTTCTGAGAAGCGGCGTCATATTTCGAGTGCCGGTATACTCGTGGTACAATCCCCTGAGTTCACGAATCGTGGGCATCCGCCACCCACTGCTGTGGGTATTGAGGCTTTCCACCCAGAATCTGGCCTCGTCCCAGGTCATATCCCTGTCCGGGCCTGCCATCCACTCAAGGCCGGTTAGAGTATCTCTTACAACCCCGCTGGCACCAGCAACAAACGCATTGAGACGTTTGGTCTTTCCGGCTACCTCTGAAGGTCGGATAGGGTGGCCTGAAGGAGCGGGCGTCTTTTTCGATTTCCAGAAGGCGTGTCTTTGTTCCGCTCGGGATCTCAAATCATCGTCCCGGGTGCTGTAAGGGTTGTCGGCGTCATAGGACGACAGAAAGCTGGCCCAGGCAGTTGCCTTTTCATTGGATGTCAATTCCTCACTTCGGTCATAGAGTTCTGCCTTTTGGAAATCCTTGTCCATCCGGTCCTGCCACTGACCCCACGTTGCCTTGACAGCCTCACGCTCCCGTATCACCGAGTCGTAATCCCTGATGCCTTCCGGATCCGGAGGTACCGCCGTTAGGGGCGTTCCCTTCAGGGCAAAGATGAAGTCCCCCTTGTCCAACCGGATGTCATTAATCTTACCGTACTGGGGGTGTTGGGCCGGGTTATACTCAGGAACCTTATTTTTGAGGTAAAGTCCCAGTTCCTCTCCGGTGATGTAGCCATCAGGTATAGGTTCCGGGTCCCGGCCTTCCAAGATGTCCAGAAAGGCCTGCTTGAAAATACTCTGGTCGGGAACCGGTTCATTGGCGCGGCCCGCAGTAATGAACTGCCGGACCGGCAGCCGCATGCTTTCGGAGATTGCCTGAGGGACGACCCGTTCCCTGAGATTGAGTATGGAGCCGGAAAAACAACTGTCAAACATGAACAGGACATGCCGGGCATTGATCACTTTTGACCGTGTCACGATACTCTGCATATCCACACTGGAAAGGCTGAAGCCCACGGGATCTTTCTCCGGCGCCGGCGCATCCACCATCACCAGGTAACCGAGATCCTCGCCGTTGGCCATCTTTCGCGTATGGCCGTGACCCGCAAAATAGAAAAGAAGACGATTATCGGGATTCCGACCGTACCGGTGGCAGAATGTCTCCAGTTCTCTCGTGAACGCATCCTTTGTCAGATCAATTCTGAGGGTGACCTCAAAGCCATGCTCCTTGAGGACATGGACGACCTCCTCCACGTCCTGGGCAGCCCCTGGGAGGGGGTCCCATCCTCCCCGATAGTTCTCGTTTCCCACAACGAATGCATACGATCCCCGGTAAAGGGGGATGACCTTCCCCTCCGGGGTCCGGGCGGCCACACGGATCGCCCGGTCTCCTCCATGGGCATTCCATATCAATATGGCGCACGCGGCGAGGATCTGGATGCCGATGGTTTTGAAAAAACTCATCTGCCCGTCCACCTGATCCCTTTTAAGGGGCCTCAATATCTTACGCGTGCGGTACCATCAGGGCCGGTCAGAACCCGGACCCTGTCCCCGACCCGGAAGAGCACGTCGGCCTCCTGAACAATGACCACCGTATTCCCATTGTCCAACGCAACGGTTATTTCAAGGCCGTCCTTTTTGGTGACCTCCTCTTCTACCGCCGAGCCTGCCAGACCCCCGGCCACAGCCCCCACGGTCCCACCGACCACCTGTCCCCAGCCACGGCCGATGGAGCTGCCCACGGCCGCGCCAAGCGCACCGCCCACAATGGCCCCCCAGGGGCCTTGGGTACCTTCGATCTGGACGGGATCGACCCGCTCCACCGTTCCCTGGTAGACCGTCTGTGTCTTCCGCACCTGTTCGCGCGTATAGGATCGACCCGATGGGCTCGAAGCGCATCCTCCGAGCAGTAGGAGCACCAGGCAAATCATGCCGAATACCCTCACTATTTTCATCATCCGCACCTCCTTATATTTTGAATACCATCGTATCATTCACTTAAAACAACTTCAAGCCTCGGGACAAAGCAGCGTACGGCTGGGTGCATGGCCGACATGGTGCTTAATCGAATCTAGGTTCAGGCTTCTTTCCTGCCGGTCTTCCATTCTGAACAGGGGATCGATAGGCAATCTCCTTTGCCAGGGCCGAGGCGGCTTTCGGGATCAACGCCCTCGCATTGCCCTGTCCCCTTACTGTAATACGCACCTTACGCGAGGCACGAAAGGCCTTGCCGATTTGGACCGTAAGTCCCCTGACACCCACGGTCATCCGGGAGAAGAGCTCCCCTGTATCGAGGAACGGGGCTTCCATGATATCCAGAACAGCAACCCTGCCTCGCACCCTAGCATCGCCGGAATACCCTTTATGGCCGAACAGCTTCTCGACCTGTTCCGTGGCCAGCCGGGCGACTTCAGCCGCGATGCCGTCTTCTCCTTTAAGTTGTATTGCTGGGCCTTCTTTTCTACCCAAGGCCGGTTGCGGCGAGGAGGTCGCGACCTGCGGCCGGTGCGTCAATCTATCACTGCCATGTATGACCGTTGAGGGAGCCAGCTCGAACGGGACGGTTGTCCTCACCTCTGGCATGCCTGCACCGAACGGGGGCCAACCATGTATCTTTGCGAGCAGGAGGGCCGCTGCAAGTATCAGGATCGCAACGAGAAGACCGGATCTAAACGGTCGTGTTCCCCTTCGAATGACGGTCCCTTTGCGCGGGGCCGCCGGAAACTCAAACAGGAGTTCAAGCGCATCTTTCACACTCGATACGGGATGAAGCACCAGTCCCTTTTCAGTCAAGGATCTTCGAAGATCGTCCGGAATGTCCGGGTCATTGGCTTCAGGATACAATACCCGGCTCTTTTCGGGCACCAGCCTGCCCGCGGCCCTCAACTTGGCCGGAATCCCGTTGACCGGTCCTACCGAACCATCGCCGTGACTGCTTCTGATCTCGCCCGTGGCCGCGACAGGGCCTGGATTCTGTCCAAGAATTCGTCTGGCTAAAGCGATGGCAAAGGCCAGTCCGCCGCTTTCGCCGGTGACCGGTACCCCGGCCGGCAGCCCCTGGAGATCATAGCCCACCACCACCGGTTCTATCTCCGATCCATGCTTCTTTAGTACATGATACACGGTCTCTGCAGCCCGGCGGGCCGAACCTGTAAAACCGCCTTCGCATTCGGTCACCACATAGGCATCGATCGGTCGGCCCCTCTCCCCTGGAGGGGAATAAAGCGACAGGTCCACCTCGACACCGATCCCGCTTTCAAAGAGCATCCAGGTCTTGGATTCGTCTGAGTGAGTGGCGAGTTCGGACATAGCACGCGATCTAACTTTCTCTGTGAAGTCGTCTATCCCTCTTTTTCATCTACCAGGAGGGTCCAGGCCGAGAGGTCCAGGTCCATCAGTCGCTCGCAGGTTCGGGCCAGTCTGCCGTGACGCAGCCGTCCTTGGAGCACCACGCGCCCCTTTCGGTCCCGAACGGTGAAATGTCTCCCCTCCACCGCCATTTCACCGTCAGCAGCGGCCTCGATGGTCACCAGGCCTTTGTCCGGATTATCCACCTGGGGCAGCACGCCGAGGATAAACCTTCCACAACTGCTCCGTATGCTCACCGCCTCCTTGGCTTCCAAAGAGGCGGCGGCCTGCCGGAGGCCGTAGACAACGGGTGAAAATGCCCTTGCGTCATCCGGCCCAATCTCTTGGATTTCCTCAAGTACGGTCATTGCCCGCCGCCAGGAGGACCACTTCTCGAGGCAATCGGGGCACAGGGAAAGGTGGTTCACTTCTGCATCGGAGGATGTCTCAATACCACCCGGACCGGCCATGCGAAAAAGCATGTCCGAGGGTATGTGGCCCTCGGGCCCCGCACCCGTCTCCATGGGGGCCTGCGCGCCCTCTTTCCAGATATGGAGACACTGCTCCAGCGTATGTTCTCGATTCATATGTCCACCCTGTTTCACGCTTAGGTCTGCAATCTCAAAAGGCCAAAGCCCTCACCCTTTCCCCACATTATCCGTCCAACGACCATCCCTGCCTCTCCATACATCGTTTCATCATCTGCTCCACCCGTTTTTGCCACTGCCGAACATTTTCAAGGGAACAGCCCAGGGTCTCGGCGACCTCCCTCAGTTTCAATCCCTCAAGGACCCTCGACACAATGACCAGACGATCTTCGGGTGAAGGGAGCGCTTCCAGGCATCTCTGGATCAAATCAACCACCTCCTGTCGAAGGGTTGTGGTTTCCGGATCGTCTCCGGTCTCCCTCAGTATCATTCCCTTGGATTCGGGCGGATCCTCCCGGTCACCCCCCTCTTCTTGGGCCGACACCACTCTGGGCGTCAAGCCGGATACCTGGTGGACCTCTTCGACGCTCCAGTTGAGTCTCTCGGCCAAGGCGTCCGGGCCTGCATTCAGACCCCTTCGGGTCAGTTCCATCCGCTTTTCCCTCAACGCCTTGACCTTCTGCTGGCGCGCCTGTGGGAGGCGTATCATGGGCTGGCGCCTGACCTGATCCAGCATGGCCCCCCTCACCCGATAGGCGGCAAATGCCAGCCAGGGGACCCCTTTTGCCTTGTCAAAGCTCTGCTTGGCCTCGATCAGTCCAATGACGCCGTAGTGGCACAGGTCCTCCTTGGTCATGTCACCGGCCTCGCCTGCCGGACAGTAGGTGCTATAGACATCTGAAGCGATTCTTCGCACCAGCGCCATCTCCCTCGGCGTGATCATGACCTGAAGGTTGTTTGCGGTATCTGCCTTTTTGCTCATCGATCGAAGGCCATTTTTAGAATTCACCTAACACGTTCGCTTTCTGAACATCTCACCACCCTCCCTGCCCATTTATCACGGCCCGGTCACCACCTGCAGCCCGGCCTCTGAATAGCCGCCCTTTGTGGACAATCCCTGGTTCCTCAGGCGCTGGATAAGATGATCGCTTTTCTTCCATTCACCCCTTAAATCCGGCGGAAACGTGAGGGGGGTTTCTGCGGCCACGGCCCAGACCCTGTCCCTCCCGTACGGGGCCGTCACGACCAGATCGTACGCGCAGCCGTCCTCGGGAAGGACAATCGGTTTTCCGGGCAGGGGAAGGGTCCCACAATGACCCTTGCGGGCCAGCCGGCCGTTTACGTCTACAGGGTAGAGGAGGGTGGCATTTCCCTCCGTATCCAGATTGAACAGATAGACCCATGCAGACCGATTGAGTCGAATCACGAACCGGATGCGTTCGTCGTTGTGGTAGATGGGTTTTTCCTCACCCCGGTCGGTGGTCAATTCCACCACCAGCCCGTCTTTGGAGATACCGCCGGCTTTGCATGTCTGTGATAACGACGACAGCATATATGGCTCTTTCGCGGGTTGGAGCAATGCTTCAGGGAAGAGTCTCGACGGAATATCGGCTGCGGCCGCCGTAATCTGCTCCCCATTTCTGTCGACCACCTTTACGCGCACTTCGATCTTGCTCCGGTGGCGCCACGCCTCCCCCCTCAGCTCTGCATCTGCCTTCATGAGATCGGCTGTCAACCCGATCCCTTGCGACTTCGGACGGATGGCCCGTGTTCCCCTTTGGCGCAGCGCGGTTGTGGAAAGCCCCCTGAGGGCACTTCGGGGATCCAATGGCACAAATACGCGGCTTTCGCTTAGGGCCGGGCGGAGCAGATCCACGAGGTATGGCCCCAATTCAAGACTGCACGTGTCCGTCTTGATTTTGAAATCGCGCATATGCACCGTCCGGGTATCCCGGTCCGGACTGTTCCGCTCCAACCGATGGACCAGATAGCGTGCCCACGATTCCCTGTCCGGGGTGAGGGCGGTGGCATCAATCTTGTTCAGGGGAACCTTTTCCGAGGCCGATGCCACGGCTTCCGGCCCATAAGGCCCCAGACGCATGACTTTGAGATCGAGGCACAGGTCCCTGCCTTCCTTCTGCCAGGTACCCTGAAGGATCATGAACTGATCCTCCTCCACGCCCGGCAGCATAACTCGGACACCCCTTTTCTTCATCTGCGTGATTAACTTGCCGCGGAGCAGGCCGGCCAGAGGAAGGCTCAAGCCGGTCTGAACGTCATAAAGGTCATGGGGAGCGATCAGTAGGGGCTGTCCCTTCAGATTCCCTTGTTCCACCAGGGTACTGCAAAGCGCCTCGACGGCTTCATCCAAATCCGATTCGTCCCACCAGGGAGAGGACGGAGTGTATGGGAGGTTCGGGTCATTTCTTAATGAGGAAGATGGGGTACAGCAAGGCAGGAAGATCATTGCGTAAAGGTAGAGGACCCCAATCATAACAAGACCGGTCAGGCCTGATTTCCGTCGGCCAAATAATCGAAGCAGAAATTCAAATCTCCTCATAAGCGCATCTCCTCTGACCACTATATCGAATTGGGCGCGCCAAATTCCAATAGTTTTTGTGTCTGAATATCGTAATGGCATCCTTTTGTTTGAAACTGCAATAGGTTATGGGGTTTCAGAAATCCTACGGCGATAGGGGCTAACGCTTTGAAACGAAAAAATGGCAGGTCCGCTGAAAGTGAGCATAGCAGCCAACTTTCTCTGGAAAATCCAAAATCCCCTTCGATAGATAGTATGGCGGGCGACAGCCTCGAAACACGTATAGGCGCCCTACGATTGAGGTCACGGGGGCATAGGAGGAGGTGGCACATGAATTTTCTGAGAGACATGGGAGGACGGCTGATAGCAGCCATATTTTTGTCCATGCTGATCCTGGGTGGCTGTACGTCCAGCCGCAATGCGGTAGTGATAGGGTCGGGGCCCACGTGTGAGGAGGCGCTGTCCACAGGTCTTCAGGGATATTCCGACGGTGAAGTGGCCGGAATTCTGGACAACGCTCTGGCAGAAGGGCGCGTACCCGAATGCTGGATGCCGGGCATGGAGTTCTGCCTCAACGAAAACCGGGATATCCCTCACCGGCACCTGGCCGAGGCAGTGAAGGTCTTTAACAGGCGAAGGTACGAGCCCCTCTTTCACAAGGCCGTGTACAGATATCTGGCTGAAATCGAAAAAGGGAACGCCCCCTACCGGCCCGAAGATCGGCTGCTCCTTGAAAGCTATTGTCGCGTGATCATCAACCGAGCCCACAGCCTTCGAGACAAAAATCTGGGACAGGCCCAGCTGTTGTGCCGCAGGCTTGATGAGGGGCTCTATGAAAGATTTTTCGGTAGCGGCCCTCATTCGAGCCAGTGAAACGGGAAATCCATGGGACGTATGTTTCCAAAAGGGAGTTTGTTTCTGAGCGGAAGCGTCCCGCATTCAGCTCAACGTGTCAAATTTCAAATCTCAGATTCCCAGTATCCCCGCTGAAGACGGGATCCGCGACAAGTCTCAATTTTCAAGTTTCAATCACTGGAGGTATCCATATGAACACGACCCAAAAAACAATATATGCCGGATTGGGTGCACTTCTGCTGACCCTCATCCATGTGGGCGTATCCCAAGCGCTGCCCTACGCTGCAACCGGCAGTGGAGACCGGGCCGTGGAGATTGCCAAACAGGCGAGGGACCGTGTGGAACAGAACGGCCAGCGGCTAAAGACATCCTCCGATGCCCTGTTCAAGGAATTCGCCGAACGAACCGTCGCCCTCCAGAGGCTGATCGATACTCGGGAACGTCTCGAGAAGTCGGGATTTTTAACCCAGGGGGATCCGGAAGGGGCCGCAAGGCGTGCTCACATCAACGCCAGGATTCTCGCGGAAGTCGCTGAACTAAAGCGGGCCACGGACACCCATCTGGAGGCCCTGCTCAGCTCGCTCCAGACCTTTGACGATGCTGTGGCCGGTTCGCTGGTGGCTTGCCAGGCCACACGGTCCATCAACAGCAATTATGAACTGACGCTGGACCAATATCTTAAGCAGGAGAGGTCCCATTTCCATCAGGCGTCCCGGGAGGCCCAGGAGGCCCTCGATGCCTATCAGGATGCCACGGATCCCAAACTCAAGGCGCGGCGTCTCAAGCAATACCATCGTGCCAAGCGGAGGCTGCTTCAGATCGGCCAGCGCCGGCAGCTCTATGAGGCCCGCATCAAAGTCGCGCACATGAACCAGAAGGTCAGCGCACTGATTCGGGAGAAGATCCGCACAGAGGGCGGCGATATCGCCACCAAGTACCGGCAGGTGATGGCTGACCTCTACAATACCTTTTCCAAAATCGTGCCCATCGCCGAGGTGGGGGGCACCGGCACGCCGGAGATCTTTGCGAACGTGGGATTCAACAATATGGAAGAACTCCGGACGACCCTCGATATCGTTGACGGCGCCATCGGCAAGCTGAGCCATGTGCTGGACGACATGGTGGATGATGTCCTGGCAGGCCTGGGCGGGATCCAGGTGGTGAAAGATGCCAACATCGACACGGAATCCTTGAGTGTTGAGGAAGAGATGGATTTTCTGAGCCGGCAGCGGGAGGCATGGAGAAGCTAGAAGTTGGAGGTTAGAGGAGGGAGGGTAGAGGCAATAGGTTTCTATCCCCTAAACCCAAACAAAGCGGTCCTCCAACCTCAAACGACAGGGTCCAAATTGGGTTGCGGTCGTAGGCCCGCATTGGGGATTCAGGGATGAGTGGGGAAGTTGGAAGAGGAGGCAATCAAATGATGAACATATTTAGAGAGACGATAAAAGGGGTTGTGGTGGCAGGGGTGATGCTCCTCGGCGCAGGCCAGGGCGTATGGGCCGAATCCCTGTATGAATACTATACCACCGCTTCAGCGGATACCCTCAGGACGGAGACGTCTGAAATGGGCAAAGAACTGACCCAAACCTTTGACCAGAAGGCCATCAGCTCCCGCCAGAAACGTATTGATTTTGCGGAATATTTTGCCAATCTGAAGAAACTGATCATCTATGCCGGTCGGCTCGCGGCCTACAGCGAGTATGGAAAAGACCTCCAGTTCGCCCGGGACAACGAGATCTTCAAAGGCCTGCCCAAAGAAGCCCCTGCTGCCGACCAGGGGAAACCCCGGGCAGACCGTAAGGACTTTGTCAATCGCAAGTACGGCGAGATGAAAAAGAACGTGGAAGAGGAGATCGATACCTATGAGGATCTCCTGATCCTCTCCCTGGAGGCCTGTGAAACCCTGATCCAGAATGATCTGAACGGGTTTGCAGACCACGCGGCCTATCAGAAACGGGTGGAAGACTTCAAGCAGAGTACGAACTTCCGCGACTACCGGGAAAGGCGCACCCGGCTTGCCAAAGGATGGCCCGACCTGGCCGCACGGGTGGCGCGCCAGTTCGCCCTCTGGGACCCAAGGCCTGCTTCACCGGACGACCCCATCATCGACGTCAAGATCGCAGGAGCCATCTAACATGGCCGGACCGCTGACCCACGCCGATGGAAGGCTCAGGACCGGCCGGGTATCGTTGCTGATATTTATCGGGCTCTTGGGGGCCATGTGCCTTCTCTTCAAGGCCAATCGTTCCATGGACCACGCGATATTGGCGGTGAAGCATCTGTTTGAACCGGCCGCTGCAAAATCCGAGACACAGCGGTTCGAGATCAAACAGGAAACCGAGGCCGAAGAGACCTTATGGTCCCGAACCATTGAAAAAAGCCCGGCCACGGAAAGGGAAACCTCCCCCCAAACCGTAGCCCGGGTGCGTGAGAGAACGGCCCTGGCAGATACCGTGGCAGAACGAGATGCGCCATCCAGACCGGGGAAGGTCCCGGAACCCGATGTCACGAGAAAGGTGCAGCAACCCCCTCCCCCCAAGCCCGTCCAAAATGGAGATAAAACCCGAGTGCCCGACGCTCCGGTAACGGTTTCCAAAGATCGTCAAACAGAACGGCCCTACACAGCGGTGGAAAAGGAAACCCCGCCTCATGCAGGAGATCGCCAAGGGGACATTGCTCAGAAAGCCCGTGCCCCCCTTCTCGACAGAGAGGTTCTTCAGAAATTGGCCCGGATCGGGGCTGAGGCATCGTCGGTAAAGACCGATCCGATCGCGCAACAGGCGGGGGGATCTGAAAAGCTGAAGCGTCTGAGGGATGGCGAAATAAGCACGGATATGAAATCCCCGTCGCGGTCTTACCCGGCTGCCGAACCGATCCGCAAGACAGGGTACGTTCAGGCAGACTCCGGTAAAGGGGTAGTAACGGTCGATCAGAAGTCGTACATGCACCTTTTCCAAAGCTGGCGCGCAGCCGGAGACAGGGGAAAGGCCAAAGAGAAAATCCCCCTGCGTGTCCAGGACCTGAGACATACCTACGAACTTTTTCAGATGAAGGTGATTGCCGTTGTCAGGGGAAACACCTTTCTGGATTTGACGGACGGTACCCGTGTGGCCGAGGCATCCCTCGGCGAGTATTCCAGCACCCTTTTTCGAGTGGACCGGCCCTGGTCGAAGTGGGGGGAGGCACTGGCGGCTGCGGGTGTACAACGCAATGAGCAGGTGGAGGTCCGATATTATATGTACGACTTTATCAAGGAGGCCATTTATGCCCGTGTCCATCAGGCCTTTTCCTGGTGCAAAAACAAGGGCTTAATTGAGACAGACGTACGGGGTTCCGATGTCGATGTGCTGGGCAGAGCCTATGGGATCCATCGTCAGGGCGGGGGCCGTTTTGGGGTATTTGTACCGACCTCTCTGAATACCCCGGATGGACAGCGTATCGCCATCGATCCTGCCTGTTTTCGAGGTCAGGCCGATGTGGAGACCCTCCGAGGGGCTGGACTACTCTAAGTGAGGACACAAGATGGAATTCGTTCGCTGGACATTGAACAATTTCGGCCTGTTTTTTGGGGCGGTATTCCTCTTCTATCTCTATCTCATGATCAGGCGACTCACCCTCCTCTACGACATTCTCAGGCGGGTTCCGGAATACAACACCCCCGACAGCCATCTTCGGGTCGGGGAAAACAGGGCACTCGGCTTTCTGAACGGCCTTTTCACCCGACTCTCCGAGGCCGCGCGGCGGGGAAAGGGGAGCGTGGATGCGGTCATCGACGCCATCTGGTCCGAGGTGGAGTGCCGCGTCGGCATCCACTTCACCGCCCTGAACGGCTACGCCAACACCCTGATTCTCATCGGATTTGCCGGAACCATCTTTGGTTCCATAGGGGCCTTTAACGAGATGTTCCGTGGGCTCGCGAATGGCGAGGCCAGCGCCATGGTCTTTGTGACCTCATGGAATAGCGGGCTGGCGACAGCGCTGTACACGTCCCTGGGGGCCGCGACCATCGGGGGGACTCTGCTGACCCTGCTCTGTTCCCGTTTTCTGATGAACCGGGCAAAACACCTGGAGACACTGGTGGGTTTGCGGATCAGCGAAATC
>Ga0272444_10004906_pt1 | contig 11659 bp, 8 predicted proteins | sample SSMForm13_FD_201033 | JGI IMG/M metagenome (GOLD analysis project Ga0272444, IMG submission 201033) | Marine sediment archaeal communities from Little Sippewissett salt marsh, Falmouth, MA, United States - SSM-Form-13 | ecosystem: Environmental > Aquatic > Marine > Wetlands > Sediment ... | reverse complement strand
TGAATCCCTGGAAGCCAGTTTGCATATTTGTCAGGCCCAACATGCCGAGCATGAGGACTTTGCCGCGATGGTCTATAAGGTCACCGAGTGTGTTGGCTATTGCGGCGCCCATCCTGAACCAGTCGGTGCCGACATGAGCTAGACGACTGGACGTAGGAATATCGCTGTCCGTGGTGACCACGGGAATGCCCATGTCAATGGCAGTGTCGACAGCAAGAGCAATATCACCGTTTCCCCAGCCGATAAGCATAATTCCCGCGACCCTGCGGTCGATCGCGTCATATACAGCCTGCACGTAGGGCTCATCGGAAGTGTCGTCGGGACCGGCGATCGTTGTTTTGACTTCAAACTGGACGCCGATGCGGTCGAGCACGGGATGCGCGTGACTTACGAACACCGGATGGTGCGCAAGCTTGGAGATCCAGACATATTCCTCCACAGGAAAGTCCTCCTATAGCTGAAAATAATCAGGCGGGTTACAAAAACACTACCCTTTGACGAAGGATATAATACATAGGGTGGGCAGGATTGGCAAATAAAAGGTCAGGCAGCCGTACATATTCAGAGTGTATGTCGATTAAGGAGATGTTCGGCGAAGAAACGCGACAGCCTTTGGATGAATTCGTCTGAATCGTGATACGAGCAGTGCCCTTCATTGACTACACGCCACGATTCGACCTCGACATCCCCCGCGCGTGCGGCTTCTGTCAGCCTGTCTATTGAATCGGGGTTGATGCGGGTATCGCAGTCTCCATGAATCAGGAACAACGGGCACCGGATTTCCCCGACAACATCAACCGGATCGGGATAATCAGACCACTTGCCAATGATGAACTTCGAGGTCGCCATGAAAAGCCTGACAGCAAGTGGCCGGAACGCAAGGGGGAGCTGGATTGGGGATTCCTCGCGGCCGAGATCATAGAATGCCTGGGTTTCAAGACTGGCATACGATGAATCTGCGACCGTGCACGCGATATTATTCTCACCCGATTCGGCGTCCTGCGCAGCTGCATGAATGCAGGTGGTCGCGCCCATCGACGCACCGTACATTCCGATCTTATTTCTGTCCACTCCCGGCTGTTCGATAAGCCAGTCCACTGCAGCGAGAGCGTCGAGAGATTCCGCTCGTCCGAAAGTGGTGACCGTTCCTGTATGCTCGCCGTGTCCGCGCTGGTCGATTAGAAGGACGCTGTAGCCCTGATTGGTGAACCTGCGGGCGATGTTGACGAGTTGCATACGTGTGCCGCCGAGTCCGTGAAGGAAGATAATCGCCGCGCCGTTATCACCCTCGCGATACCATCCGGGAACATACATGCCCTCTTCGTTAGGGAAGCTGACAGTTCTGGTGCCGGGTCCGAGCGCTTCGAGGGGGGTACGGTCTATCTGGCGGAATGTCGGATCGATGGTGTGGACCAATTTTGTCATCCTTGATGAATAAGACGCGATAAACAAGGCAGCGGTTATGCCTGCGACCGCGATTATTCCGCAGCCGATTTTGAAAAACCTGTTCTTAGAGACGGGATTCATTGAGCAAGTCCGCGGGTGAGTTTAAAAATCAGGCCTTGTCGAATGATTCCTTCAGGCGCTGGAGAATCTTAGGTGTCATCTGCCTGAGGTTTATACTGTTGGCCAGTCCTCCTCCTCTGCCTTCGATATTCACCTCGACGCGGGTGCGGTCGCCGTCCTGCATGATTCTCCATTCGGCGGCAAGCTCACCCGAGGTCCACGAGATATGTGTCACGAGTCCTGCGGGCGGACGCGTCAGGTGCAATTCGACGATGCACGAATAGACGGAATGCCCGAGCGTGTAGTTCCCCTCGACTTCTTTCACGCCATCCTCCATGTCAGCCAGGTTCGGGATATGGATCATCTCCCAGAAGGGCATCTGGCGGCGAAGGTCGGCGAGGGATTCGAAGACCTCATTGATTTCGCGATTGATGAGAATTGTGCCGTGTGAAAACACGCAGATAAGTATAAAGCATCATTGAAGGGATTGTGCATAGTAACCGAGCCGCGCGCGTAAGCAAGCGGTGCAGCCACTTTGCCTGGGACCTTCACTAATACGCAGGATATACATTTTACCAATTGATGATTGCCTGCATAAAGTCGCTGCACCGCTTGCTTACGCGTGCGGCTCGGTAATGTACCCGGTGCGGCTCGGTTATATGCCCCAGTACATCTCGAATTCAAGCGGGTGAGGAGTTCTGGATAACGGGCCAAGCTCGTTTTCGCGCTTACAGGAGATGTAATTCTCCAGAAGCGACTCGCTGAAGATATCGTTTTTTGTCAGGAATTCGTGATCGGCTTCAAGCGATTTCAACGAGTGTGACATGTCGTCGGGGAGGAAACATTCCGGATGCCCTTTAATGTCGATTTCCGGCGGATGCCCGTCGAACGGTCCGAAATTCAGGGGAGTCGGATCGATTTTGTTTTCGATTCCGTCCAGTCCCGCCATGAGCAAGCCTGCAATGGCGAGGTATGGGTTCATCATCGCGTCACCCGGACGGAATTCACATCGCGCGTGCTTCCCTGATGAGTACCTCGGGATACGTATAGCGGCCTCGCGGTTGGCGACCGAATAGAAAAATCGTACCGGTGTTTCATGACCCGGTCTGAGTCTTCGATAGGAGTTCGTGGTCGGGCTTGTGAACGCGAGAATGGAGCGTCCGTGCGATAAAATCCCGCCAAGGAAGAATTTGGCCAGTTCGCTCAGACCGCCATACCCATCGCCAGCGAAGAGATTCTGTCCGTCTTTCAGCAGGCGGAAGTGAATGTGAAGGCCGTTACCGGCTGCGTTCGAGATTGGCTTGGGCATGAAGCACGCTTCTATTCCGGCATCGACGGCGACATCGCGTACGATGTATTTTCCGATCAGGATGCCGTCGGCTGTAACCATCGCGTCGGAGAATCCCAGTTCGATTTCCTGCTGACCCGCCGCGCCCACTTCGAAATGGTGATAACGCACCGGGAGTCCTGCCTCCTGGATGCGCGCTGCCATCATTGCCCGTTCGTTCTGCCACCAGTCCTGGGGATGGACGGCCATGTAGCCTCTGCCTTCAACAAGACGCTCGCTCGCGCCTATTGCTTCTTCACCTGCGGGTTGTCCGACCCCGGGCGCTCCGAGACGGAACCACGAGCCGTACGGTTCGTTCTGGAAGCCTGCTTCAGAGAACAGATAGAATTCGAGTTCGGGAGCACAGACGAAGCTGTCGGCGATTCCGGTTGATTTCAGTAAGGCCAGAGCGCGTTTGAGAGTGCTTCGCGGATCGATATGATTTTCGTTGCCGCTGTCGGCCTCGACAATATCGGCGATGGAGCTTAGCGTCGGCTGGTCGAAGGTTGTATCGATGAAGCAGGCGGAAAGGTCAGGACGGGCGCACATGTCACCGGAGTGGACGTTGCGGAATCTCGGGATACTGGATGAGTCAAATCCGACGCCTGTCTGGAAAAGCCTTTCATCGAGCGAGCCGTGCATCAGTGTGATGTGGTGCCAGCTCCCGATCAGGTCGCAGAACTTGACGTCGAACTGCCGTATCCCGGTGTCCTTCATGTATGCCCGGCATTGGTCGAGTGTATCAAACTTCAGCATAATCGCCTCCGACCTTCCTGTGACGGTGGTCCAGTTAAAGACCTCTTCTAATCATAAAAATCGGCTGTAAGAACATAAATTGTACCATTTAGGGATGCCTGGAAGGTTCCCGGAGTGGCTCTGTTCTGTCGGGAATGATAGCGGGGCGTATTTACGGGTATAATGCTTAAGCAGATGCAGGCGGAACCCATCGATAGAGGGAAAAGACAGAATTGGATACCGGACATCCTGCTGTCGGTGCTGATTATCGCGGCGGCAGTTGGGGCATACTGGTCGATCACCGGAACAGGCTTTGTCTCCGATGATTTCCTCTGGCACTCATTTTTTAAAAACACGATTGGGGACCTGTACGAAAAGCTCATGCTCCAGCACCGGGGAGAGATCGAGCTTGCGTACTTCCGCCCGACCCTGATTTTCAGTTACCAGGTTGACTACAACCTTTTCGGTGACAGTCCGTTTGCTTTTCATCTAATAAATGTGCTCCTGCACGCGCTCAACGCGGTGCTGGTATATTTTCTCGCGCAGAAGGTTGGTCTGGGCAGATTCGGATCGTTCGCGGGATCGATTTTTTTCAGTATATATCCTGCAAATGCCGAAGCGGTTAACTGGATTTCGGGACGGGGCGATGTGATGTCGGTACTCTGGATACTTGTAAGCCTGCTTCTGTGGTGCAGTTGGAGAGAGAAGCGAAGCAGGACGATGCTCGTTGTTTCAGCGGCAGCTTTCATTATCGCGATTGGCGCGAAGGAGTCGGCTGCCGCGATAATTTTCGTCCTGCCTTTCATTGACTGGCTGCTGAATCTCAAAGCTGGCGCAAAAAGCGAAAGGAAATCCGGGTATGGATGGGCGGGATGGCTTGTTTTTGCCGTGATAGTCGCAGGCGTTGTTGCGTTCCGATGGTGGCTGTTCGGCGATATTGGTGGTCCCCGCGGCCCTGACAATACAGCTAAGTACTTCGACATCACAATCGTTCAGGCCTGGTCGACGCTGGTTTACTCTAATTTAAAAATGATGTTCACCCCGGTCAGTCGCCTGTTATGGCCGGGATGGCCCGACGTGTGGAAGGTCGCGATAATTGGGGTCGGGACGCTTCTCGGATTAGTCCTGGCAGGGGGACTGATTTTCTCGGTATTCGGTCGAAAACAGAACAGGCAGAATCTGGCAGTGATTGTGGCCGGGATTCTCTGGATACTCATCATGATGTTGCCGGTACTGCCGCTCGCTCCGATTTTCGATTCAATGATAAGGACGCGGTATCTCTACGCACCTGCAATCGGACTTGCGTTTTGGCTGGGAGTATCGATGGGGATGCTGTGGAAGGGGGGATATTTCAGGAAGGCGATCGCGGTCCTGATACTCGTGGGTATGGTGACAGTCTCGGGCTACACAATCGACCGCTATAATGAAGCTTGGCGTCAGTCGAGCGATATTGCTCAAGGCATTCATGAAGTCATGGCGGAGAACACGCTGTTCCTCGAATCCGGCGGGACGGTGTTCCAGATCAATTTCCCGCGGCACTACAAGGGCACTCCGTGCGCACCGTACCGCTATGGGGAGTACCTGGAATTCCTTTACGGTTATAAAAATGTGCGAACATTCCATCTGGAGAAGCTGCCCAGGGAGATACCGTTCTGGTGGGGCGCATTAAGGCGCGGATGGAGGTCGCCGGCAGCGGCATTCCTGTGGGACAATGCATCGAAAAGCGTCATACCTCTGCAACCCATCGATCCCGATTACATTGAGAGACGGGATCGGGCTGAGGGGTGAATATTTACCGATTTTAAATCCTGTGGTAGACTTCCGCCGTTCCCGGGGGCGGAACAATTAATTTGCGAAAATCTATCGACGTGGAGGAAGAGACGTGGACTGCAAAACACCCGAAGATGTCCTCAATGCTGTAAAGGAATACGAGATCGATTTCATCCAGTTCTGGTTCACAGATGTACTCGGTGTGCTCAAGAGCTTCACCATCACCGAGTCGGAGCTGGAAGAAGGTCTTACTGAAGGGATGGGATTCGACGGCTCGTCGATTGAAGGATTCGCCCGAATCGAGGAAAGCGACCTTGTCGCCAAGCCCGATCCGGCCACCTTCCAGATTCTCCCCTGGCAGAGTAACGGACATCTCATTGCGCGGGTTTTCTGCGATATCCTTACTCCCGACAAGCAGCCGTACCCGGGTGATCCTCGCTATGTACTGAAGCGATACCTGAAGGAACTTGCGGATCGCGGATACACGTTCCATCTTGGACCTGAGCTTGAGTTTTTCTACCTGACCGATGACTCCGCGCCCTGCACGCTCGATACCGGCGGTTACTTCGACGCGCTTCACCTCGACCGTGGCGATGCACTCAGGCGCGAGACTATCCCGGCATTGCAGTCGATGGGGATCGCGGTCGAGTACGACCATCATGAAGTCGCCCCGAGCCAGCACGAGATCGATCTTCGTTACGATGAAGCGCTTCGGATGGCCGATAAGACGATGACCTACCGCGTCGTTGTTAAGGAAGTCGCGCGAAGAAGGGGAGTATATGCGACATTCATGCCGAAGCCGATTTTCGGTGAGAACGGAAGCGGGATGCATGTCCATCAATCATTGTTCAGGGAAGGACGGAACGCGTTTTTCGATGAGTCGGATGAGTACCATCTCTCCGACATGGCGAAGCATTATATCGCCGGGCTCGCGCGCCATGCGCCGGAAATCACAGCGATAACGAACCAGTGGGTGAATTCGTACAAGAGGCTGGTGCCGGGTTATGAGGCTCCGGTGTATGTGTCGTGGGCGCGACGTAACCGTTCCGCGATGATCCGTGTCCCGATGTACAAGCCGGGCAAGGAGAAGGCAACGAGAATCGAATTCCGGTCACCCGACCCTGCGTGCAATCCATATCTTGCGTATGCTGTCATGCTTGGCGCGGGACTTGCGGGGATTGACAACAAGTACGAGATCCCGAAGCCGATCGAGGAAGACATCTTCAGGATGTCGCCGCAGGAGCGGAAGAAGAAGAAAATCATGGAGCTTCCGGGGAACCTGTACGCGGCAACGATAGCGGCTGAGCAGAGCGATTTGGTGCGTACGGTCCTCGGCGATCATATATTCAATAAGTTTATCGAGAATAAGAAAATCGAGTGGGACCGCTACCGAACGCACATAAGCCAGTTCGAAATCGAGAAATATCTGCCTATTCTCTGAAAAAACCCCAAATATTGCGAGATTTTGATTGACTTGATTGAAAAATCAGGCCTTTGATGTTAACTTTTCACGCCCTTGCGTAAATGGGACTAATAATAAAAGAGGGAGTATTAAAGCTATGAGCACAACATCAGGCAAGCAGGCCGACCTGGCGGGACCGGGAATCGGGAATTACGACGAGTTGAAGACTGTACTGCCCGACGACTACGAACCGCTTCTGAATGCGAAAGAGACGCAGTTCGCACTGAAGGCGGCCAAGGAGTATATCGAGGACGGACTCGCTAAGGAACTTAACCTGTTCCGTGTCGAGTGCCCCTTGATTGTCGACCGCGAGAGCGGTGTGAACGACTATCTTGACCGTGACGGGTCGCGGACGCCGATCGAGTTCCACATCAAGAACGACTACGATCAGCATCCGATAGACGCGCAGGTGGTCCAGGCCGTCACAAAATGGAAGAGATGGGCGCTGAAGCAGTACCTGTGCGATGCCGGCGAGGGAATCTTTACCGACATGCGCGCCGTCCGTAAGGACTATTTCCTCGACCACGACCACTCCGCGTATGTCGATCAGTGGGACTGGGAGAGAGTCATCACGATGGAGGACAGGAACCTCGACTTCATGATCGACATCGTGAAGAAAATCTGGAAAGTCCTTGTCGGAGCCGGCAAGCATGCGGCGGAAATGTTCCCGCAGCTCAACACCGACAAGTATCCTCCCATCCCCGAGGAGCTTGTGTTCCTGCACGCGGAAGAGATCCTGGACATGTTCCCCGACCTTCCCCGTAAGCAGCGTGAGACCGCAATCCTCCAGAAATATCCGGCCGTCTTCATCATCGGTATCGGCTGGACTCTGAAGGACGGTTATCCGCACGAGATGCGCGCGGCGGATTACGACGACTGGGTAACGCCGACCATCGAGAAAGACGGGCAGCTGATGCACGGCCTTAACGGCGACATCCTCGTCTGGAATCCGATCACCAAGCGACGTCACGAGCTCACGTCGATGGGCGTACGCGTCACCAAGGAAACGCTGAAGCAGCAGCTCGAGATGACCAACCAGCTCCATTTCCTCGAGCTTCCGTATCACAAGTGGATCATGAACGACGAGATTCCGCTCGCTATCGGCGGCGGCCTGGGGCAGTCGAGGATTTACTCGTACCTCCTGAGGAAAGCGGCGCTGGGCGAGTGCAGCGTGACAGTATGGCCGAAGGTTCTACGCGACATGTGCGCCGAGAAGAACATCCATCTGTTGCAGTAATCGCGACAGCACGAATCTCTTCAATTAAGCAAAGCAACGACGCATGAAAGTGCGTCGTTTTTTTTCATTTAATGACAACTCCATAACCGTGCCATACACTTCCAGTGTATGGAAAAATGTGCCGGTAGCTTCCAGCTATCGGAATTTATTAGAAGCAAAGCGCTCCAATTTTGGACCCTGGCTGGAAGATGAGCGTTAATGAGAATATGGCAGGAGTTGAAAGAGTTCGCGTTAATTAATTCCGATAGCTGGAAGCTACCGGCACATTTCTACCCATTTTTTTTTGGAAATATATTGACAAAGGGTTGAAACGGAGTTAAATTAATACTGGACAAATTCTCGGGGAGACATAGGTGAGGGAACGCAATGACTGTGCAGTCAGGCATCCTCAATTCGAACGGGAGGTGGGTCCGATGAGATCCATAGTAGTGCTGTGTGTAATTTCGCTGATGGTCTGCGGTTGCGCGGGTAATCCGACCGTCCCGCCGGTCAACGATCAAGCCGATATCCCCAATCTCCAGCTTTCAAGTATGAACTCACAAGCAGGAAATCATCATCTTTGGGGAGAATGGACGCTTCATTTCTCTGCAGATCATACACGGGTCGATGCGGTTCCGATGCGGTCCGGACGGTTCCATCTGAATGTGCCGAAATTCCTGGAGAGTTATTGCACTGATTGCCTGCAGATAGCCGGAATTCAGAATAACGGTGACGGGACGATCGACCTGACGATCCGAATCACGCATCCGTTCACCGGGCATCCGGAATATACGGGATTTGATGTGAAGGGAATCATCATGTTCCAGGGAAGTCATACACTCAGATCCCATAGCCGATTTTACTTTCCGTACTACGAGCCGTTCAGAATCAGTTGGAAGGAACTCGGTGATCCTGAAGTGCTCAACCCGGACGGCTGGAGTCCATTGTGGTGCCCGGAATGGCAGATTCCCTTCTGGTGGCCGGAATGGCAGTCCGATTCCGAGCTGCCGATTTTAAATTACTGGTCCGGCAAGTTTTCACGAGGCATACCGACTGCAAATATTAATGCTTTCAAGGAATTTTATACCGATTCCGAGAGGCATATGTTCCGTCACGACGGCTCGGAGGTCAGGACCTACCATATCTGGCTGCCTCCGGGACCCCTGATTGCCGGGTATGCGGTCGATGCGTGCTGGGAGCCTCCGGATGTCACCCCGGTTACCGATCCGCTGAAGGATTTCCCTATTTCCGCAAACCAGGATGAGCCATATATCTTCAAAGTGGTTGCGAATAATAACGAGCCGATAGAGAGGGACGATTGCTGCGGAGAATGGGACTACGATTGCACGGAATTATATGCTGAGGTAGTAACCTGGCATGGCATGATGCCGAATTCCATTGGATTGACCTTGTGGCCTGATATTGCCTGTGGAGCTGGAAGGATAGAGGAATGCAAGCTCGGAACCAGGCCTTATGAAAACACTTACTGGATTTCAGCAGTGGATTTTGACCGTTGGCTTGAAAATGGAAAGCACAGGGCAGTTGCCATGATTCTCAATGGCTTAGATCCGGACCGGCCAAAGATGCTCGGATATACGGTATTCGATTTCACGTTAGACATTCCAGGCTAGGAGGAAAAAGCCATGAGACCAGTAATATTTATCCTGATGATGGCAGCGCTATTGCCGCTTAGTCCAGGCTGTTCAGGAGATAAGTCGCCGGTAACTCCGTGCGAAAACAGCAGATTCGTTGAGAATTTTGCCAATGACGTTCCGATCTTCGAGCCGGATGATGCACTGCTTGAAAACTCGACCGGTTTCCACGAGATCGACCTCGCTAGATTAATTGGAGGTTGGAACTGGGGATACAAGGGTCAGGTGTATAATCCCTACGGTTGGACAACAGCCGCTGTATCCATGCAAAGAGGACCTAATTGCACATCTCCGTTTAAGCCTGTCATTCGCTTCCTGCAGGGCTCTGAGAGTCAGGGAAGTCCAATAACCGGAAGTATGTCGGATGTTCACTGGGTAACTGGCTGGGATGCTAATGCCAATCCTCCGGGCAGTCACCAGGCAGAATACAGGCACCCAAAATGTGCTGCTCTGGCATACCTTATAGACAACGAGACTTATGTGGAAGTAGCGGTTGTATATCAAGTACATGGACTGTCTGAGTCAGAGATACTAAGCTTGCATGAAGACTTCGACGAATTTCACGGCAAAGACGAATACGATAATCCATTCAACGAGACAAACACTGCACCTGGTGACTGGGACATTGGAATAACGCTTCTAAGATGGCATATTGATGATTTTCCCGATGATGAAGAGCCCGAACGATATGATTTTTTGATACCTGATACCGGATTTCTCTCCCAATATCCTGATACCAGTCCAGATGTAGCTTATGATTTTGAAACAGGAGATCTGTACATAGTATATTCGAAAGCTGAAACGCCACTGGGAATTGAGCATTCTTATATACGATATGTTTGGGGAGAGCGGGATGATTCCCCGCCTTACTGGTTCAAGTCAGATATCATATTCGAGAGTACTTGGGGTGACGCCGGTCATTGGCCACGCATGGTACAGACCGATTTCGATCACAACGGACATACCCCATCTGTGGAAATCGGATTACTCGACTTTTTTGTCCATGTTGAAGGACCGCAGCCCGATCATTATTGGGTGGAAGACAAGAGATGGATATGTATTGCGTATACTTCTCAATTCGATGGATTCCATGCAGGATATCACGTAATAGCAGGAGGATGGAATTTGGAATTCGCAGGATGGCAAGATCGCGTTTTTCTTGATCTGAGATGTCCTGAATTGGAGAATCTGAATGCAGGTCTTCCTTGCATTGCGGTCACCCCCGTTGCCAGTGCGCGTAATTTCGCAGCAGTTGTTTTATCTCAAGTTGCCGGTTCGGACGGTTATGGGCCTATACTGCGGGTGTTCGAAGTTGATCTTTTCGGGATTGGTACTCTCGTAGATATTGACTCCTGGTTCGAAGTCCCTTCTCCGGATAATCATGCGGATTGTCTATTTCCTGCGATCGCGCTTCACAAAACTCTCACCAGCGAAGGTCCTTTCTCAACCAGCATTACATACATGGCACAGGAACCGGAGATGAACTTACTGCATCCCGCAATGATTTCTATGGAAATTGAGTTGACTATAGACGATTATAACGAACCGTATCTTGAAGTTGATCGAACCGTTATCGGGAACGCTGAAGTATTGAGCAACGTTACTATTACAGGCAACTACAACATAAGCCAGATACCGTTTATTGATCCTGGCGTTAGCACTTCTCTGGTCGCGACCTTAGATGGCGAATACTGGGCGGCATGGAGTGAAAGAATCGAAATGGAACCGCCACCGGAAGTCGTCGAAGGTACCTATGGGTGGATAGGTTATTAGGAATAGAAGTGAGTATCATTCTGAAGGGGACACCTTTTCGTAGATGAAGAAGGTATCCCCTTTTTTATTCCCCCCTTTTCCTTTCCTGTTTGCGATATAATTCCCTACGACCATGCTTTGGCTGATCATGAGAAATTTTCTCGGTGTGGCTTTTTTATTTCTGCTGCACGCGACGTGCTGCGGATGCAACGGAGGTTCTGTCGTGTTCGGGATTCCCG
>Ga0272444_10004905_pt1 | contig 11661 bp, 10 predicted proteins | sample SSMForm13_FD_201033 | JGI IMG/M metagenome (GOLD analysis project Ga0272444, IMG submission 201033) | Marine sediment archaeal communities from Little Sippewissett salt marsh, Falmouth, MA, United States - SSM-Form-13 | ecosystem: Environmental > Aquatic > Marine > Wetlands > Sediment ... | reverse complement strand
TAATTGTCCTATTTACTTGATCAATCCTGCAGCGTATGGTAAGCTGCGTGAATTGTGTCTCGAATACTCGGGCGATACATCCGTTACAGATAACCATCAATACCCTTGTACGCCGCAGGGCGAGCCGCATTGCAGAATACATCGAATTTAAAACCCTATTAACACCCTACCACGAAAGGAGGCTGCCATGTTCCACATCATCCGCGTCAATATGTCTGATCTTTCCATTAAATCGGAGGAGATACCGGAAGCATACCAGGGCCTTGGCGGGAGAGGACTCAGCTCCGCCATCATTGCCAAAGAGGTGAATCCTACCTGCTCGGCCATCGGCCCCTACAACAAACTCGTGATTGCCCCCGGTCTGTTAGGAGGGACCAACTGCGCCAATTCGGGCCGGGTTTCCGTCGGGGCGAAAAGCCCGCTGACCGGTGGCATCAAAGAAGCCAATTCCGGGGGCCAGGCTGGAGGCTATCTTTCGAGGCTTGGCATCGCTGCCATTGTGGTGGAGGGCATGCCTGAAAAAGGACGCCTCTACAAGCTGTTCATCAGTAAGGATAAATGCGAACTCCTCCCCGCGGACGAACTGAAAGGCATGGGAAACTACGATACCGTCGAAAGACTAAAAGACGAATTCGGTCTCAACGCCGGTTATGTCAGCATTGGACAGGCAGGCGAATGGATGCTGTCCGGCGCCAGTGTCGCCTTCACGGACAGGGAACTCCGTCCCACCCGCCACGCCGGCCGTGGTGGACTGGGTGCGGTCATGGGTTCCAAGGGACTCAAGGCTGTTGCCATTGACCCGGAAGGTGGTGAAGCCGCCCCCATCTTAAACAAGGATGCATTCAAAGAGGCCGCAAAGCGTTTTGCAAAGGCCTTAACGGAACACCCCGTAACCAGCCAGGGGCTTCCCAACTACGGGACGGATATTCTCATCAACATCATCAACGAAGCGGGCGGGCTTCCCACCAGAAATTTCAGCAGCGGCCGATTTGAGAATGCGGACAAGGTGGGCGGCGAAACCCTCAACAAAATCACGACAGAGCGGAAGGGAGAGACGACCCACGGCTGCATGGCCGGCTGTATTATTCGCTGTTCCGGCACCTATCTCGATGCCGAAGGGCATCATGTGTCCAAATGGCCTGAATACGAGACGGTCTGGGCCCTCGGCCCCAACTGCGGCATTGACGATCTGGATGCCATCGCCCGCATGGATAGGGCCTGCGACGACTTTGGTGTGGATACCATCGAAATGGGCGCAGCCATCGGTGTGGCCATGGAAGGGGGAATCAAGGAATTCGGAGATGTGGCCGGCGCTGAAGAACTCCTGGCTGAAATCGGAAAAGGCACCCCTTTAGGCAGAATCATCGGCTCGGGCGCGGCCGCTGTGGGGAGGACCTACGGTGTGACCCGGGTTCCGGTGGTGAAGGGCCAGGCCCTGCCGGCCTATGATCCCAGGGCAGTGAAAGGCGTGGGCGTGACCTATGCCACCTCGCCCATGGGCGCCGACCATACGGCCGGCTATGCGGTGGCCACCAACATTATGAATGTCGGCGGCCAGCTGGATCCCCTGGTCGTGGAAGGACAGAGTAAGCTTTCGAGCGATCTACAGGTGGCCACCGCCGTCATCGATACGGTGGGGCTCTGCCTGTTCGTGGCCTTTCCCATGCTCGATATGCCGGATGCCTTCAATGCCGTGGTGGACATGGTCAACGCCAAATACGACCTCAGTCTAAATGCAGATGATGTGACCGGCCTGGGCCAGAAGATCCTGGGAATTGAGCGCGATTTTAATCAGCAGGCCGGTTTTACCTCGGCCCACGACCGGCTGCCGGAGTTCTTCAGGTATGAAAAGCTCCCTCCTCACGGACATGTGTTTGACGTCCCCGACGAACAGCTGGATCAGGTGCACGTTTTCTCCTGATCACACCACCAAGAGAGCCCGCCCCTTTGAGGGCGGGCCTCACACCCTTCACAAATCACCTTTCTATCCAACACAGAATTTGCCGTGATGTCTGATTCATGGTATGGTCGATATGGCAGGGAGAATGTCATATCGGATGACCCCTTCCTTTGCCTAACAAAGTCCCTGAGACAGGTATCGTGGCGATGCCTTTTCGGAACCGCGCGTTGCCAAGGGACTGCGACCTGGAATCCCTGAACGGTTACGACCCAAGAAAGGATGATGCCATGAAAACCAGCACGATCCAACAGATGCGTTCCGAGGCGGAAAAGATCTTCAAGAGCGCCGTTGCGGCCGTGAACCCGTATGAGGCGGTCAGACGCTTTATCCGGGTGGAAGGCGATACCCTGTGCGCAGGACCTGAAGGCAAGCCGGTCGTCATGTTGAATTTGATGGAATTCGATCGAATTCTGCTCGTGGGAGGGGGCAAGGCCACGGCCCCCATGGCAAAGGCCATGGAGGAACTCCTCGGTGCACGACTCAGCCAGGGAATCATCAATGTCAAATACGGCTTTGGCGCAGATCTGGCGGTGACAGAAGTTGTTGAAGCGGACCATCCCTTGCCGGACCAAAAGGGTGTGGAAGGCACCGCAAAGATACACCGACTGCTTCAAAACGCCGGCGAAAAGGACCTCGTCTTTTCTCTTATATCCGGAGGAGGATCGGCCCTCCTGGTCCAGCCCGCCGGGAATATTTCTCTTGAAGAGATGCAGATCCTGACGCGGAGTCTCCTCGAGTGCGGGGCCAGCATCGACGAGATCAACACCGTGCGAAAGCACATCTCCACTGTCAAAGGGGGACAAATGGCCCGGGCGGCTGCGCCTGCCACCACCATCAATCTGATGCTGTCGGATGTGGTGGGAGACAGTATGGACATCATCGCTTCCGGACCCTTTGTCCCGGATTCCGCCACATTCAGGGATGCCTGGGGGATTCTGGTGAAATATGATCTAAAAGGGGTCCCATCGTCCATTGAATCCCATCTGAAAGACGGCATAGACAACCGGGTCCCTGAGACACCCAAGGCGGGAGATCCGGCTTTCCATCGGGTCCACAATCTGATCATCGGAAGCAACATCTTGGCCCTTGAGGCGGCAGAGAAAACGGCCGCATCGCTCGGTTACCATACCCTGATCCTTTCCTCAATGATCGAAGGGGAAACCCGGGAAGTCGCCCGGGTCCATACGGGTATCGCGAGGGAGATGGCAAGAACAGGCCGCCCCGTCCCTTGCCCCGGGTGCGTCATCTCGGGGGGTGAAACCACAGTCACCATTCGGGGAAACGGACTAGGCGGCAGAAATCAGGAATTCAGTTTGGCAGCCGCGCTTGAACTGAACGGTCTCCCCAACAATGTGGTGGTCTTAAGCGGCGGCACCGATGGAGATGACGGTCCCACCCAAGCTGCCGGGGCCATTGTCGATCCCCTGTCCGTAAGCCGTGGAAGGGATGCGGGGATCGAGGCCCTGGAATTCCTCGATAATAACGATGCCTACCATTTTTTTGAGAAGACCGGAGACCTCCTTATCACCGGCCCCACAGGCACCAATGTCATGGATGTCAGGCTGGTGCTGGTCAAATAGTGATGGGTTATTGAGTTTATTGGGTTCTGGGATCTTGGGGTTTCAATATTCGGCGTATGGAATTTATTTCCGAGTACTGAATAGGGTGAGTCCGGTCTTCACCCAGCCGAATACCAGATAACCGATAACGGATAACCAGCAGCATCTTTGATGTTTCAGCTTCCAACGCGCATTTCCTCACGCCTTATGCTTAACGCCTTGTGTCGCTACTTCGCGAGATCGATGATCTCCATGCGGTTGGTCTCACCCCGATGTCCGGGCGAAGGGCCTTGGGTCAGGATCACCAGCCCCTTTGTGAAGCCGAGATCAGAAAGGGACTGGCGGGCATAAGCCCCCAGATCATCCGGATAGGCCGGCCGGTATATCGGATAGACGCCATATGAAAACTGGAGCCTCTGGCATGTGGATTCATTGGCACTGATGGCCGCGACCCAGACAGGCAAGCGAAAGCGGGTGATCCGACGTGAAGTGGCGCCGGTTTCCGTGGGTGTGACAATCGCTGTGGGGGTCAATCGCCGGGTGGTGGCGTGGACACTCAGGGAGATAAGATCCTCTACGCTCAATTCTCCCTCGGCCTCGGCCGCCACGAGGGCCTCGCGCACCGGCTGGGCACGCAGGTGGGCCTCGGTGACACGAGCGACCCGGGACATCACGGCCACGGCCTCGATGGGATAAAGACCTGTGGCCGATTCTTCCGACAGCATCACGCAGTCGGTACCGTCTAAAATAGCGTTGGATACATCCGTTACTTCGGCTCGTGTGGGCCGACGGTTGTAGACCATGGACTCCAGCATCTGGGTGGCGGTAATCACCGGCTTTCCCAGCAGATTGGCCTTTCGAATCAGTCCTTTCTGCACCACTGCGATCCGCTCGACCGGGACCTCTACACCCAGATCGCCTCGTGCCACCATAATCCCGTCCACAACATGCAGGATGGCATCGATGTTTTCCAGTGCCCTGGAACGCTCGATCTTGGCGATGACAAAAGGATCATAGCCCGCTTCGGCAGCGGCCTCCCGCAAGGCCTTCACATCATCCGGATTCTGGACAAATGATTCCCCGATGGCATCCACCCCCTGTTCCAGGGCAAACAGAAGACATTCGCGGTCGCGCTTTGTAAACGCACTGATACCGAGATCAATCCCCGGAAAATTGACCCCTTTCTGGGATCTTAGCTGTCCTGCCACCATGACCGTGCAGTGGACGGCAGCGCCTTCGATCTTCTCCACTCTGAGTTGCACGAGCCCGTCATTCAAGAATATTGTATCACCAGGATGAACAACCCGGGGCAGCCCGTCAAAACTGATGGAAACCCGGCTGGCATCCCCCTCCGCATCGCCTGACACAAGGGTAAACGGCTGATCCCGTTCCAGCTCCATCGGCTCCTCAGGTATACGGCCCATCCGAATTTTGGGGCCGGGAAGATCCGCCAGCAGGGCGACCCGCTCACCGGCCGCCGCTGCCGCGGCCCGGATATCGGCGATCAACTCGCTGTGGCTTTCAAAATCACCATGCGCGAAATTGAGCCGCGCCACATTCATCCCGTTTCGGATCATCTGCTCCAGGGTCTGACGAGACTGAGAGGCCGGTCCAATGGTACACACGATCTTCGTCTTCTTAAATGGCAAGTTCATAATACACCCCAAAACAGGCGCAAGAATGTAGAAGCTGAAAGCAAAGGGATCTATCGGTTAATCGTTATCAAGTGGCAGCGGGCGTAACCCAACGAACGAACCCAACAAACCCAATGAACGCTTTCATCCAGTTTCCAGTTTCCAGTTTCCAGTTTCGACTCTCAAACCCCCGCAGCCCTGAATGCCCCGTGGACAATCCCTGCAGCCTCATCAATCACCTGACGGAGATGCGATTCCCCCTTGAAGCTCTCGGCATAGATCTTGTTGATGGCCTCTGTCCCGGACGGACGGGCCGCAAACCACGCGTTCTCCGCCATGATCTTAAGGCCACCGATAGGGGCGCCGTTGCCCGGTGCCGTGTTCAGTTTAGCCGTGATGGGTTCTCCGGCCAGTTCCTTTTCTCTCACCATATCCGGAGAAAGGGCCTTCAGCGCCGCTCTTTGGGCAGAGGTCGCAGGGATATCATTCCGCTCATAAACCGCCTGACCGAACTGTGCCTCCAGGTCGTTGTACAACTCGTCCGGATACCGCCCGGTCCTGGCCGTGATCTCCATGGCCAGGAGGTCCATGATGATGCCGTCCTTGTCGGTGGTCCAGACCGTGCCGTCCTTTCGCAAAAACGAGGCCCCGGCGCTTTCCTCGCCTCCGAACCCGTAAGACCCGTCCAGAAGCCCGTCCACAAACCATTTGAAACCGACCGGCACCTCGGACAGTCTCCGTTTCAGGGACGCAGTCACACGATCGATCATGGAGCTGGAGACAAGGGTCTTTCCCACGGCGGCATCCGCTCTCCAGCCGGGCCGGTTTTGAAAGAGATACCATACTGCCACGGCGAGATAGTGATTGGGCGTCAGGAGTCCGGCCCCCCGGGTGACGATACCATGGCGGTCGGTATCCGCGTCATTTCCAAAGGCGATATCGAACTTATCCCTGAGTCCGATCAGATTGGCCATGGCATAGGGGGAGGAACAGTCCATGCGGATCTGGCCGTCCTTGTCCACAGTCATAAAGGCGAAGGAAGGATCCACCGCCCGATTCACCACCTCAATGTTGACACCATACTGTTCCCGGATCGGGTCCCAGAAATTGATGCCCGCCCCGCCCAATGGATCTACGCCTCCCTTGAGACCGGATCCGGCAATGGCCTCCATGTCAACGACGTTGGCCAGGTCCATCACATAGGCGGATACATAATTGTGCGCATGGGTGGTTTCGGCGCGAATGGCCTTTTCATAGCTGATCCGTCGTATACGGCCCCCGCCCCCGAGAATCTCATTGGCACGATCCTGGATGATGCGGGTGGTCCCTGTATCGGCCGGTCCGCCATGGGGGGGATTATACTTGAACCCGCCATCCCCAGGGGGGTTATGAGACGGGGTGATCACCACGCCGTCGGCCAGACCGCTTTTCCGTCCCCGGTTGTAAGTCAGTATGGCATGGGAAATAACGGGTGTCGGTGTGTACCCCCCCCCTTCTTGAATCATGACGGTCACCTCATTGCAGGCAAAAACCTCCAGGGCACTGGCCATGGCCGGTACCGACAAGGCATGGGTGTCCATCCCCATATAAAGGGGCCCCTTGAAACCTCTATCCTTACGGTAATCACAGATGGCCTGGCTGATGGCAAGGATGTGGTCTTCATTAAAGCTGTTCTTAAAGGCAGATCCCCGGTGCCCCGATGTGCCGAAAGAAACCCGCTGGGCCGGATCGGAAACATCCGGCTTGCGAGTATAATAGGCCGTAATCAGACGGGGAATATTTACAAGAAGTTCGCAGGGAGCCGGTTTTCCGGCCAGTTCAGAGACAGTCATCATATACCTCCGTAGTGACGTTCATGGGTGCTTGCTCACGGTTCAATTCCCAGACGTTCTTTCAAAAAGGACGAAAAATCCTCTTTGCGGCTTTGTGTGAGACGTCCTTGATTGCCGCCATGCCCACGGGACCATACCATACCCGACTCTCGTATACCATTCATCCGCGAAAACCATAGAACTCACTTCCGATGCCAGCACATCTTGATATCCAGCACAGGGGTGCCGTTGATGGCATCGAGGCCTTCAACAATCAACGTCGTGTCTTCAACGGCCATTAGACGGACATCCTGAATCCCGATCCTGGAGAGCCTGTCCGGTGTGCGCGAGGCGAACACCCCCACCCGCTTGCCGTCATACCCACGCTTGAATGTGGACCGCACCGGACGCGCCCTGTGCAGGTAATAGACAATGGTTAATTCCCGCTCCTCTTCCAGCCGGTACATGAATCGTTTCTGGGAAGGAAACAGGTCAATTCGGGATGTGGGGGTCTTGCCTCGCAACCCGAAGTCCGTGTCGTCTCTGTCCTGGCACGTGACCACATACCCGATGGGGTAGATCTGGACGGGGACTGCATCGCCGAACAGACATCTGCGACACAGGGTCTCCCCATCGACCTGAAAAGCCGCCTCGCGGGTACAGGGGCTCTTGCAGGCGGCACATAACACATCCGTTTGATTCCTCATTTCATTCACACCGATTGAAATACGTACCGATTTGATCAAACACCTTTCAGTATCGCTTCAACTGACGTCTGAATACTCTGATCCGGCGTGATTCTCGCGGCCGCCATTCGAACCCGCTCACGCATTTCCGAGTTGACCACACAGTCCCTTATAGCAGCTGAGAGTTTTTGGGAAGTCAATCGTGAACGCCATATGGGGGTCGGCCCCAGTCCCGAACGATGCACTTGGTTGCCCCAGTAGTATTGATCCAGGACATGGGGAACGATGATCTGCGGAACGCCGCTCAGGGCGCCACACGCCGTGGTACCGGCCCCCCCATGGTGAATGACGGCGGCCATGCGAGGGAAGAGCTTCAAATGGGGATATCTGCTGATAAAAAACACGTCATCTGATTCCAGACAGCGGGAGGTTCGATCCCAGAAACGGTTGATCACCACCCGCTGCCCGGCTGACCGGGCAGCGCTGGTAATGAGCGGAACCAGTTCCACCTGATCCTGCACGGGCATGCTGCCAAAACCGGCGTAGAGAGGGGGGGCGCCCCTATTCAGAAAGGCGTCCAGATCGGGAAGCGCCACATCGGGCTGATTCAGATGAAGATATCCTGTCTGCACGGATGGCGATAGCGCATCCGGCGGGACCCTGACAATGACCCGGTCCGCGGCAACGATCACAAGGGGTCCCAGGATGTGAACCCAGGGGTCTTCCATCGGCATTAAGCCGATACCCCGACGCATCTCGTTGAGCAGGGCCCGCAGGTTGAATCGGTCCAGGCTCCTGACCATCCGCCACCCCATTCGATTCATCCATTCGGGGAGATCCTGACGCCTGAATGCCAGAAAGGGGTGGTGGCCCGAGGGGAGGAGTTGAGGGGTAAAGGCCACATACCGATATGGAATGCCCATGGACTCGGCCACCGTGGATAGGGTAAAGACCAGTGAGGCCGCCACTGCCAGATCCGCCCCGGCCAGGATCCCGCGAAGGGTATGGAACTGGTCCGAAAGCTCCCGACGAATAAACCTCACAAAGGAAAATGCCGAATAGAGTGAATGGGCATCTTTCATCCCGTCGAGAAAGGCCGTCACATCGCTTCCCAGGGGGTGATAGGGACAATTCAGTTCCCGGGCCCACCCCTCCTTTTCCGGAGGACCGGCCAGAAGCACATCGTGCCCCTTTTCCTGAAGGGCCAGAGACAGGGCCAGCATGGGCTGAACATCCCCACGGGAACCGAATGTTGCCAGAACGATCTTTTTGCGTGTCATGTCTCACCAGAGGTCGGTCAGGAAGAGCGGCCATTGAATGCCATATATTGATGTCATGATTCAATAGTCCAGACTCAAGGTCCTTTTGTCAACCCAGATGTGATATCGCATCCTCAATAACCCTTTTTGGTATTTAGAAGAAGCCGCTGCATCTCCATATTTGAGTAGGCAAAGGAGAGGGGATGTGGACGATTTAATGATATTTCTCAACCCCTTTCCCAAAACGGAAAAGAGGCAGAGAGCACGGATTGGAATGGGTCAGGTCAGATCACGCAGGGTCGGTGATCTCTACAAGCTCCACCTGGAAGTGGAGCGTTTGCCCGGCCAGGGGATGATTACCGTCCAGAGTCACGGCTTCGTCCGTAATATCAGTAATCACCATCTCCAGGGTACCGCCTTCTTGCTGCTTTATCTGGAGCGGCATACCCACCTGGGGCTCGATGTGGTCAGGGAATTGAGCAACAGGAACTTTCAGCACCATCTCCTCCTGGCGATAACCATAGGCCTCATCCGGGGCGACTTCAAAGTCACGGGTGTCGCCCACCTCCATTCCCAGAATGGCACTCTCAAAACCACTTATGATCTGGCCTCCTCCGGCCTTGAACTCCAGCGGTTCACGTTCCCTGGAGGTATCGAATACGCGTCCGTCCTCCAGTGTTCCGGTGTAGTGAACCTTGACGGTATCTCCATTCTTAAGTGCTGCCATGATGCGTCTCCTTTGTCATGATCTAAGCCTTGGACACCGCCTACGTCTGCCACCGAATAAGCAAACGACGTCTCCCCCGGCAGTGCGTAAAAAACGCACAACCATCGCTCTTAAGCAACCAAACGGATGGGTATGTCCTATGACTCGGAGGGTATTTGCGAGTGCCCTGTATGGCTCGGCAGGAAAAGGGGAAGATCAAACCAAAACAGAGGGTCGCTCTTTCAGTCCCTCATCACGGAAAGAGCAGGAGTGTCCGGCCTGAATCCAACCGGAACGCGCGGAAATTTTCCATAAGCATCGGGACGACGCCATCTTAAGGCCGTACGCCCATGCGACATAGGTAATTAATCTAAGCGCTTATTTACTTTTGTCAACAGCAGTCAATGGATATCATGGGCATGGGGGAGCGTATTGTATCGACGCTGTTCACGGGCGCTGATGCAGTGACCCGTCTCATGCAATTTGGGGTTGGAGGATGAGGGTTAAGCCTTCATTGTTTGGGACTGAATGCTTGGAACTTGATGCGGGTTGTACCGTAGCAGAAATCCCGCCTGTTTTTGAGGCGGGGATACTGGATGCTGGGTCTGGGTCGAAGCAACGCGTAGATCCCGCTAAGCGGGACTCGACGTTTTCTTTCATTCAATGTTCGATGTTCATCGGCCGCGCCGCCCACACCGGACCACCGACCCCTGAACACCGAACACCGTTCCGTTGGGTTCGATTAATCAAAAGCCATGGATGTCTTCCAGACTTCCCAGACCTTCCCGACCAGATCCGGCCCGGGTTTGAGGGTCGTCTTTCCGGGTTTCCATCCCGATGGCGTGGCCTCTGCACCCTTGCTTTCGCGGACCAGCTGGAAGGCCTGCACCTGTCGCAGTGACTCGGCCACATTTCTGCCCACCGGCGGCGTCAGGACCTCGTAGCCCTGAATTACGCCGTCAGGATCAATGATAAATCGGCCGCGGGTCTCCACACCGGCCTGATCGTCGTATACGCCGAAAATACTTCCCACCTTGCCGCCGCCATCGGACAGCATGGGGAAGGGCACCCCTCCTTCGACCATCTTGGACAATTCGTGGTCGTTCCACATCTTGTGAACAAAGACACTGTCAATGCTCATGGAGAGGATCTGGACACCCAGCTTCTCGAATTCAGGATTTTTCTCAGCAACTGCTGAAATCTCCGTCGCTCAGACAAAGGTGAAATCCCCGGGGTAGAAGCAGAGAAGAACCCATTTCCCGAGATACTCCGAGAGTTTTACGTTGACAAACTTCCCATCCAGATAGGCCGGGGCCTCAAAGTCCGGCGCCTTTCTTCCGATCATCACCATGGATTTCACCTCCTTCTTCTCTATTTCGGTTGATTTTTCCTCGTCTACTGCCGCCGGTTCGCCCACAGGGCCTCCTGTGGGCCGTGCACATCCTGCCTTGAATTCTTCAGGCATACGCGACCTCCTTTCTCGGTTGACAAATCGTTCGCATTAGAAGTTGAAAACAACAAACGGATGGCAAACTCAAGTAACTCAACCCACCCAATAAACCGAATAAGCTCAATTCTCCTGGCAATCCGGACAAATGCCGAAAAAGTCGAGGCGATGGCTCGTAATCTGAAAGCCTGTTTCAGACGTCAATTCTTCGGTCACCCCTTCCAGGCTATCCAGCGGCGGGTCCATAATTTTTCTGCACCGGGTACAAATCAGGTGCGGATGGGGATAGGGCTTATTGCCGTCGTACCGGTTGCCCCCGTCTGGGAAACCCAGTTCCAGCACCTCGTTCAGTTCTTTGAGAAGCGTTACGGTCTTGTACACGGTAGCGAGACTCGTGGTGGGGAAATCCTTTTTCACCTCTTCGTAGATCTGCTCCACGCTCGGATGGGCATCACTTGAGGCGAGAATTCTCAGAACGGCGATCCGTTGGGGCGTGATGCGGAACCGGCGTTGTTTCAGACTTTCCAGCATTCTGTTGAGGCGGTTGTTCGGTCGGCTCATTGTTGGACCCATTTAAAGGATAATTGTTATCAATGGAT
>Ga0272444_10004904_pt1 | contig 11663 bp, 6 predicted proteins | sample SSMForm13_FD_201033 | JGI IMG/M metagenome (GOLD analysis project Ga0272444, IMG submission 201033) | Marine sediment archaeal communities from Little Sippewissett salt marsh, Falmouth, MA, United States - SSM-Form-13 | ecosystem: Environmental > Aquatic > Marine > Wetlands > Sediment ... | reverse complement strand
TTATACTTACGGAGATAAATATTGATCGGCTTAGAGAGAGATGGCGATAAGTAATGTGAGCTGAATGTCACGGGGAATGATGCCCCCCAAAAAAAGAAAAAATTAAAAAAAATCTCTTGACAAATATCGACAGATATGATAGAATGGTATACGGAAGAGAGAGTCATAAGTTCGGTAAATCTCAATGGTTTTTTCTCGAAGATAAAAATGATGAAGTTTTTTTTGGCAAAATAGAAACATCGTTGTTGGCCAAGAAATTTTAAAAGCTCACGGGAGGGGGAGCGGTGAGTACCCAGAGCTTTATAAAAGCACACGCTTCACATGTTTTTCATTCAATTAAAAAGAGACGATATATCCCGTAACGAGACAAAATAACGTTGCGGGTTTTTTTATTTGCTTTGTTTTGTGAAATCGAAAACGCAGGACAAAGTGAACAAAAAACCTCAAGGAACAATTAAAAAAATGGCTACAAAGAGTTGGTTGATTATATGCATCGCGTTATCTATCCCTCTTTTCCAAATAGAAGCAAGCGCGAAGAAAGGTGAATGGAAAGGACAACGCTTCGAAGCGAAGAGAAAAGAGGAATTGCCCCCCCATGTCCTCCATGATAGAGGCGCCGATCTCATCGCCATCTCGCCCTGTACATCAAAGGTCGTGTTTGAGGCCGCACATTTTCAACCAGAGGCCTCGTATCATGGGCCTGGAGGCGAGCAGGCGACGATATCGATCACGGCAAGGTCCCCTCTTCCGCTGTGGGGAGTCTGTGTTGAGCCGCCGGTTCTCCAGGGCCCAGCCGGAGACTTGCCGCCGGATCGCATCTGGGTGCGATCTGAAGCCACAGAGAATGACTTCTATCCCCTGGAACAGCCCGTCCCGATCCTGTTCGGAGGAGCAAAAGAGGGGCCCGACAGACAGGTGACTCTTGAGTTGCAGCTACGCCCCGCCTGGCAGGACAGGCCGGGACAGTATCGCGGCCATATCGTCGTCCGGCCGTTTTTGCCCGGGGGAGAGAGCCTTCGCTCGAGCGATGATTCAGGAGATAAACGATTAGGCCTCCCGCAGACGATTCCGGTCGAGCTCGAGATTCCGGAGACCATTCTGACCTCATTTTCCGAGACGGAGCTGAAGTTCAGGGCCGATGCCGGACCGGGCACATATCCGGCCGACCGGGATATAGAGATCGAGCTGAGCACCAACGCCCACCTGTGGAGAGTGGATTACCGGGCTTCTGATCTGGTTGGCGAAGAGGGCGACGTGAGAATAGAGCGCATGAGCTGGGAGCGGTTGGACCGATTTGGCCGGGTGCAGGACAGGGGCGGGGTTGGCGCCGATGAAGCAGTGGTATCGGGAGTGGGGCCCATTGAAAATCTTCAGGTGAGGCTCAGATTCAAGATTCAGATCACCATGGAGGATCCCGCCGGGGAATACGGCGGGACCATATCGCTGGTGGGATTGACCGATCAGTGAGGAAGGTGGGGTATTCTGTCGCGTGTTGTGGGGGAAGCCGAGGGAATCTTGACTCCAACCGAAGGGAGGTGGTTAAAAAAGCCAACGCTTCCTAAAGACCCCAGCTCTCCAGAGAAAGCTGGGCGGAGAACCGAGGATGCCGCCTGTTCTCGGTCGGAAATCGGTTATGAAAATGATTTCTTGTTCTCCGTAGCAGATACAGGCGGCAAAACAAATTGCCAGGCGGCAATATGAGAGGAGAATTATGATGTTACGCTATCTCTTGACCGCTCTGTGCGTGTTGGCACTGGCGACGCCGGTTTTTGGATATGACGTCACGTGGGATGGAGATCCAGATGGTTGTATTGACATCAGCCTCCAGATCGACTGTTATATCCAGATCGACCGCCAGGACAGCGAGATCCACTTCAGCGACGGAACGGTAGTAGGTGAAGAAGATTGGTGGATGCCTGCGCTTCAACCGGTGGGAACAGTACAGTGCCCGGACGACGACAACCAGCATCCCATGTATCCCTGGGCTGGTGACCAGTGGTATGCCGGGCCAGGTGGGAGATTCTACGAGTCATTCGACGGGGCCGTGATCTACATCAACTCGAACAACGATCTGACCATGACCGTCATCACCTATGGGAATCTTGCGGGTACGATCAACTCCACAAGCAACGAGATTCCCACGTGGATTACACTGGCCCTGTGCCCCTTCATGATCAACAGCGCTCCGGTGACCGGACACAGCATCCCGGGGTGCGGTGATGGGTGTTATGTGTCGGATAGTGGGGGGGGCGTTCTGGTACCGTGCTTCGGCAGCAACTATCCCAACCAGGATGTCATCCCGTTAGCACCGCCCGGCACCTATACCCTCGACATGGACGCCCATTCCCAGGGAACCATGAAGTTCCTGTCCCGCATCGAGCGTCACGGTATGGCCGATCCCGGTGATCATTACGCAACCCAGGTCTGTGTTAATTTCACAAGTCCGTAAGGAAGACGAAGGTATGCGCTGGGGGCCTGGCCAGGCCCCCAGCGCATACAAAAGAGAAGGGGTCATCTCTTATGCTGAGACCGCTGCAAAGTATCTTGTTTATCCTCTTGGTTGCGCTCCTGGTGACGAGCGTCACGGCCCAGCAGGCAGTGGACAAACCGGCGTCTAGTTTTGGGGTGGCGCCGACGAATATCAACGTAGACGCCCATCCGGGCCATAGGATGGAATCGAGCGTTACCATCGCCTGCCAGAATACGGTCCAGCCATCCAAATTTCATGTCACCGTAAAGGACATCGCTCAGCGAACAGAAGGGTCGAAGTATCCGGTGGAAGCAGGCCGGGGCGCCAGATCGGCGGCCCGCTGGATCGCCGTCCCCTCCGAGGTTATCGTGCCGCCCGGTGGTCGTCGGGAAATTCCTATCACCATCTCCGTTCCGCCCAATGCAACGGGAGCCTATTTCGCCTACGTGATCATCCAGGCGACCCCTGAACGGCCCGAGGCTTCAATGGTTACGGCCGTACTGCCCAGCGTCGCTGTCGAGGTGGCCATCAAGACGCGCTCCCGCTCGGCGCTGCACGTCGATGTCACCGATCTGTCCATTGGTGCTGGACAGATGGGCGGTTCCGAGGAGTTGGTTCTGCGGGTGGCCAACACCGGAACCTGGGAGGCCACCGTGGAGGGGGATGTGCTCCTTTATGGAGGAGAGGCCTTTCCCATTCGGGTTCCCATACCCTACGGACGTGGCGGCAATCCGATTGAGATCTATCCGGGTCTGGAGATCAACATCGCCTGTTCCATCGACCGGCCGCCTCCGGCTGGAACATATAAGGCGGTGAGCCGCTTGTTGCTCAATGGTCGTTGGCAATCCCGAAGCGAATTCAACCTCAGAGTGCCCGTAACCCTCGGCAGCACCTCCCACAGCGCAAAGCTATTACACAAGTCCGAGTATGATCTCGATCTCTCCGTTGAGCCGGACATGGTCGAGGTCACGGTACCGCCGGGGGCTCACCGTACGGTCCCGGTCCGGATCAAAAACCTGGACGAACGGGAGGCGGAAGTCTTTCTGGCCGTATCAGATGTGCAGGTTGAAAAAAGCGGAGCCTATACCTTTTCTGAGAAATCGGCCGATAACAAGAACGGATTACTCAGTTTTTCTTTGAAGTCGGCCAACGAAGATGATTGGATCAGCGTTTCACCGGAGAGCTTGAGGATCGGCACGCGGCGGACCTCCACGGTTCGAGCTCAGGTTACGGTACCCAAGGATCGCCCGGATACGGGTGCCCTGGTCCGGGCTCTGCGTCTGCAGGCCTCGGCCCAGAGCCAAGAAAAGGAATGGCACTCGGGGAATGAGTTCGGGGTCCTGATCGTGGCCGTCGATCCCAAGGCGCCGCCGGCAGAGCTGGTCATCGACGGACTACAGCTGCTCCGGCCTTCACCGGAGAAAAATCCAACAACCGCGGTTGTTACGGTCAAGAATTTGGGTGGACGTGTGGCCCGAGTCTCCGGCCAGATACTGCTCGAGCGATCAACTGGACAACGAGTGAGAACTTTAGAGGTGGGAGAGAGAAAGAACGAGATTATACTTCCCGGTACAGAGAGGGAATTCCGTCTGTCCATCGGGCCTTTGGATGAAGGCGTTTTTCAGGTGAAGGCCATGCTCGGCCTGGCCGGGACCACTGGCTCGACGAAGAGCGCCGAAGTCACATTTGAGAGCGCCACCGCCACACCTGCGGCGCTTCGTTAAACACAGGCTTCAGGCAGTTTTTCGTTTCGACGAGGATGTTCTTCTGATCATCTGTTTCAAGAAGATACTACAACAGGAATACTGAATAATGAGATGGAGAATGATTAAGCGGGAAATAAAGCAAAGAGCATATCATCATAGCTGGTACAGTCTATTCCCTGACAAGCCGAAAAAAAGGATTCTGCATCCCGGAAGAAATACCGGGTGGGGAACCGGGGGCGCCGCCGGGCCCCGGCGGGGAGGTTCCGGCAGAAGAGACTTCTCATTCCTTATGGCAGATACAGGCGGCAAACCATGTCTCTGAGAGGACACAGGCCAAAGATAAAAGGGGGAGAATTATGTTCCAAAAAATCTTCGTTCTTTTCTCCGTCCTGATTCTGACCACAGCGGCATTCGCCACAAAGGATGGTCCCGATGAGGGAGAAGTGGCCATTAGCCTGACCATCCCGGTCGAGACCAAGGTCTGGTATCAGGGCTCAGGCGGCGCGAACATCGAATTCTCCGGCTCGATGGGCGCAGACTCATATCGATCAACGGCCGACGGGTTGATCGGGCTCTACGTCCCAACGGATGCCGGCTCGAAGGTCGCCACAGACGCATGGGCGAGCAGTTACTTTGAGTCCGATGACTGTGCGGAAATCTGGCTCTATAGCAATGTGGACCTCACCGGTAGCCTGGTCACGTCAGGAGATCTCAACGATGGGTTCGGTCACACCCTCCCCACCTGGTTCACCATCGCGGCCCATGGATACGAGAAGAGCCTTCATATTGCCGATCCTCACGGCTTCCGTCTGGGGAATGCCCCGGGTGGCTGGGTGGCCGACGGTATCATCCCGGGCGAGGGCCAGGGGGGATATGCAGGCGATGGCGACCTGATCGGTGAGGACGTCTCCGGACCGGTGACGCCGATCTTTTTCGGTAATCAGGCCTTTTACCCCAGCCAGGATGCCTTCCGCATGGTCACCGCCTCTGGATCGGCATTCGATCTGGATGCGCCGGTAGGACCTGGCAAGCTTAGATTCCGGGCCAGGTGCTTACGTAATGGCATGAGCGATGCCACTGGTCCCTACATGACAACCATCACAACCACGTTCATTGCCACGCCGTAATGCAAGCAGATCTAAAATATTGCGTATAGTAAGGTTTTAGGAGTTTTCATGAGGGCCGTTTCTGGAAAATATATCTTCTACTTCTGTGTGATGATGCCAATAGCTTCAATCGCCATGGCCCAGCCACTGAGCGGTCTCGATCGCGGATTTGGTGTCAGCCCGTCATACGTGTCAGTAGAAGTCCAACCCGGAGAGCGGACCCATGCCACCATGACTCTGTCGAATCTGGGCGGCAGAGGAACCGGGATTTACACCATCGAGGTCTCAGATCTTGGACAAAGCGAGCAGGGTGCCGTTACTCCAGTACCGCATGGTCTTGGGGCTCGGTCCTGCGTGGATTGGATCGATGTGCCCGCAGAGGTTCAGATCCCTGCCGGTAAGACCAAGAAAGTCATGGTACCCATTCGGTGCCCCGCAGGTGCGACGGGGGCCTATTATGCCGTTCTCAACGTGACCACGACCCCGACATCCGCAAGCGACACAGATATCGTTGTTGCGGTCCAGCCGGCGATCGGGGTGACCCTGGAAGTGAAGACACCTCACTCTGCGCCCTCTCATTTGGAGCCACAGTCGCTCTTTTATGATTCTGGCGCTGCCGGAAGGACGCCCTCTCTTCTCCTGAGCGTCAAAAACACCGGCGTGTGGAAAAAACCTTTGGAGGGAGACATCCTGGTCTACGATCGGTCGGCACAATTTCCAGCGCGTGCCTCTCTTCCGCATAAAAGCACGGGCAATCCGTATGAAGTGTACCCGGATCAGACGATCAGCCTGAGTTGTCCTCTGCCCAGGCGCCTGCGGACAGGAACGCATGACGTCTCTGTGAGACTGCGTTTGACCGATAAGGCGCAGGCGCGCAGGGCCTTTCGCCTGAATGTGCCCGTTCAGAACACAGGGATGGCGACCGTCACCGCACAGGCCGGGGAGAAAGCCGAATACGATATTGATCTCTCTGTCGAGCCTCCTTTTATCGAGGTCACTGTTCCCCCCGGGGGTCAGCGCGCAATAGGCATTAAGGTTCGAAACGATGACACCCGAGAGGTTCAAATCAATAGTGAAGTTACCCAGACACGCATGGAGCCAAACGGAATGTTCACTTATCCGGATGTCTCTCCGGGAAAGGACCTCGATTGGCTGACAGTAACTCCAGATATGTTTCGCCTTGGACCAAAACGTTCGACCACGGTCCGTGCCCAGGTGTCGATTCCGGCTGAGGGTATCGCCCCGATGCCTTTAGTGGGAGTCGTTCGACTGCAAGCGGTTGTTCCCCAGGCAGAACGCAGCGGAGATTGGTCCGTCGGCGGAGAGTTTCCAGTGGTCGTTATGATCCAAGATCCTAAACTACCCCAAGCTCATCTTGAAATAGAAACTTTAAAGATCATACGTTCTATCCCGGAACAGAACCCGTCGGCTGCGGTGTTATTGGTTAAAAATACAGGCGACAAAGTGGCCCGTGTTGAGGGCGCTATTTTCTTTGAGCGATCCAGTGGTCAGGAAATCGCGCGAATGGAAATCGGCGCATCCCAACCCGAGCTGATTCTTCCAAGATCGGAGCGAGAGTTCCGCATGCCCCTGGGGCCACTGGACGAGGGGAAGTTCCGGGTACAAGCTGAACTTAGCATGGTGGGAATTAAAGGTTCAGAGAAAAGTGCGCAGATGACATTTGATAGTGTTATATACACACCTGTTAGGGTTCGTTAATTTGAAAGGAGGAAAAGATGACGAAAAAAGTTCTCGTTCTGGTCGCGATATGCGAGCTGCTCATAGCCAGCCTTTTCACTCTGGGCGATGTTTCTTCTGCCGGCGCGACCGTGAGGAAATCTCTGCACCTGGCAGATCCGCTTCTCCCCGAGCCCGCCACAGATCCCGAAAAGGTCAGCCCGCTGGGGAATTTTGTCCTCAATGTGCCCTGGAGAACAGTAGCCGTCGTGTGTGACGGTGTGGTGGATGTAGCGGAGTGGTCCGACGCGGCCCATTACGACATATCCGATACCAGTGGCCAGGGAGAAATTCCACCGATCCCGGATCCTCTAGGAACGGTGGATCTGTATGTCAAGCAGGATGACATAGGTGTCTGGTTCGCCGTGGTCAATAACGGCGACGGGACCCTTGACCAGTACGACGAGATCGGCCTGCACTTCGACGATGACTTCAATGGCTGTTTCCCTTACAGCCTGACCAACGAGGGCAACATCTGGGTGACCAACGACATGACCTCAGGCGCGTACGCCCTTTGGAACTGGTACCAGGACGATGATTGCGATGCCAACAGCTATTCGTGCACGGGCGATTTCGGGGATTATTACGACATCTCAATGGACTATTGCGCCATCGGCCAGACCGGCGGCCAGGTGAGCTTTGAGGTCATGGTGCCCTATGGGGTCATCGATTATTACCTCGATGTGGACGATCCGGAAGAGATGGAGGTCGGCTTTTACATCTACGTCCTGGATTACGGCTCCGCCAACTTTCAGGGAGAGTGGCCCAGTCAGGGGCGCTACACGACCTATAAAGAACCCTGTTATTACGGGAAAATGGCCTGCGGGGGCGGTTGGAGCTATAAGGCCGGTTATCCCGAGTATGCCCCCAGCGGCATGCCCGACTTCGATCAGAAACAGGATATGTGGGACAATCCCCCTAGCAGTGGGAACTGGACTCGTTGCGGACCGGTGGCCCTCGCGAACTGTTTCTGGTGGTTTGATTCCAAATATCAATGGCTGATCAATCCGGCTTCACCGCTGCCACCGGATATTAACGATGATTTTCCGCTGGTCGTCTCATACTGCGGGACCTGCGATGATCATTGTTACCTCAACGTTCCGCATTTCGTGAACGCTTTGGCCTGGCGCATGGACACCGACGGTATGCGCACTGAGGATGGAGGAGTCGGGACCAATGTATTCGAGATGGAGGCGGCCATCGCCGAATGGTTTCTTGAGACGGAGACAGAAGAAATTTTCTACAAACACACCCAGAAGGCCCCTGATTTCTACTGGATCGAGCAAGAGATCGAACGGTGTGAAGATGTCATTCTCCTGCTAGGATTCTGGCAACCGTCTGGTTCCGGGGAGTGGTATCGCGTCGGCGGCCACTACGTCACCTGTGCCGGGGTCAACTCCGACAGCCTGATACTCGCTTTGAGCGATCCATTTTACGATAGGGCCGGGATGGGTGGACCGGGCCGGGTCTTGAGTGGCACCTTACTCCCGCATGCCCCCCCCCATGGATCTTATGAGCACAATGATGCCGGCAATGTCTCCCATGATTCCTATATGGTCGTCAATGATGCTTTGTCACCCGGAGGGCCCTGGTCCGTTCCCGAGTATCCTTATAATGATGAAGTTATTTACAGCACCCTGTTTGCGAATTGCCCCCCGGAATTCGAATCGTCCCAAGGGACCTACAATCCGGGATTGCCGGTCCATACCGAGATCGAGTACGCCGTGGCCATCTCGCCGATTGGAGACGGCTGGCACCTGAAAGGCGAGTATCCGGATTACGCTCCCGACGGGATGCCGGACTTCGACCAGAACCAGCGGAGCTGGCAGCATTATTGTGGCCCAACGGCCGTGGCTAATTGTCTGTGGTGGTTCGACTCGAAGTATCAGTGGCTCACGGTCGGGGGAAATTCTCCACCGCCTTTCGTGCAGGATGACTACGGCCTGATCAGCAGCTACATCGCCGGCTTCGACGATCACTCCTATCAGGCCGACGGCTCCGGGAAGTACAACGCTCAGTACCTCATCGAGGATCTGGCCGGTCGGATGGGGACCGATGCACAAGGCACGAATATCGACAATATGGGCGCAGCCATTCAAGGGTGGTTGGACGATAAGGGTCTGAACGACGTTTTCTTTGTCCACACCTTCTTCGACAACACCAAGGATCCCGATTTCTTCTATATGATTGAGGAAGAAATCGAGTGCTGCCAGGACGTCATCCTCCTGCTGGGATTCTGGCAGCATCTTCCCTCTCCCTGGGGTTACTGGAGACGAATCGGCGGCCACTACGTCACCTGCGCTGGAGTCAACTCCGACAGCACGCTGATTGTATTCAGCGATCCGGATTTCGACCAGCAAGCGATAAATTATCCTGTTGATCCCAAGTGGCACAATAACGCTGCTCTGATCTCTCATGACAAATATGATGTGTCTCAATCGCCCAGTCCGATCAGCTACTGGGGTATCCCCGGATATCCACAGGAGGTGGCGCTCAATCATTGTTTCGAGAACTGTCCCGACTACCTGATCGGTTATCAGGAATATCCAGACCCGGAAGAATTCGTTTATACCGCGATCGAGGCAGCGGTATTCGTTTCGCCTTACGCGAAACCAGCCGCGGTGCAGGACTTACGGATCTATACGCATGGCGGTTCTGTGGGGGTGGAAGACATCATGCTCATCTGGTCACCGGTGACCAGAGATACCGCGGGCTGCCCGGCGTTTCCCGACCACTATGTGATTTATCGTGACACCGATCCCAACTTTACACCTGGGCCGACGAAATTGCTGACCACCACAACGGACATCACATACAAGGATGTCGGCGTGGCGGGCGATACGGCAACTAACTACTACTATTATGTCAACGTACATGTGGGGCCTTTTGAGTCGTATATTGCCGGCTGTGTCGGCGAGTTCGACAGGGATTGTACAGCCACGAAAAAAGGTGACAGAGGAGACGCAGAGATCAAGCGACGGTGAACTTGTCGGGGTCTCTTATAAAAAGCCGCCGGGTCCTCAAGGTCCCGGCGGCTTTTTATCTGCCAAAAGGCCCGCCCTCTTTCAGGGCGGGCCTTTTTACTCCCGGGTTGCTGAATGCTGATCTATTTTCCCTTACTCGCATTGAGCATCTCAACATCAAACTCTCCAACCGCATTGGAGTGGTCAGACTTTCTTCCTCTATCGTCGACGGCTTTGACCACATAGTAATGATTCACGCCGAGATCATTCACGGCTGCGGTGGGATCGGCATAGACGGTCTCGGCAGCACTCCCGATGGAGTCTTCCGAGCTGGGAGAGAAGTCCGGAGTGGTGTGTCGATAGATATCATAGTGGTCCACGACGATGGATTCCCCTTCCTCGCTCATGGTGACGGCCGACCAGCTCAAAAGAATGGAGTTATCCGCCAGCGTTGCTGTCAGATTAGAGACGGCCGCCGGGGGGGCTGGATTGTCGATTATAAAGCTTGAGTCAGAGCTGTCCGTATCGCCACGTCCGGTTGTATCAGTGGCGGTGATGCGTATCAGATAGTTTAACCCATCGCTCAGGCTGAAAACGTCCCAAAGATAAGCACCGTCGTTCGCCTGATTTGAATCAATGATTGACCACGAAGCTCCGTTATTATCGCTATAGTCCAAGGTCAGTGACAACAGTGCCGTCTCCCCGGGATCGGGATCGGTAGCCGTCCAGAGCACGGTGGCAGAGTCGCGCAAGGTTTCGCCGCCGTTGGGATAGGTGAGCGTCACTTCCGGATCATCCGGATTGTCGATGGTGAAGACGGCATCCGAGGTGTCACTGTCCGTTCGTGCGGTCGTGTCTGTCACGGTGATGCGCACTAGATAGTCTGAGCCATCGCTCAGGCTGGAGATGTCCCATAGGAATGTGCCGTTATTGGCCTGGTTGGAGTCGATGACCGTCCAGGTGCCCTTGCTGTCATCGCTATATTCCAGGTCAACGGATAAAAGAGCCGTCTCGCCGGGGTCGGGATCATTTGCTGACCAGGCAATGGTGGTAGAGCCACTCAATGTTTCGCCGCCATTGGGATAGGTGAGCGTCACTTCCGGATCATCCGGGTTGTCTATGGTGAAAAAGGTGTCAGAAGTGTCACTGTCCGTACGCGCGGTAGTATCTGCCACGGTAATGCGCACCAGATAGTCTGAGCCATCGTCTAGGCCCAAAACGTCCCACGGATAGGCGCCATCATTGGCCTGGTTGGAATCGATGACCGTCCAGATGCCCTTGCTATCGTCGCTATACTCCAGGTCAACGGATAAAAGAGCCGTCTCGCCGGGGTCAGGATCATTTGCTGACCAGGCGATGGTAGCCGAACCGCTCAACGTCTCACCGCCGTTGGGATAGGTGACCGTAACCATCGGATCATCGGGATTGTCGATAGAAAACACCGCATCGGAGGTATCTGCATCAGACCGGCCGGTGGTATCAGTAACGATAATGCGTACCAGGTAATTAGAGCCATCGCTCAAGCCGGAGACGTCCCATAGATAGGCGCCATCATTGGTCTGGTTGGAGTCGATGACCGTCCAGATGCCCTTGCTGTCGTCGCTATATTCCAGATCCACCGATAACAACGTAGCTTCCCCAGGATCCGGATCCATGGCTGACCAGGCGATGGTGGCTGAAC
>Ga0272444_10004900_pt1 | contig 11672 bp, 9 predicted proteins | sample SSMForm13_FD_201033 | JGI IMG/M metagenome (GOLD analysis project Ga0272444, IMG submission 201033) | Marine sediment archaeal communities from Little Sippewissett salt marsh, Falmouth, MA, United States - SSM-Form-13 | ecosystem: Environmental > Aquatic > Marine > Wetlands > Sediment ... | reverse complement strand
AATCTGTATTTTGTATATATCAATATATTTTCCGAATTTTCCGCTGGAGTTTATTTATTAAAATGAATAGATTACTAGACGCGGACAATAAAGTCCGGTGAAATACTACATATGATTTAAAAAATGAAACTGTCGAAAAAAAGCGCTCAGGCATTAGCGGAAGTTAATTACGATTTTTTTAAGCCTACGGTAATTTCGACCATAATCCCGTATCGGGTTAAAGAAAAAACGAATATAGAAGACCAAATAAAACCAACATTGCCGTCAATAATCGAGTTATATCAGATGTTCGACCGGATAAACAATGAGTATTTTGAAGGACAACTGCCGCAGACGAAAATTACATATTCAACCCGGATGCTGATTGCCGGAACATTTACACCTTCGAAAAAGGAAATCCGAATCGGTCAAAAATATCACGAAATATTTCCCGATGATATTGAGGATACGCTCAAACATGAGATGATTCATATTATTCATCTCAACCATGATGCTGCCTTTAAACGACTTGCGGCCAAAATCGGCGCTTCTGTTAAGGCCAAATCGCATCCCTCGTTAAGGGGAAAATATAAATATCTATATTACTGTCCCGCCTGCGGGACCGAATACGCGCGGCGGAAACGATTGCGGATGGCTTACTGCGGGATATGCTGTAAGGGGCGTCGTTTTGACCCTCGCTATAAGTTGAAACTTAAAAACTCGCAGTCTTGAACTAATCATTGTAATTAAAATTTGGTTTATAGTATTAAAATCAGGCGGAAAAAATTACCGGTTGTTACAATCGTAATTTTTTCAAGGACAGTAATTTATTAAAAAATATCTATTGACAATTTAATTATAAACCGATATTATAGTTGTGTTACATGAGGTTTCAGTTATCACTTTTGGAGAGGTTTTGTTCTTTTAGTACAATCTTTGGAAAAGCTGAATCTGAGGACCGACGCGCAATGGTGCGCATAGAACGGTTTATCTCATCAACAAACTCAATTATAAATGGAGTTTCAGGTGAGGATAAACATTTAGGGAGTGTAGAATGAACATCTACATCGGCAACCTGTCGTTTGATGCGACAGAAGATCAATTACGCCAAGCCTTCGAAGAATACGGCGAGGTTTCGAGCGTCAACATTATTAAGGACAGAGATACCGGGAGATCCAGAGGATTCGCTTTTGTAGAGATGTCCGATAACGATGCGGCGACGGCAGCCATCACCGGTTTGAACGGCAAGGAGCTGAACGAACGGTCGATTAATGTCAACGAAGCTCGCCCGCGCGCTGATCGCGGCGGTCGCGGCGGTGGACGTGGCGGCGGCGGTGGTCGCGGCAGGAGATGGTAATTCGTCTAAGGTACGATTTATTATTTCGATAACCAAAATTTTCGGGTTATAAAAAGAGGCCGGTTTTACCCGGCCTCTTTTTTTATGTCGTTATACTACGATGTCTTAAAAAATGCGCGTAACCTGATGTGGGGCATGTTAGTCCGGCGAATTGGGTTCGTATCGCATATATTAACATCTTTTTTTTCAATCGCTACTTCTTTGATATATTTTTTGCGATTGACGGACGCCCCCAAAAGCCAATACAAATAGCCTTTTAGAAAGTTTATCGTAAATATTTTTGAAGGCCTTTTTCCACATCAACCATCTTTCACGTTTCTACATAACGGCCACAGGTCAGAATTTACATTGATTTGATGGGGAATTTGTAATAGTTGTTACAAACAGAAATCTACCGCCGTCATTGCATTCAGGATATTCGACAAGCTGTTGTGCACCCGCGCTATTGACTTCGGCTTTTTTGTAGATTAAATTATTATCAATAATCGTGTTAGGTATTTATTAGAAGTGCATAATCTTTAATTGAATGAAACAGACTATGAGTTCGGGAAAAATCATATATCTTAACGGGGTTTCCAGTTCAGGTAAAAGCTCAATCGCAAAAGAGCTTCAAAAGCGTTTGGAGGAAGATTTTTTACATCTGCAGTTGGACGACTTTATTCATATGCTTCCACGCACCGATGATATCGATATGTTTTATAGAATGGTGAGCGGTATGAACCGATCGATTGCAGCGATGGCTGAAGAACAAAACAATCTGATTGTCGATAATGTGCTGGTCGATAAGGACTGGATGGATCAAACTTTGGAATTGCTGGGTGATAGATATGTTCTGTTTATCGGTTTGAGTTGTCCGCTGGAGGAACTCGAACGTCGGGAGAAAAAACGTGACGAGCGACGCCAGGGTTTTGCGAGGGCACAGATTGAAAATATACATCTGGGCAAGATATACGATATTGAGTTGGATACGCATGCACTTCGTGTGGAGCAATGTGTGGAACAAGTTCTCGAATTCTATAACACTCAAAAACCGGCGGCATTCGACAAAATGAGAACAGATGCGGGATTAACCGGTTAATAAGCCAACCTACACCAACCGAACTCCGATAGTGGTTTTATATATGGTATTGCATTAAGAAACCCACCGCAGAGCGGGTAGGCTACCCAGTTGAATAGTCCCGCACCCCAAGGATGGGCCACCCAGCCATTAGATTGATGAAATTGATTACGTATAGGATTTTGTAATTAATTCAGTGAATTTCTTTTCTGCAAAAATGCCAAAAGTCAGGTTGAAAAGCCATAAAGCATCTTCCATCCGATGGATTAAATCTGGTTTGACTCTAAATCTTGTTCCGGTGTTGTGAACTGAATCGTGCCTAATTTCGAAACATTGATTAATAAATTTACTCCTTTTAAGCGCCTCTGGTCCGAAACAGGTCGGTACTAATGCCACAAAATCCTTTGTTTCGGAATCAACAGTATAGAATTGAAACTTGTAGGTTCTATATTCACTAAAAGCATCAATACCCAAAAGCACCGAAATAGCCTTATTAACCTGTTCAACACCTTGAAATGAAAAAGAACAAGAAATTAACTCGCCAAGCGTCATATTATGACGAAATACTCCAGCCAATTCGCGCATAGACATTTTAATCGATTCAAGACCTTGAAGTTTCGTTTGATCTATATTTGCGTCATCAATTGATGACTTGACAAGCTCTCGCCAAAATATTTCAAATGCGCATGCAAGAGAAACAACATATGCGCGCCGAGCTTCATATAAAATAGATGTTGCGGGATTTTTTTCTTCAATAATTTTTAAGATTTTTTTTGGGCGCCGTATGCGATTCATATATGCGCGCCTTGGCGCCGATGAACGTATATGAATCGATTTTCTTAATTCATGTACTTTGTCTATCGCTCTCACAAAATAATTATTCCTCCAAGTTTTATTCCTTCTTTGACTTCTTCCCCAGTTTTTCGAGTTCTTTGCGGAGTTTGTTGAGGCGGTTTTCATCCTTACGGCGGCCCGCCTGATTTACCACCCCGCCAAAATGGTCCTTGGATAACTTCTCTTCGAGTCGCTCTATTTCTTTCTGGATTTTTTCTTTTTCGTCCATGACGTTCCCCTCAGTTTGGTTTTTCAAGGGGCAGACGAGGACTCGCAGTGGCGAGCTGTCTGCCGCCCACAATACAGTCATTACACACTTACCACTCCCCCGTTTACCCCCCTTTATAAATATTTATGTCGGTCAAGTATCAAAGAGAATTGACTTTCCTTTCAGTTATTGGTCCCCGCCCCGTCAGGAATTGTAAACCCGCCCCAGCGGGATATCATCCCGACAGACGTACCACCCTTACGGTTCAAACCAATATTAGCAGTACAATTTTTTCATACGATCCCACAGCAAGCTGTGGGGCACCCGTACTTCTCTGACCTACGCCCCTCCCCCTTTATTATCGATATACTTTATTGCTCGGTTTAATCGGGCTATTGTCTGTTCTTTGCCGATGGTTTCGAGGATATCAAACAGTCCGGGGCCGCCGGGTAAACCGGAGACCGCCAATCGTGTCGGATGAATAAGTTTGGCTCGTTTGATTTCCAGCGCTTCCGACAAATCGTTCAAGGCGGCCTCGAGGTTTTCTTTATTAAAATCTGCTATCTTCTCGAAACTATCTTTCAGACTTATTAGAAGCTCTTTGCTTTCGTGTGTAAACTGTTTCTTGTCCGCCTTGGGATTGTAATCATAATCGCTGTGGAAAAAATATCCGCCCAGCTCGACAAAGTCGGTAATACGATGGCAGCGTTCTTTTAAGAGCGAGACGACTTTCAGCAGGTATTCCCAGCGTGTTTCCAGCCAGTATTTGCTGGTGTATCCGGCGGTCACCAGAAGCGGCGCGGCCAGTTCGGCCAGACGATAATCGGGTGTATGCCGGATATACTCGCCATTTAAAGCCAGCAGTTTTTCGTCATCGAAAATCGGATTGGAGGCACTGACATTTTTTAATTCGAATATGTTAACAAGCTCGTCTTTGGATAAAATCTCCCGGTCATCTTTGGGTGACCATCCCAGCAGACATAGAAAATTAAACAATGTCTCGGGAAGTATCCCCTCCTGACCGTACTCGGCAACATCTTTTGCGCCGCGTCGTTTGGATAATTTTTTACGGTCCTTCTGGAGAATCAGCGGGACATGCCCGAATTTCGGAATCGGCAGACCGAGTGTTTTATAAATATGAATCTGCTTAAAGGTGTTGCTGATATGGTCGTTGCCGCGAATTACATGGGTGATACCCATCTCGTAATCATCAACCACCACCGCCAGATTATAAACTGCGCGACCATCACCGCGACAAATCACAAAATCCTCGATCTCGCAATTCTGACGGGTGATATTACCCAGAAGTAAATCATCGTAACTGGTCTCACCTTCGGGGATTTTAATCCGAATCGCACATTTTTTGCCGTTATCGAGACAATCTTTAATTTCGGTGTCGGATAACTCGCGACATTTGCCGTTATACCCAACCGGCTTTTTTTCGGCCATCGCCTTTTTACGGGCGGTGTCGAGTTCTTCACTGGTGCAGAAGCAGCGGTAAGCATAACCTTTTTCCAGCAGTTTCTCGATATACGGCATGTAGTTGTTCATCCGTTTTGACTGATACCACGGTTCCTCATCCCAGTCCAAACCGAGCCATTTCAGTGATTCGAAAATCGGTTCAATCAGTTCCGGTTTGGATCGGGTCGGATCGGTATCCTCTATGCGAATAACAAACTTGCCATTATTATGCCGTGCGAACAACCAGTTAAAAACAGCGGTTCGGGCAGTGCCGACATGTAGGTATCCGGTGGGTGAGGGTGCAATCCGTACTTTTATTGTCTTGTCACTCATAACAATTTGTTTCTTATGCTATTAACGATTATTATTAAAGCCGTTCTTTATCGTCCGGTTTATCATCGGGTGGTGTAACATCGGGAGGTAAAGGTTCGACCGGCGGAGGGGGCGGAGGTGGTGTCGGTCGTGTTGGAGGTGGCGGTGTTTGTTGCGGTTGAGCCTGGGCGTACATCGGAGGGGGCTGGGTTGGGTAACCGACCGGTTGTAATTGGACCTCTTTCAAGGTAAACTCCAGACCGCCGACTAATTTGGCAATCAGGTTATAAATAAAGGCTATAATCAAAAAGAATATGGTATAAAATACGGCGCCGCCGATAGCGAACATAAAGGGATACAAAACCAGCATAACACCTATAGGAGCCATCTCCTCGGTATACATCGGGGGCATTCCGGGCATCCCGCCGAATTGATCGATAAGAGAGAACATAAGCCCCATAAAAAGGGCGAAAAACAGGCCCCCAATAAAGCCAACAATCAGGTTTATCAAAAATGAGACTTTTATCAATGGCCAATAGCCGATAGATTTTAATTCGAATTTCACAGTGCCTCCTTAAAATTCATTATTGGATACGCGCCATTAATAAACTTTTTAATGGCGCGATTCAATATAAAATTTATGGTTTTTTGATAATAAACCGGGCATCAACCGCTTTCGATTTACCCTTTTCAGAACAGGCAATAAAAGGATTGATGTCGATTTCATCAATCATATCAAAATCGGAGACAAGTTGTGACAGCCGCTGCAGTGATTCTTTGAGAGTCGGCATATCAACCGGGTCGGCCCCGCGGAAACCGGTCAGAAGCGGGTATGATTTCAGACTACGAATCATCTCCTCGATATTCTTATCATTTAGCGGGCTGATCCGGAAAGCAACATCTTTGAGAATCTCGACATAGATACCGCCCAAACCGAACATAATCAACGGGCCGAACGACGGATCGGTAATCATGCCGAGAACTGTTTCGATTCCGCCTGAAACCATCTCCTGAATAAAAACAGAAAACCGCTCTTTGGATTTGCCTTTGGTTATTGACGTAACTTTCTTTTTCAGATCGCTGAATGCTTTACGGACCTCTTTCGGGGTGCGTAAATCAACAATCACCGCCCCCAACTCGGTTTTGTGTAATATAGACGGAGTATTGACTTTGACCACCACCGGATACCCGAACTTATCAGCGGCGGCAACCGCCTCTTTTTCGGAATAAGCAACTACATTCGATGCGGCCGGGATACCATAATGATTAAGAATTTCGAGCGCCGTTTCCCCGGTAACAGCATCGTCTCCGGCGGCGACGGCATTATCCAAAATTTGCTGAACTTCGTTTTTATCAACTTTGAATTTTTTGAATTTTCCGCGCGGGCGTTCGATCCATTTTCTCAGAGAATAAAGCTCCGACAATGTTTTGGCAATAGCCTCGGGAAATTCATATACCGGAACCCCGTTCCGTTTAAGATACAGGACTCCCTCTTTACTCTCCCCGGTCCCCATAAAGCAGGCCAGGACCGTTTTGTCGGTTCCCTTGATACCCTCAAGCATCGATTTGGCAACATCCATCTGATCGATTGTAACCGGGGGAACAAATATAGGAATAATAGTATCGAATTTTTTATCATTTTTAACAACATTAAGCGCCGCTTTAAACTGCTTGCCTCCAGCCCCGGCGACAAGATCAAGCGGGTTGTTGATAACATCAATTCCGGTAAGGACTTTTTTTAACTTACGTTTGGTTTCACCACTATAAGGGGAAACATCCATACCAAGACCAACCAAAGCATCGGTTGCCAGCAATGCCGGACCTCCGGCATTGGATACGATTGCCACCCGGTTGCCCTTGGGAACCGGCTGATTGGCCAGCGCCGAGGCAACATCAAAAAGCTCCTCTACCGATGATACCCGCATCACGCCGCACTGATCGAAGAGGGCATCCACACCGACATCCAGTTCGGCGAGCGCCCCGGTATGCGAGGAAGCTGCTTTTGCGCCTTGTGATGTCCGGCCTGATTTAACGGCGACAATCGGTTTTTTACGTGAAATTTCACGAGCAATCATCGGAAAACGTCGCGGATTACCGAAATTTTCAAGATATAGCAGAATTACATCGGTCTGAGGATCATCTTTCCAAAATTCAAGAATATCATTAGCCGAGATATCGGCCTTGTTACCTATCGATGCCACCATCGAAAAACCCAGGCCCAGTTCATGGGCATGATTCATAATCGCCTCCCCAAGCGCGCCGGATTGAGAAATAAAGCCGACTCTTCCCTGCAAGGCGGTTGTTTTTCCAAACGTACAGTTTAGACTGTATTTGGGATCGGTATTGACAATACCGAAACAGTTCGGGCCAATCATTCGCATCCGATACCGATGGCAGATTTCGACCAATTGATTTTCAAGCTCGGCACCTTCGCCACCGACTTCCTTAAAACCGGCCGAAATCACCACCAACCCCCGGACACCCTTGTTACCACACTTCTCCGCCACCTCCAAAACGGCATCACGCGGGACGACAATAATCGCCAAATCAACCGCATCGGGAACATCGAGAATCGTGGAATAACACTTAATTGAATGGATGACGTCATAATTCGGATTAACGGGAAAAACTTTTCCGTTAAATTCATTAACAATAAGATTATGCAATATTTCACGGCCAATGGTACCTTTCCTTCCGGAAGCACCTATAACCGCGACTGAACTGGGTCTGAAAATATATTCTAATCCGTCCATAACTTACCTTTCCTAAACGTTAAGGTTCCATACCCTTAACTTCTTGCTTATATGTCATCGGATAAAATAATTCGGTTTTATCCGACGGTCAGCACAAGGAATCATTACGACCGGAAAAAGTCAAGGAATAATTAAGCAGGAATTAAGGTTATGAAATTATTAAATATATCGCAGTTTAATTTCATCAAGTTTCTAAAAAATAATACGGTAAAAATTGGTTTTTATGTTCTTGACAAAATTCGAATATTATTTTATAATAAATTGATAGGTCTATAAATGATTAGGTCTATTACCTTTGCAGGGTTTAGGAAACGTTGGATTAAACGGCTGTAGAAAGCCAAAAAGAATTTATAACATTTCAGGGGTACTGCATAATTACCTCAGTTATTTACTTGTTCACTGAATCTCTGATAGTACATCCAGGAAAATGCGAGTTTAACGGGGCGATTTTCAGAAAAAATTTTTGGTATTGCTAAAAAATCGCCGGCATTTTCTATTTACTGCAAATACTGTTACGGTAGGGATATAAAATCCCGTAAATTATTTAATTACAAGTTTTTTGCTGATTTAATGGTTGACAAAATTAAACAGGATTTTTATATTATAGTGTCTCGCTATTAAATAATCTCGCTTGCTGATTTACTTCAGCAGATGGTGGTATATTGTGATTTAACGTGGCGACAGACTAAATACTACAACGGGTTATTGACTAAATCGGATTGACTAACAAACAGTGAAAGACATTGCGGCTATATGAATTAATGGTCCTAAAAATAGTAAATTTAAAACATGTATTACCGAAATATTGCAATGGAAGGGAGGTGGTTGACGGGAGAGTAGAAATCCTGCATGGTAACCGAATTCCGGTTATCAGCTAAAGGTTAATCTAAGTTTATTCGAATTGGAATAAATTTAGGGAATAAGTTGGGAAACTAAAAGAAAGGTTCTTGAAAGGAGCACCTATAATGACAAAAAGATTTTCATTTCTTGTCATGCTCTCCTTGTTAGTTGTCGCGTTTCTCGCGATGAATGTTCTTGCTACTTCGTCTCCAACAAGCAAGAATGTTTGGAAAACAAGAGCTGATATGGACAAGAGAGTGAAGCAAAAACTGGCCGGAGCTGAAAGCTCGATTGGCGTCAGTACCGCTGCTTCGTCCGCTGGCCAAAGCCTTGGCGCCAAGCAGATTTACTCGGAATCGCCGGGTTTGGAAGTCGGTTGGACGACTTATGACCTGCAAAGTAACTGTCGTATGAACCGTCAGATTGGATTCAACGGCGATGATTCCACATTGATTCACTTTGTATGGATGAAATCGGTTGATACCGGTGCGGCCGACCGTGGTGCCGGTTACGAGACCTGGAACCCGAATGCGGGTGCCCAGGGTGCTTTCACCCATGTGGGTACCGGCGGTGGCTGTGATATTCATGGCTACGGCGAAGGTCAGCGTTCCGGTTATGTCGGTTTGGACGTTATGCCGACTCCGGACAGCCAGGGTATTGCCGTTATCGGTAACCATTACAATGGCGGCGAAGGCTGGGCCGGAACGGTCTGGTTTGATTTTGCGTCGAACACCTGTTTCTTCGGTCCCGGTCGTAGATCTCTGGTCGATTCGGCGATGCAATATGGTGTTGATGCGAGCTGGATTGCCAACGAAAGTTTCCGAATGATCTGGCCTCAGATTGAAGTCCAGATTGTCGGAACCGACACGGTTGTTCATATGTTTGCGCATCAGACTTATGACGATGCTATCGATCCTGTCCCGACCAATGCCTATGCTCACTATTTCAGACACCTCGGTATGGGTGGATCGTCCACTGATCCGCTGTGGGATTATCCCCCGGTTATAGTCGATACCGTTTCGGTGATTTCGCAATCGCTTGCGACATCGCATGTATCAGGAACGATGGCTCTTGTCTGGGCGGCCAACACGCCGGATGTTACCGGTGGTGGCGAATCGGTGATGTATGGCGGTCAGCAGGGTGAGTTGCGCGACTCGCTCGGTTCGACTCAGCGTACTAACGATATTTACGCCTGGGTATCGGCCGATATGGGCGCGACTTTTGCGACTCCGAAGTTCAATGTAACCGATTATGACTCGGCGACCGGTGGTTATCTTGTCACCGGTGACTTGAATGCCATATATGACTTGAGCGATAACCTGCATGTTCTGTATTGCGGTCGTGGTCCGACGATCCCGGTTGAAGGCGATATTGGTGACTGGGGTGACCATTTTTATGATGGTCGTCTGTTCCACTGGGATCAGGTTTCCGACCAGCATCGTGTTGTAAAAGACTATCGCTGGTCTCCCTGGCCGGAAGATCAGGACACCATGATTTGTACTGGTGGTTCCTGGAATACACAGTGGGTTGTTCGTCCGATGCTGTCCGAATGCGAAGGCAAACTTTATGCCTTCTTCGTTCAGTTCCAGGATATACCCAGCGGTGTATATGATGACTGTGCCGAAGCTCGCTGGGATACCGACAACTGGCCGGTCGGCGATGCCTTGGGACCCTGGGATGGAACCGCTAACGGTGAATTGTATGTTTCGGTTTCTGACAACAACGGTCAGAACTGGGATGTTGCTCGTAACCTGACCAATACGAGCACCCCGCACTGTGTCGAATACGAAGGCCAACTGGGTGGCGATGAGCCGGTTTGCGAATCGGATCATTATGTTTCGGTTTCCCGTTATGGGCAGGCGATGACTCACCCGACCGGGCACGAAACAATTCCGATTGTTGACCCGTCCGACGGTGACTACGGCGGCAATAACTATATTCATTTGTCCTATATCAATGATAAGTTCCCGGGCAGTGTTATGCAGGATCATGGCGTATGGACCTCGAACCCGTATAAGTGGTTCCGCGTCCCGTGCGTAGATCCGGTCTCGAACCCGGTTTTGGTGTACTCCCCGCTTGAGGTTGGTCCGCCGACCTGGACACATCCGGGGACTCAAATTGATACGACCATCTACCTGGAAAATATCGGTAATGACAATCTTACTATCTCCAGTATTGAAACGCCTGAAGTAAACGGTCCTCCGGGATGGCTGGAAGTCAGCAATGCCGGTCCGATTACAATTGGATACTCTGCCAGTACTATAGATTCTGTTTATGCCTACATGAACTACAACGGTATTATTACGTTTACTCCTTCGGTTGTGACCGGATATGTAATCCTGAATTCGAATTCATTACAGGAAAGTGTCGATTCGATTGAGATTATTTTGACAGTGGCCGATACGCTGATGCGTCCCGAGGCGACTGATATCCGTACCTCCTGCCTGCGTCTGGAATTCTCCAACGCCGGTAGTATGGGTAATTCGGGTGCAAGTGCCCATGGCGGCAACGGCGGCTACAATATGAACTATTTCGACGACTGTGATGATACATTGAACATCTCCGGTCAAGATGATCATGCCGGTGTTTATCTGTATGATGCCAGTCCGTTTATTGCTTACATCGATGATGCCGGCGATACCGTTCTTAACTACGGTATGTATGATGCGACCTGGCTGTCCAACAATGGCTTCCGTCCGCAGGTAAGTCCGTTTGCCGACACCGTTTCTTCCGGAGACTATCAATATGGTAATTCCGGTGTTTACTATTCCAACGACTCCTCGATCGCTTTCGAAAGCGAATATTACGCACCTCTGGATGCCGAATACTGCGACTTTATCGTTGTTATTCAGAAGATTTATGGTCATGGCA
>Ga0272444_10004899_pt1 | contig 11676 bp, 9 predicted proteins | sample SSMForm13_FD_201033 | JGI IMG/M metagenome (GOLD analysis project Ga0272444, IMG submission 201033) | Marine sediment archaeal communities from Little Sippewissett salt marsh, Falmouth, MA, United States - SSM-Form-13 | ecosystem: Environmental > Aquatic > Marine > Wetlands > Sediment ... | reverse complement strand
TTTTTAAGAGAAATGAATGGCATACACGAGATAACGGGCCAAGCAGTGGGAAGGTTGATTCTGGGAGAACGTATAAAGGCCATGACGGCAAGGGTGGATGTGTCGCAGTTCAATCTCTTGGCCGATTATGACCGAATCCCCTATCTTCTGGAGATTTCCCGGGGACGTTTCACCTATGACAAAACAGGCGTCTATGTGGAAGATGTGACCGGCAAGTTAGGAACGTCTTCCGTTTCTGGACTTTCTGCCGGCCTGAAATGGGGAAAAGGGCCGTTCCTTGAGGTCAAAACGGGAAAAACCCTGATCTCACTGGGCGAGGTCTATCCATGGCTCACCTCCTTTGAGAAACCGGGCCATGCGCTCAACGGCTTGAAGTCCTTGAAAGGGGCTGTGGCACTGTCGGCATTGGGCATAAGGGGACCTCTCCTTAGGCCTGAGGAGTGGCATTTCGAAACAAAGGGAAGAGTTGACAACATTGTGGCAGATGTGAGCTTGTTTTCAAACCCTGTGGCAGTGACCGAAGGAGCCTTTGAAGGGGTATCGGACGAACTCTCTTTCACAGGCCTTCGGATAAACGTCCTAGACGCATCCTTAAGCGGGACAGGTGTTCTGAAGGGCTATGCGGGAGGTCTTCAAGAGACCGATGTTACCTTTGGCGGGGCCGTGGGCCCTGAAGCCTCCCGGTGGATCTCAGACTTGATGAACTTCCCACCGGGAGTGACCGTCAGGGCACCCTTGTCCGTTTCGCATGGTCGATTCCTTTGGGAAAGGGACCACAAGACTTCCTTCGCAGGGCTTCTGGCGCTGCAGGACGGTCCCCAGGTCTCGTTGGACATCTGTCGAGACCCTGATGAATTCATGATCAAGGAACTGCTCATTCAGGACGACGAATCTCAAGGGTCCCTCAAGCTCAACCTGAGAAAGAAGATGTTGGGCCTTGAATTTGCGGGTCACTTGACCAAAAAAACGATCGATGGCCTTCTCATTAAAGAGCAATTTCCTACGGGATGGATAAGGGGGGCCTTTCAGGGCGAATTTCTAATGGACCACCCCACGAAATCCAAGGTTCAAGGCAGACTCCAAGGAGAGAATCTCATCATACCATGGATGCTGAAGGGGCCGGTGAAGATAGAAAGTCTATCTCTGGATTCCCAGAAGAATACTCTCCTGGTGGAATCGGCCATCATCACGTTGGGAGAAAACCGCATGGCACTTGCGGGAAAGGTAAGCGCTTCAGAGGCAGGATTCGTCTTCGACATGGCCCTTTCTGCCGACAATCTTGAGTGGAATGAAGTGACAAGAATCCTGGGGAAAGAAAAGGGAAAAGGAGACATGGCCACGGATCAGGATCTGTGGGACATCCCATTTGAGGGGGTTCTCAGGCTCCAGACGGACCACTTCAAATACGATCAGTATGACTGGTCTCCTTTGTGTGCAGACCTTTCTTTTGCCCGAGAGGAAGTGGCTATTTCAGTCTCAAAGGCTCATTTGTGCGGCATTTCCACCCCCGGGATCGTGACAATGACGAGCCAAGAGGTGAAACTGGATTTCGAAGCCCTTTCCAAAGGACAGGAATTAGCCCCAGTCCTTACCTGCTTTGGCTATGAAGAGGGATCTGTCACAGGCACATTTGACCTTGAAGGCCGGGTCATGGCCCAAGGAAGGGGTGAGGCGTGGTCTAGGTCCTTGCAGGGCGACATGGAATTTGTGGCCAAAAAGGGACGTATCCACCGCTATGGCGTGTTGGCGAAGATCCTGGCTTTTGTCAATCTGACCGAGGTCTTCAGAGGGAAGGTCCCAGATCTAAAAGAGGAAGGATTTGCCTATGATGCCATAACGGCCAAGGCCACCATACAGGACGGCAAGATTGTCCTAAGTGAAGGATTTGTCGATGGCCCGTCCATGGAGATAGCCTTTCACGGTGATATAGATCTCAAGGACAAGAACCTTGATCTCCAAGTCTTGGTTGCCCCGTTGAAGACCGCGGATTTCCTGGTCAAGAGGATTCCTCTGGTGGGCCGCATCCTCGGGGGGACGCTTGTTTCCATTCCCATGAAGGTCACGGGCCCTTGGTCGGACCCGACCGTCACACCCCTTTCTGCGTCGGGGGTCGGATCCAGACTTTTGGATATCATGGAAAGGACCGTCAAGCTTCCCGTTGAGATATTAGAATCTTTGCCTGCTGGCGAGAAGACAGATTTACCGTGAACCGAACACCCTTTGTCTCGCAGCCGAGCAGCGCGGAAACGGACCGATCAAACGCCAGGGCTGTCCGATCCGCCGCGGTCGGAAAGGTTCAATGAGGTGGTACTCCTATCGTTCCTCGCCCTGCTCTTGCGGCTGAAAACCTCCCCCGCTGGCGGGTAATGGCCCCCTCCCTTGTCCCCATTATGGGTTGCCACTGTGGACAAGCCCCCCTGGTGTGTAGCTGCTTGGGCACGGGTACCCGTAACGGCTATGCACTGTTGAGAATCCAATCCCCTCAACCCCTCAAGGCCTTCAGGCGAGGGCTTCAAAGAGATATATAAATATATCTAATTATATTTAATTAGTTGATTTGCCTTGACAAGGTCCCATCGGCCGTGTCTAAAATACAAAGTGATTTCTTGTTGAATCCACTTTACCCGTTTGCAGGAAGGGAAAAAAGGATTAGCAACATTCAGCCATCCTCCCTATCCCTTTGAGTGTCTGCTATAGGGGTTTGCCTCAACTCCTGAACGTTGCCAAGGGATTCTATCGGCAGAGGATTGGAAGATGAAGCATACGGCACTATGGATAGCGATAGCCCTGCTGAGCCTAGACGCAACACCGAAAGCCGGCTATGGGCAACTGATGCACGAAACTGGTTCAGAGGTGACGCTTGATAGCCTCACCGGGCGATACTGGTATTATGACGTCACAAGGTTTTCAAATATGACCTTCGGTGAACAGATCGCAGAGATAGAAACCATAAGCGCAGAGGGGTTTGAAGGCCATTGGCACATGGCAACCTATGAAGAGATGGCGGAGTTGTGGGACAATACGCCTGAAGCCCTTTTTTTTGGCTTTGCCCTGACCAGGGGCAACCACGAAGATCCGCAAGGCTATACACTGGGCCGGTACAGCGAGAATTCCGGTGAAGATTCTCACTATTTTGCCTATGTGGGGACCACTGCCGAGGAAGGATATGAGAAATCGGTATTGAATTATCTCGACACGACCCAGGACGGTGACCACTATGACCTGCTGGGCGCTTGGGTAGTATACGAAGAAGCGCCTGCCGCCCAGACTGTAAGTACCAGGTCTTCTACCCTTGGCAGGGACTCTAGGCAGCGCCATCTCGACAAGGACATGTTCAGGCTGGAAGGCATTGAGGGAGAAATGCTCACCGTGAGGCTGGAACCAGACCCAACGGGCTCCCACACTGGAACGTATGCAACCCTGATCTTGAGGGACAAGATAGACGAACTCCGCTTTCTTAGGGTTGAGACAACGGTCCTGCCAACTGAAATAACGGCAACCCTGCCCAAGACCGGGCGGTACCAGATTTGGATTCAGGAACAGGGCGGGCATGGGAGGAACGGGCCCTTTAGGGGGGACTACCTGCTCACATTGGAAACGTCCCAAGACGCGACCCTTCAATCAAGCCCTTGGTTGGAGTAACAGAACCATGGCATGGCAGGAAACCACCTCGCAATAGCCGCCTTGGGGCAGATCAAATCCCCAGGCCGTCTATCACAGCATCACACTTCGGGCACTTGCCATCTTCTATGACATTCTTGGATATGTGATAGCCCCACCGTTGAATCAAGGTCTCGCCGCAATGGTAACAAATGGTGTTTTCTCCTTCGTCTCCGGGAAGATTGCCGCTGTATACATAGCGGAGCCCTGCATCAAGGCCGATTCTTCTCGCCTGGTGGATGCTTTCCGCCGAGGTGGGCGGACGGTCGGTAAGTTTATAGGTTGGATGAAATCGGCTGATGTGCCACGGCGTGTCACGGCCAAGTGAGTCGGCAATAAAGGTAGCCAGCTGCTCCAATTCTTCCTTGTCGTCATTGAGCCCTGGAATGAGCAGTGTTGTCACCTCTACAAAGATGCCCAGCGATTTCATGACGCTCAAAGTCTCCATTACATGTTTTCGCTTGGCGCTGCACTGTTCTTTGTAGAACTTGTCGTTAAAGGCCTTTAAATCCACGTTGGCCCCATCTAGGTGCGGCTTGATCATGTGGACGGCCTCCGGGGTCATGTATCCGTTTGTCACAAACACATTGACGATGCCCTTCTCATGTGCAAGCTTGGCAGTATCATATGCGAATTCAAAAAAAACCGTCGGCTCCGTATAGGTATAAGCAATGCTTCGACAGCCGGCCTGCGTTGCAGCCGTCACCACATCTTCAGGGCTGTAATGGTCCCCAATAATCGTGCCCTTGCGGTCTGCCGGGAGCTGGGCGATATCGGCATTCTGACAAAAGCGGCACCTGAAATTGCAGCCCACTGTAGCAATGGAATAGGAAAGGGTGCCGGGAAACACTTGGTACAGGGGCTTCTTCTCAATGGGATCGACATGTTGGGCAATGAGCCTTCCGTAAACCAGCGTCTTTAAGATCCCCCGCTGGTTTTCTCGGACCCCGCAGATGCCCCGTTTTCCCTCCTTGACGATGCACCGATGATGACAAAGGTTGCATCGGACTTTTCTGTCGTCCAGTCTTTCGTACAGATAGGCCTCCATGCGGCTAGCACTCCTCAGTGCCCACTTCCTTCCAGGGTATTCGCGGGTGGACACTAACTTGAATGTGTCGGGGTCTGCATGAGGCTTGGCGCGGCCTTTGTCGGCTGGCGAACATACTCGTCTATGGGAATGCTCTTGGTTCGATACCGGGGTACCAGGGTGATTGCCATGCCTATGAAGGTCCCAAAGGGAGACTTCTGGACCAGGAAGTACTTCTCAAGGTACTGAGTGTACTTTTTCAAACTGGCGGGCAACTGAGGGACCGTACCCCACCGTACAGGTATTTTCCCCAGAATCTCCCGGACGTCTCTTTTCAGCTCCCAGACACTAAAGAACCTTGCCCGATTGTAAATGCTTCTTGAAAACATGCCTTTCACCCTGCGCTCAATGGCCTTGACGGAATAACGGTTTAGAACACCCAGGAAAACGCGGTCCTTGGCCACACGACAGGCCTCCTGAAGGGCTTTGTAGGGATCGCCTACAAACTCAAGGGAGGTCACCAAGGTGGCAATATTGAAACTGTTATCCTCAAAAGGGAGATCCTCTGCCGAACCTTGCCGCAATTCCCCACGATGGCCCAGCCTCTTTCTTGCCACGTCGAGCATGTGAGGGGACGCGTCCAGGCCTGTTACGTCCAGGCCCCTCTGAAGATACTTGAGGAGGTCTCTTCCTGTGCCGCACCCAATATCCAATACGCGCTCCCCTCGGACGGGACGGAGCAATCTCAGCATCATCTGATCTTCAAGGTCAGCAACAAACCGGTTCTGGGGGTCTTCATACCAGTCGTCGTATCTCTGGGCCTCTTTGAAACCGAAGATATATCCCATGACCATCACATCATGCCAAGCGTAGTAAGTCCCACCCTGCGGCGGGCGTCTGGTTGCCTTGGTTCAAGCCTGCTCCCCATGCATAGCACGGGGTTTCATTGCAGACAATCAATGATAGACTCGCAAAAAGTCTTTTCGCGAGCGAGATTGAGCATTCTTGGTAAAAGAGTCATGATGAGCGAAGCGACAAAATCGCGAACTGTTTGAGGGTGTTAGCCCGAGTTTTCGCGATTTAGTGGAGCGAAGAATGAATCCCAAGAATCCTCACGGAGTGAGCGAATTGGACTTTTTACGATTCCATGATCAATAACGATTCCATTATATTGAAAGGGGCCTCTTAATCAAGGAGAAATGAGCCGGAAACAGGGTTTCAGGTGCCCGCGGCCCCCAGCAGGATTTGACTTGATTTTGCACCCTTCATCGATTATGGTCCCGCTCAGTTCAGCCTGAGAGCCGGAGAGTTTTGGCAGACCTTCGTGGAGACATCCCAATGTCGTGCGACAGGCTGCAAGAGTCGTTTTTTTTGAAGCTGCCAGCGCGAAGTCGCGCCCGGCGGTCTACAAACATACACCTGTTGCCCAAAGGGGGTGCCCATGGCCAGTGTCAACAAAGCAATCTTGATCGGAAACCTTGGTAGGGACCCAGAGGTTCGCTACACGCCTAGCGGAACTGCCGTTGCCAATTTCAGCGTTGCCACTACAGAGAACTGGACCAATAGGGACGGCGAGAAGCAGTCTCGCACGGAATGGCACCGTGTGGTAGCATGGGGTCGACTGGGAGAAACCTGCGGAGAATATCTTTCAAAGGGCAGCCAGGTCTATATTGAGGGCAGCATTCAGACAAACGAATGGGAAGACAAAGAAGGCAATAAGCGACAGACCACAGAGATCAGGGCCTGGCGTATGCAAATGCTCGGATCACGGGGCTCGGCCGATGTCCCACCTGAAGCGAACCGAGGAAGGGAAGTGGAACCAGCAGGAAAAGAGCCCTCAGACGACGATATCCCGTTCTAACCAGAAGGACTTCCCTTGACTGTGAGGGGTAGGAGACACTTGGGGTGATGCCGAAGGTGTCGGCAGAAACGATAGTTGCCTTAAGTCTTGTTGTCCTCTTCTAGCCTTTCAGGCTCTTGAGATGTGGAGTCTTCCTCCAACTTCCCAGAAGTGGCTTTCTTGAAGTTCTTGATCCCCTTTCCGATACCGCTTCCAATCTCAGGCAATTTCCCGGCCCCAAAAATGATCAAGATAATCACAAGAATGATGATCAACTCTGGCATACCGATTCCGAACATAGAATCTCTCCCTTATTCTCAGTCCCCTTGATAGAATGGATGTGACAGGTGACATCCAACTAACGATATAGCATTTTAACAATACCAAGAGAATTGGACTCTGTCAATGGTCGCCCGAGGCATCCATCATGCTTCCACGATCTTTGGCAAGGCCCCCTTGGCCTGAGCCATCTCACCCTTTTCTACATCCTGACCGAGGGAATCTGCACCTGCAAATCTCGTTCAGATGGCGCTCAACATTGGGTCACGATAAAGGGCAGGATGACAGGCGGGACTATGTATCATTTCGCAGGTCCAGTCAAGGAGAATAGCCCCTGGGACAGGAGTCTTCTTGCCTCAAGGCCCTAGACTGTGTTAGTCAGTGCCGATCCGTAGGTGGCTCATAACGAGGCCTTTGCATCACTCTTTGGAACGTTCATTGTGGGCTTTTGGGGGGACCCATCCGGCCGCCAAGGTCGGGGTGTTGTGCCATCTTTCCATAAAAGGAGTCGTCGTGGACCCATTTCAAGCTAACAGATTACCCGTACTCATTGGGAGCCTCCCCATTGCCGACCATGGGGCGGCCATCCGCATGGTTTTCGAATACACGCCGGAAATCCCTCTTTGGGTACAGCTGCCAGCCTACCCAGAAGAGGGCATGATGGTTCAGTTCCTCCCTGGAATGCCAGGTGTTGTTCACAAAGAGGGACGGGTTTTTGTGGATACAACGGCATCGGGTTTTGAGGAGGAGTTGCTGAAGTTTTACGAAGATTATCTTTTAGTTACAGAGGGTGATGCCCCCCTGGAGAGCACCCGGTTCGCCCTTACTGAGGAGACTGCCAAGGGCTTTTTTGCTTTGCTTGATGCGTTAAAGACCACACCCCAGGTGCCTGCGGCCGCCAAGGGGCAGATCACCGGACCCGTCACCCTGGCCACAGCATTGACCGATCAGGACAGACGAGCCCTTTTCTATGATGAACGGCTCCTTGACGTGGCGGTCAAAACCCTTGCCATGAAGGCCCGGTGGCAGGTTGAGCAGCTGAGTCAAGGGGGCCTGCCTGCCATCGTCTTTATAGACGAACCAGGCTTGGCAGGCTTTGGCACGTCTGCCTTCATCAGCATCTCCCGTGAAGATGTGGGCAGGGTCCTTTCAGAAGTGATTGACGCCATACATCTTGCCGGCGGCCTGGCCGGGGTTCACGTGTGTGCAAACACGGACTGGTCGCTCATCCTAGATTCCTCGGCAGACATACTCAGCTTTGATGCCTATGGTTTCTTTGAGCGGTTAGCCCTTTTCCGGGAAGGCCTTAAGCGTTTTTTTGACCAGGGTCGCATCCTCGCCTGGGGGATCGTCCCAACCTCAGACGGCCATGACATTGAAAAAGAGACAGGTCCCAGCCTGGTGGCAAAATGGCAAGCCCAGGTGGCGCACCTAGAGACTCTTGAAATGGACCATGACAGGATCCTGGCCCAGTCCCTGATCACGCCGAGCTGTGGCACCGGGTCACTTACCCTGGACCAGGCCGTAAAGGTCCTGGAAATGACCCGAGAGGTCTCTCACCGCCTCCGCTCCCAGGTCTGAGGTCCCAGCCACCTGATGTCTTTCCCTTTGCCCTAGCGTCAGTTCTCTGCCGCTTTCAGGCTCAGACTTGTGGCCGGCAGAGAGTATTCAGGGGTGGGGCCCTTAACGGGGCAAAAGCTCGTACAAAAGCAGATGGGAGTCATACAAAAGGGGCGGTGAGTCGTCACGAAGGGGGGCGGAGATGGACCGTAGATCTTGATGGCCCTCATTTTGTAAATAGACCCCGGGGTACGGTTACATGGACAAGAGGTGGAACCTTGGGCAGCCTCCCTATCTCCCTTCAGGCCATGGGAGTCCTGTAAGGTGGTGTCGCAGACCAGGAACAGACCCTGTGGAAAGGAAGCACTCAGAGAATGGCGAGTAGGTCTACCTCAAAAAACAGGTTCATGCCCGCCAGGGGATGGTTGGCATCCAGCGTCACGTTCTGGTCTGAGATATCTTTTACGGTAACGGGGGTCTTCTGACCGCCTGGCCGCACCATGTCAAACTGCTGTCCAACGGCGATTTCCATGTCCGGAGGCACCTCTCTCCGGTCAATCTTATGCACCTTCCGTTTCTGGTATGGCCCGAATCCCTCCTTTGCGGTGATGGTGGTGAATCTCGACTCACCGGGACGCATGCCAATGACAGCTCTTTCAAGCCCGGAAACAACTTGTGAGCCACCTATCTCAAACTGGACGGGAGCAAGGTCCTCAGAACTGTCCAGTACGGTGCCGTCTGCAAGTCTCCTCGTGTAGTGAACCCTGACAGTGTCGCCTCTCTTTACCCTTTTCATGTCCTCTCCTGAATTCAGAGCAAGCCCTCTCCATGAAGGTGTCATCGTTTGGGCCGTGGCAGTAGCGCCTGCGACCGACTTGCCCATAATCTTGGCCTCAGCGGGTCTCACGGACTCTTGGCACCTACCATCTCCAGCCAACGCAGTTCTTCCAGTCAGCAAGAACCACACAGCCTTCCTTTTGCCCAAAGGTCCGTCTCGGGTGATGCCTGTGGGTTACAACTGCGCAGTTTACTTGATCTGGGGTGGCAAGACGGGCTCACCTTCAGGTTAACTTCCAGCACCAATTGTCCGAGCGCAGATTATTTTAGCTGAAACTATTACACCACCGTGGCGGTGTTGTCAAGGCGTCAATCGCATGCCCGGAGGGCCATACTGTTTTCGAGGCGTTAGCCGCAAAAAGCGAAGAGAAAAAGACCGTGGCATACACACCGCCAAGGTGACACATTTCCCCCGGTTAGTCTTAGCTAGTGCCCATCCACGGATGGCCAAGAAGGAAGTGGGCACTGGCGTCAGTTTCCAATTCAGTCCGCCATAGGCGGATTCGCAAGGTCAAGAAAATCAAGGGATTGCGCGGAGTCCCGACGAGTCGGGACGAGATTGCGGAAAAGGGCCATTTATGGATGGACACTAGCTAGTGCCCATCCACGAACCCCGAAGAAGGAGGTGGGCACTGGCGTCAGTTTCCAATTCAGTCCGCCTGAGGCGGATTTGATGAGCAAGGCCACACAAGGGGTTGCGGCGAGGTCCGCCTGAGGCGGATCGCAGCCGAGAACCCGCGGAGAACGCTGCTCATCGGGAAAAGGGCCATTTATGGATGGGAACTAGCTAACTCGCTGTGAATGTGTCGTAATCAATCGTCCTTCGATTTTTTGGCGGTGGTTTTGGGCGCATATGGCACCATCATGCAGCGGACCATCAATGGAGGGAGAGGGTATTTACCTGCAAACATTGTTAATATTAAGCGGTTGTGGTGTCGTGTATCCCTGAATAGACATTGGAGATAGGGGCCATCGCTTCTCTTTGGCATCCAACGCCTTTGGCCATCCAACATCACAACTATGGTGATAAGGAGACCCCCTGTGTGGAGACCAGTTCTGCCACGAAATGCCCCACCGTCACCCTGCTCTTCGCCTTCACCACTAGCCGGCGGGTGTCTGCCGTGACCCAAAGGTGAAGTTTTGCATTCTTGCCCTTTTTAAAGATCCCGCCAACATGCTTCAAGTCTGGTTCTACCAGAAAGGTATCAAATGCACCGGCATCAACCCTTATTCTTTCACGCTTGATGACACGGGCCCTACCGATCACACATTTTTTGCCATCACTGACCGGAGCCTCCACTTCAAGGCCGTCTGTTAGGGGGGTCAAGCGAAAGGCGTAGAAAATACTCAAAGGATCGAATGTCCCGGGCAACAGGGTCACGGTTTTTTTGTGGATCCCTTTGCTGTAATAGTGGGCCGTGGACTGATCCCAGTCGAATCTGACGGTGATATCCCGTTTGTGCCGACCCTCCTGCTGTTTTTTCTTGTAGAGCAAGGCGTGGGTCATGGATTGATCGGCATAAGACTCAATGCGGTCACGTACCCTGTAAATCAGGTCAACAATGGGGTAAGATCTGACAGAAACCCGGAAAAGATACGCCGGAGCCCCCATCTCGTGCCCGCCGTCTAAAACCTGAAGATCGGCTCTGCCAACAGGAAGTGCGCTCCACTTGATCACGTAGGAAAGTCTTTCGCCCACTTGAAATGGGACAGCCCCTTGTGCAGCCGCCCATATTTGTCGTGGACCTGGTGCAGAGGTCAAGCACAATAGGTGGGTAAAAAAAAAGATTGCAAGACGCCAGAGTCCTTGCCTCACTGAGATCCTCCAAAATGGCTAGGGTTATTAATCCGGAGGGCACGAAGAAGCCTCAAATGTGGCCAAAGACTGGGAGCAATAATGGAAGCCGACAGAGGCTGGAGGAGATACAAGGTAGAATGACTCTGCATGTAGCCCCTGTTGACATTTTGTCCCATACTTGACAACGTGTGGGATGTCAAGATTGGAAGGCCGTCAGGCTGGGAAGGAGAGCTATGATGATTATTCCTCAGGACAAAGCGCGCGAAAAAATCTGCCCGCTCATGACCGCCATGAGAAGTAAGGATAAAAAAGAAAAGCATGGGCCGGCATACTGTGTGGGTTGGGAGTGTATGCTTTGGTGCTGGGTTCGACAGAAAAGCGAATCCGATTTCGGTTACTGTGGCCTGGCGGGGAAACCAGAGGCCTAGTATCTCGTTTGCACTCTTGGCCATCCGGTCAAGATTGAACCCTCCCCGTGGCAAGCCTCGGGGAATCTTCACCGTAAGGTTGTTGTCTTTTTAACTATACCCTCGCTAACCCCGCAGCAAGCTACGGGGAATGCGCTCGCTTATTCGGTTCAAAGGGCTTGTGGCATCTTCATGGGCCAAGGCTGTAGGATAGCCGGCCTAGAGACATCTCATGGGCCCGTGATGAAGATATGTGAAGACACACCTT
>Ga0272444_10004898_pt1 | contig 11677 bp, 11 predicted proteins | sample SSMForm13_FD_201033 | JGI IMG/M metagenome (GOLD analysis project Ga0272444, IMG submission 201033) | Marine sediment archaeal communities from Little Sippewissett salt marsh, Falmouth, MA, United States - SSM-Form-13 | ecosystem: Environmental > Aquatic > Marine > Wetlands > Sediment ... | reverse complement strand
GTCATGACCCTTATCTACTACCAGTTGATCCAGCGCTCCATTGATACCGAATCCCTGCTGCGCACCGAGCGCGTGGCTTCCAATGCTCGCCGGGCGGTGACGTTTTTCCTGGAAGAGCGGTTGGCGGCATTGACCTTCACGGCCAATGAGATGGGCCATGACAAGCTGACCGATTCCGGGCACCTCGACGATGTGTTGCGAAATTTGAAATTAGGCTTTGGCGGACTGACCGATTTAAGCGTGATTGCCGATACGGGCACCCAGGTGGCTTATGCCGGCCCGTTTAACCTGGAGGGTAAGGACTACAGCAAACAGCCCTGGTTTTGGGATTGTGTCGATCGCAATGCCTGCGTCAGTGAGATTTTTTCCGGTCATCGAGATCTTCCGCATATCGTCGTGGCCGTCAAATCCAAGCGGCCGGACGGGCATTTTTTCATCCTTCGGGCAACGCTTGAAACCGAACGGCTGATACAAACCCTGGAATCCTATAAAACCGGCGAGCATGCGGATATTTTCTTGACCAATCATGAAGGCGTGATTCAAACGCCTTCCATATTTTATAAGGGGCAAAAGAACCATATGACCATCCCCGTTCCGGATTATGATGAACGGACCCGCAGTCATATGGCCATGGATGCAAATGGACAACCGATTGTGGTCGGTTATGCCTATATCTCAACCCAAATTGTACCCACCTCCTTCATTCTGATGGTGGTCAAACAAAAACAGAGCATGATGAAGGTATGGCTTGATCTTCGGCGGCAAATCAACTGGTTTCTGTTTGCCAGCGGTCTGGTTCTGGCCGTGGTCATTACCCTGACTTCTTCCTTTATGGTCAACCGGATTTTTCGGGCCGACCGTGAAAAAGCCAAAACCATGGTCATGGCCGAACAGAATTGCCAACTGGCCTCCATTGGACAGCTGGCTGCAGGGGTGGCCCATGAAATCAACAACCCCCTGGCCTTGATCAACGAAACGGCCGGTTATGTAAAAGATCTGTTCACCTTCACAAAGGCGTACAAAGACGATCCTGAACTGGTGGAACATATTGATTCCATTATCGAGGCCGTGGAACGTTGCGGTACGATCACGCGGCAGCTTCTGGGGTTTGCCCGGCGTTTCGATGTCCAGACGCAGACCATCGATTTAAAGCATATGGTTTCTGATGTGATCAATTTCCATAAAAAAGAGGCTGAATACCGCGATATCTCCATTCATGTGGATATTCCGGACACCATCCCGCTGATCGAAACCGATCGGGGGAAGCTGCAGCAGATTATTCTCAATCTTGTCAACAATGCGTTTCATGCCATCGACAATGGCTGCTTTTTGGACATTCGGGCCAAGATGAGTGACGATGATCATGTGCAGTTGTCCATCGAGGACAACGGCTGCGGCATTTCAGAAACCCACCTGAATAAAATTTTCGAGCCGTTTTTTACTACCAAAAAAGAGGGGCAGGGCACCGGTCTGGGCCTCTCCATTACCTACGGACTGGTCCAAAAGCTTCATGGAGACATCACGGTTGAGAGCCAAACCGGTCAAGGCACCACGTTTGTGATCACCTTGCCCGTCAACGCCAAAAAGGAAATCCAAGCATGAAGGTCTTATTGGTCGATGACGAACAGAAGTTTGCTTTAATGCTATCCAAACGCCTCGAACTGCGGGGATTTATGGCGCAGGTCTTCTTCTCCGGCGAAAAAGCCCTGGATGCGGTCGAGGCGGGAAACCGTTTTGATGTGGCGGTATTGGATGTGAAAATGCCAGGGATTAGCGGACTTGAATTGAGACGCCAACTCAGTGCGTTGGATCCGGAAATGAAGTTCGTTTTCTTAACCGGTCATGGTTCCGGCACGGATCATGAGACAGGACGAATCATGGCAGAGGAGTGTCTGCCCAAACCGCTTAAAATTGAACAGCTAATTGAAACCCTGAATCGATTGATCCCTGGCGTCTGAAAAGCGCTGCCTTAAAAATGCCGGATGGGCGCCTGTCATCTTATCCAGCGGGATCAACGACGCGGATCATGTTTACACGGTGAGGAAAATAGATGAAACACACCAACACCACGTTTGGGTACGATGCGCTGGCCCATTTTGGCCGGGTCAACGCCTCCATTTCACATGAATTGAAAAATGTGATGGCAATCATCTCCGAGACTGCCGGACTGCTGGGGGATCTGTCTGACATGGCGTCGTCAGGAACGCCGGTTGCACCGGATATGCTCAGCGACTGCACGAAAAGTATTGTAGAGGAAATTCAGCGCGGGTTTGCCGTGATTCGGCAGATGAACCGCTTTTCCCACAGCATTGATCATCCCGTCGAGTCCGTCAATCTAATGGACGTCCTGGACCTTTCGATCAACCTTTCCACCTATCTTAGTTTTGCCGGCACGACCACAATCGCTGAATCAGACGGGCAGCCGCCGGTGGTGGCAACGTGTCCGTTTTTGCTGCAGGCGATTATTTATCAGACCCTGGTGTACACCTTTAAACATACAGGAAACAACGCGGATGTGACGGTTGGTGTCAATGCAAGCGATGAAGAAAAGGGCTGGAAAATCGTTTTTTCAGGCTTCAGCTTGAACGGTTTTCAGGTCTTTCCCGATCCCTTGCTCCAGACCATGGCGGAATCCATTGGCGTTACGATCAAATGTGACAGCACCGCCGACTGGTTGGAGCTGATCGTGCCATCTGCAATTGATGAAAGCGCTCTCTTGGATGGCGGAAATATTGGCTGAGAAATCCAGTTTTTTTAACCCACGTTGATGGAGGGGGACAATGGAAGCTGAAAACACGATAAAAATTTTAATGGTCGATGATGAAGAAAAATTTCTGCAGGCGGTGTCCGAGCGCTTGTCCATCAAGGGCTTTGATGTAAAGACCGCAACAAACGGTGATGACGCCATCGCTGCAGCCAAGAAAGGTGGCTATGACGTGGCCATCGTTGACCTGCAGATGCCGGGAACAGACGGCACCCAGGTTTTGAAAGTTCTCAAGGAAAATCATCGGTATATTGAAATTATCATGCTTACCGGACATGCAACGGTGGACGCGGCCGTTGAGTGCACCCGGTTGGGTGCATTCAAGTTTCTTGAAAAACCCTATGACTTCGACAGGCTGGTGGAGGCCCTCAAGGACGCCTATCAAGCAAGGATAGAGAAGAAGTTTGAAAGCAACCGCAAACGCATGGAAATGATTCAACAGCTGTCCATCCATCAATCGCCATTGGGGCTGCTTCGGGAAATGGCGCAGTTGGATGATGCCCGGAAATAAGTCGGTGATATTGCCCGGGCGAAGATTACCCATGAAAAACGTTTAGCAGAACCCGTTCTTGCTCACAACTTTTAGGATAGGAGTAGCACATGTTGGTAAAGGTTTTTCCCTTTTTGGCGTGGTTTAAAAACTACGACAAGGCATCGTTGCAGATAGACGCACTGTCAGGCCTGACCGTGGCCCTGGTTTTGATTCCGCAATCCATGGCGTATGCCCAGCTTGCGGGACTGCCCGCCTACTATGGGTTGTACGCCTCCTTTTTGCCACCGATGGTTGCCGCCTTGTTCGGATCCAGCCGTCAACTGGCCACCGGACCCGTGGCCATCGTATCTTTGATGACATCGGCATCCCTGGCACCGCTGGCCACCCTCGGCAGTCCCGGCTACATTGCCTACGCTGTGTTACTGGCCCTGATGGTCGGCGTCTTTCAATTGTTTTTGGGGGTTTTTCGCCTGGGGCTGGTGGTGAACTTTTTGTCTCACCCGGTGGTCAACGGTTTTACCAATGCAGGCGCCCTGATCATCGCCTCTTCACAGCTTTCCAAGATGTTCGGTGTTTATGTGGACAATGCGGCGCACAATTATGAAACCATTATCAATGTAGTCAAGGCCGCAATCCATTACACCCACTGGCCGACCCTGCTGATCGGTGCGTTTGCATTTGCCATCATGTACGGCCTTAAATGGCTGTCGCCGCGAATTCCCAATGTTCTCGTGGCCGTTGTGATTACCACGATCATCTCCTGGGCCACCGGCTTTCAGCATGACCAGGTGGTCAGCATCGATGCCATTGAACCGGCAGAGACACGCCAACTGATCGAGGAATTCAACAAGGCCTTTACCGCAATCTCCCCCCTTGCCGAAGAACGAACAAGGATCGGAGAAACGTCTTCCAAAGCCAAACAAAAACACGATGAAATCGCCGTATTGGATGCCGAGCATATGCTTGAGGTGACCAACTGGAACATCGATCACCTGAAGGAGGAAGTCCACGTCCACCGCGAGAAACTTCGCTATATCCTGATGGCCGGCGTTGTCCAGGCCGATGATCCCATGAAATTCTATCCCAAGGACAAAGTCCCCGTCGGCATGCAAAGCGATGGACGCACCTGGCGTATAAAAGTCGGCAACGAACCGCTGGATACGAACAATCTCAAAATGATGGGCGGTGGCGCCGTGGTTGGTACCATCCCTAAGGGGTTGCCATCCTTGAGTGTCCCGAAGATCAATCTCGGCGTCATGTTGCACCTGTTGCCCTATGCCGCGATCATTTCCCTTCTGGGCTTCATGGAAGCGATCGCCATTGCCAAGTCCATGGCCGGTAAGACCGGACATCGGCTGGATCCCAACCAGGAACTGATTGGTCAGGGACTGGGCAATATTCTCGGCGCTATCGGCAAGAGTTATCCGACCTCGGGTTCCTTCTCGCGCTCGGCGGTTAACCTGCAGGCCGGTGCGGTCAGCGGACTGTCCAGCGTCTTTACCAGCATGGCCGTGGTGATTGTGCTTTTATTTTTCACGCCATTGCTCTATCATTTACCACAGGCGGTGCTGGCCGCCGTCATCATGATGGCCGTGATCGGTCTGCTCAACGTCTCCGGTTTCATTCATGCCTGGAAGGCCAAATGGTATGACGGCGCGATTTCCATTATTTCGTTCGTCGGTGTCTTGGTATTCGCCCCTCACCTGGACAGGGGGATCTATATCGGTGTGGCGCTCTCGCTGGGGGTCTTTTTGTACAAGAGCATGCGTCCCCGGGTGGTCTTTTTGTCCCGGTCGGAGGATGAGGAACTGCGTTGCGTGACCACCCACAGCCTCGACGAGTGCCCCTATGTGACCCTGGTCCGTTTTGACGGCCCGCTGTTTTTCGCCAATGCCAGTTATCTGGAGGATACGATTACCGAAATGATCCAGACCAAAAACGGCCTCAACCATATTCTCCTCGCCGCCCACGGCATCAATGATCTTGATTCCTCGGGTGAGGAAGCCTTGTCGCTGATTGTGGATCGGGTCCGTAGCAATGGAATCGACATTTCCATGTGTGGCGTCAACGAAGCGGTCATGGAAGTATTCAACCGAACGCACTTTTTGGCGAAAATTGGTGAGGACCATATCTTCCCGACCCTGGAAAAAGGCATTGTTGCCGTTCATAAAGCGGCTCATGAGAATAATCCGGAAGCGAACTGCCCACTGTTGAACGCTTGCCAGCTTGTTGAAAATTAATAGGAGGAGCTATCCATGCCAGTCATTACCTTGTTCAGTGGCAGTTACTGCAAAGAAAAACAGATCGTTCAGGAAATAGCATCGCGTACCGGCTATCGGCAACTCACCGATACGGACATCGTTGCTGAGGCCAGCCAGCTTTCCAGTATCCCTGAAAACAAGATTGCCCGTGTATTCTCCGATAAAGTATCGGTGTTCAACCGCCTGACCCGTGAGCGGGAGCGCTCGCTCGCTTATCTGCGGCTTTCCCTGTCATCCCTTCTGACCGAAGACGAGCTGATCATCAGTGGCTTTGCCGGCCAATTGATCCCGAAAGACATCAGCCACGTGCTTCGCGTGTGTTTGATTGCGGACATGACCTCGCGTGTGGCCACGGCTGAGAAGGAACTGAATGTTTCATCATCCGAGGCCAACCGGATCATCCACAAAGATGATGTCCAATGTGCCGCGTGGATGCATATGCTTCACGATGTATACGATCCGTGGAGCACATCTCTTTACGACGTCACCCTGCCGACCGACAAAACATCGGTGGACGCGATTGCCATGACGATCCAGGAATCCATCGCCAATCCTGTGTTCAAGCTTGCCGGCAGGTCCCAGTCGGCGGTCGCTGATTTCAGCATCGCTGCCAATGTGGAAATCGCCCTGGTTAAAAAAGGCCATACCGTTGGCGTGGAGGTCACCGACGGTCTGGTGACCCTGACTATCAACAAACACGTTTTGCGACTCAATCATCTCGAAGATGAACTCAAGGATATCGCTTTGCAGGTGCCAGGGGTAACCGCGGTAGAGACAAAGGTGGGACCGGGATATTATCAGACCGATGTCTATCGGCGCCAGGATTTCGAGGCGCCGTCCAAGATCCTGCTGGTGGACGACGAGAAAAAGTACGTACAGACCCTGTCCAAGCGCCTGATGATGCGCGAATTGGATTCCGCCGTGGTCTACGATGGTGAATCCGCCCTGTCCCTTGCAGAAGAGGATGAACCCGATGTCATGATTCTGGACCTCAGAATGCCCGGTATCGACGGGATCGAAGTGCTGCGCCAGGTGAAACAGAACCGCCCGGGCATCGAAGTCATCGTGCTGACCAGCCAGGGATCGGAAGATGACAAGAAGACATGTATGGAATTGGGGGCCTTTGCATTTTTGTCAAAATCAGTCGATATTGAAGAGCTGAGTAAAACCATCAAGGCCGCAAAAGAAAAAATCGAACAGGCACGAACCGCCCAGAAAGTAAACTAGTGCCTATACTATTGACGGACACGAAATGGACAGATCGGATCGCCTGTTATCTTAGACTAAACTGGGCGGTTCAAATTTTGGTGGTTAATGAAGACCTATCGCATTATCATGCTTACCCATTTTCATGTATGCCAGAATTTGAATCGCTCAGTTTAGGCTTAACCCACAAGCAGGGAGGGTGCCATGGAACCGGAAAATACCATTAGGATCCTTTTGGTCGACGATGAAGTCAAATTCTTAAAGGCCGTGTCGGATCGACTGGCCATCAAGGGCTTTGATGTAACGACAGCCGACAATGGCGATGATGCTATTGCCGCGGCCAGCAAGGGCGGATTCGATGTGGCGGTGGTGGATCTGCAGATGCCGGGGATGGACGGCACCCAGGTTCTGAAGGTGCTGAAAGAAAACCACAAATTTATCGAAATCATCATGCTGACCGGGCATGCCACCGTGGACTCCGCGGTGGAATGTACCCGGCTGGGGGCCTTTAAATATCTTGAGAAGCCCTATGAATTTGATAAACTGGTCGAATCATTGAAGGAGGCCTATCACGCCCGAATGACCAAGAAGTTCGAGCAAAATCAAAAACGCATGGAAGCGATTCAAAAGCTATCCATGCATCAAAGTCCATTGGGCTTGCTCAGGGAACTGGCGCGACTTGACGATGGCCGAAAATAACACTATTGTGAAATGGCAGGTCGAGTAACCCACGACCTGCCAATAGTTAGTGTTCATCCATAATATAGCAGCTGGGCTGGAGATGATGATGCATCCCATCCGACATGCAGACATAAACGCATATGGCTGCGGCCGTTGGGGCCCATGGTTAAGGTGCGTCTTATTCCCGGTCGCACTTTTTCTGCTTTGTCTGATTCTTCATCACTCGGTGTTGTCGCCGCCGGCCTCAACCGGCGGGTGGCATACGCCCACATCCTTCGCCAGGCTCGATTCAACCGCAACTCCCATTTACGGCAGTGGCAATCACCACACCCCATGTGCCCATTGCTCCGGTTCCATGCACATCCCCAAACCGTTGACCGTCTTGACCCACACCCTGTTTGCCATGCCCGCCGATACGGAAACCACGGACTCTGAATCGACCGTGGGCAAACCGGCCAAACCGATCTTTTTTATGCTTTCATGTATCCGCCGGGCATCCTGGACATCCACTGCCGTCCGGCCCTCATCCATCCCCCTGTATCTCTTCCACCAATCCCTGTTGTGTTAACCCCCTTCCTTTTTTTGCAATAAAAAGCGTTCAGGTACAGGCGACTTGATTCCAACGGTTTTCCTGACGTCCTGCGACGGTCGGGGGGGATTCACCGGCATCGGCAGGAACGTCCATCTGCCCATCTACTATCCAATGGAGGTCCATCATGAAAAAGACGTTGAATGCAAAGGCGTTTACCCTTTTGACAGTGTGCGTCATGCTTCTGCTGCTGTTTTTTGGCGCTTGCAGCAATACAGCCGATCTGCAGACGCAGGTCAGCGGCAAGTGGCAACGGACCCAAGCTGACGGGATTGTTGATATCAACCTGGCCGCCACTCCAAAGACGCTGGTTCTTGACGGACAGTCCTACACTGCTGAGATCGAAGGGGTCGATCAGGGAACGTACACCGTTAAAGTAAAAGTGCATCCGAGCGATGGTGACCCCGAGACATGGTCCCTCAGCCAGAAATGGAATGACAATGGGTCGTCATTCAACCTGGCCTTCAGGCACAATGGCACCACCGAGACGCTGGTGCCGGCCGGTAAATCATAACGCACTGAAAAATTAAAAAAACGCATGAAGCGGGGCAACCCGCTTTTTGCATTTCCGATCGAGGTGACAACGATTATGTATGCCAATTTGTTTCACGTATTTCGCAACACGCCGCTGGGACGCGAATCCCTGATGCAGTCTATCTATTTCTGTCAATTATTGGACGTTGGGCTGACCATTTACATTCCGGATTCGGTTCGCTTTATGATGTATTTTGATCACGATGCCGTTCAGGTCGATCTGGATCGGTCTTATCTGTCATCTCCTGAAACGGCAGCCGACCGGGCTTTTAGTCTGGCCGCCGAAGCGGGATTGAAACCAGAGCTGTTGGTCCCGAAAAATCGTACGAACAGCGACTTGCCGGACATTCCCACCCATTTTGCATTCATGACCTGCCCGCGCAGTATCAGCGACCTGAGTTCGAAAATCGGTTTGGGATATATCGGCCCGAAAGTACGGCGGATTATCCGTTCGGGCACGTTTCCCGTATTGATGACATCTTCGCTGTTTAAACCCTGGAAAAGCATTGCGGTGTTGTTCGGAGGCTCGGACAGCTCCATCAACGCGCTTCGATCCGCAATCCGCATATCCCGGCGGTCCGGCTTCCCATTGGATCTGTATATCCAGATGGAGCAGGATGAGGTCTATTATGAACAGCGCATCCGTGAAGCGGGTCTGGAAAAATCCCTGGCTCGCGTCTGCCGCCAGCGCCACCAGTTCATGGATGGTCAATTCGCCAACAACCTGTACGCGTTGCCGCACGATGCCCTGGTTTTTTCCGGTGCCTATGGCCATGGATTGATTCAGAATCTCATTTTTGGGAGTAAAATGGAGGTCGCCCAGTCGACGCTGACCAACAGCATGTTGGTCAGTGGTCCGCAGACCCGTGCCCATTTTAATTGATATGACCATGAGCAATTAGCTGTTAGCGGTAAGCGATTAGCAAAATAATGAGATTACTTTAGGGGCAGGGTCCCCAGGACCGACTTGACACCATAACGAGCCAGTTCCTTGGCGGAGAGCCAGCGCAATCCCATATTCAGACGTTCCACTCCGCCGAGCAGATCGCTGGTCAGGGCTTCTTGGGTGCCCTCAAAACGACCCCACCAGAGCCTTGCGCCGGTTTCAACATTGATCAAGGTAAGCTCGAATCCCACCGAGGCCGGGTTGTCCGGCATTTGCGTCAAGGCGCCCCTTTCGCGGTACCACCATATGTTTCCCACCATTACCAGGTTGGCCTTGAGTGCGCTTCCCAGGCGGATCGCCCGTTTTCGCGGCGTATCCAGTTCAGGGTCCATCAGCAGCGGCTGATAAGCCTCGCTTACCAGATGGGGCGGGATCAATCGTTCTGCGAAGCGAATGTGCAGCTCTGTATTGACAATCCGGTTCATGACCAGAGCCGTTCCGTCCGGTAAATTGACGTTTTCAATGATTGCTGTTTCGGCATTACGAGGCGTTGAGACAGTGGCAATGGGAGCGTCGGGAGATGCCATTTGACCAGCCAGAAACGGCATCAGCGCAATCTCCTTTACCGTAACATCGACCAGGCTGCCTTGGGTGCTTTGGGTTTGGGAACTGCATCCGGCAAGCCATACAAAAACCAACAATCCACCAAAAGCAAACGCGATGATTTTGGCCATATGAATTCTCATGCAAGGCTCCTTTGGATAGATTGGGGGTAAGCAGCTTTGATAAGGGGTATGTGCATACGATCAGGGAATCGCTTATCCACAAAAATACCAGATTGTGGGGGGGATCACAACCTGCGATTGATGCACAACCTCAAGGAAACCGCTTGTGGTGATCCTTATGGTTGAGACACATTCTGCGGGCGGGCGAATGCCGGCATCGTGGGGGCAGGGCAATTTGCCGAATGAAATCACGTGAGCATGGAAAGTGGAAAATCAATCAACGGTGAGCAAAGGGACGTATCCTTCATGTCGACGCAAAGGCCGGATGGAGGAGATTGACGTTGATAGCAAGACCACGAATGTGCTAAACGTCCCATCCAAAAAAGAAATTTCAGATTGAAAGACAGATTGTGAATATTATCTTGTTGAACAGAAAAAATGAATTTGCTTTGCCGCTAACCATCATTGTTTTGGCGATGTGGATCGCTTTGGGACAGATGGTGGATGCCGCCGACATTTTTATCTCCATGGCCAAGGACCGCTGGCCTAACGGTGAACACATCGCATTCTCGATTTTCACGTCAGATGGGGAAGAATCCGAATTGCCGTCCACTGGTGCGTTTCCTGATCACTTGGTCTGTGTCCTTGAAAACGGCAAAAAGACCTATACCGCAATTGCCCGCAGGATGGAAAAAGACGAAGATCTCCAAAAAAAGATCCCTGGCCGGGCGTGTTACGCGTTTGATCCGCCATCCCAGGTCAGTGGAACGGTAAGCATGCGACTATCTGAAATCCGTGTACCGGTGGTTCTGTTTGACATCGAAGCGCCACAGCAGGACTCCTCTGTGGAAGATGTCTCTCCCACCCTGGATTCCCTGTTTACCCTTTACCAGCCATACATCGGAAACATGGGGGGCTATAAACCCATGTACTTTCTGGTCGGAACGGATCTGTCCAAAAGCAAGTTCCAGATCAGCTTCAATTATCGTTTTTTCAATCCGGAATCGGTTGTGGCCGAGTATCATCCCTGGGTCAAAGGATTTCATTTTGGATACACCCAAACCTCATTTTGGGACCTTGGGTCCAGTTCGGCTCCGTTTGAGGATAACAGCTACAAACCGGAGATGTTCTGGGTATCAAAAAATTTTATTACCGCCGGGCCGAAGGTCAAGGGGATATTTTTGCAAACCGGGGTTCAGCATGAATCCAACGGTCGTGGCGGCGACGAATCTCGAAGTACCAATTTCGTATATGCCCAGCCGATATTCATGTTTTTGAGCAATGCGCATCATTTTTTGCTGCAGTTATCACCTAAATTCTGGCTGTATGCGAATAATGACAACGAAACCAACCCGGACTTGGACCAATATCGCGGCTATTTTGACCTGGGCTTTAAAATCGGTAAAATGGACAGTTTCGTGCTGAACACCTCTTTTCGGTGGGCTTCCGAAGGGCCTTCCATTCAACTGGATCTGACCTACCCGTTGCATCGATTTCTCTTCAATACATTGGATAGTTACATCCATGTTCAATATACC
>Ga0272444_10004897_pt1 | contig 11679 bp, 9 predicted proteins | sample SSMForm13_FD_201033 | JGI IMG/M metagenome (GOLD analysis project Ga0272444, IMG submission 201033) | Marine sediment archaeal communities from Little Sippewissett salt marsh, Falmouth, MA, United States - SSM-Form-13 | ecosystem: Environmental > Aquatic > Marine > Wetlands > Sediment ... | reverse complement strand
CACCTCGGCCATGCGCGGCCGCTTGTCGCGGTCGCGGTCGCCGCCGCAACCGAAGACCACGATGATCCGCTCGTGTGGCAACGATGCCACCGCCTCCAGGGAATTCTCCAGCGCGTCATCCTGGTGGGCGTAGTCCACGAGGACGGCGAACGGTTGCCCACAGCCGATCGGCTCGAGCCGACCCGGCACGACTCCGACCGACTCCAGGCCGGCCCGGACGTGCTCGCCGCCGATGCCGAGCGCCAGGGCGATGCCCGCGGCGGTCATGGCGTTGTAGACGTTGTGCTCTCCGAGCAGCCGCAGGGCCACGTCGACCCGCCGGTCACCCAGGTGAAGCTGGAAGCGCGACCCGCTCATGCTCAGGCGGACGTCCGCGGCGCTGATCTCAGCGTCGCCGCGCAGCGAGTACCAGATGATCCGCCGTGCGGGCGTGGCCTCGGCGAACGACCGCGATGTCTCGTCGTCGCGGTTGAGCACGGCGACCGCACCCGGCTCGAGCCCGGCGAAGAGCAGGCCCTTGGCCCGGCGGTAGCTCGGCATGTCCTTGTGGTAGTCCTGGTGTTCCGGCGTCAGGTTGGTGAACGCGGCTGCGCGGAACCGCACCCCGGCCGTTCGCCGCTGGTCCAGGGCGTGGCTGGAGACTTCCATCACGGCGGTGTCGCAGCCTTCGCGGACGAGGTCGGCGAAGTAGCCGGCCAGTTCCACAGGGCCGGGCGTGGTCGTCGCGGCGGGGACGTCGCGCCCGCCGATCTGGTACGAGATGGTCCCGAGCAGGCCGACGCGTCGGCCGGCCGCCTGGAGGATCGACCGGGCCAGGTAGGTGGTCGTGGTCTTGCCGTTGGTCCCGGTGACACCGCAGACGGTGAGCGCCTCGGTCGGGCTGCCTGCCATCCGGTGTGCCAGTCGGGCGACGGCGTCGCGGCCGTCGCGGACACAGACCACGTCCACCCCCGCGGGAGCCGTTTCCGGCCGTTCGACCGCCACGGCCACCGCGCCTTGCCTGACCGCCTGACGGAGATAATCGTGCCCGTCGGCCGCCACCCCCCGGACAGCCACGAAGAGGTCGCCGGCGGCAACCTGGCGGCTGTCGCAGACGACGCGGGATACCGTGGGGTCTCCGCCCGTGAGACGGCGGGCATGCGGCAAGCCGGCCAAGAGTTGCGAAAGCGACATCCCTGTCATCCGTGCCATCCGGCGGCGAGGTGTAGGCCCTGGTCAGTTGTGCCGGACGGTCTGCCCGCGTGCCAGTTGGGCGGGTTCGTCCGGCGGCACCTGGAGATACCCAAGCGTTGTCTCAAGGATTCTCTTCACGGCGGGGGCGGCAACGGTCCCGCCGTAGTAACCGATGGAGCAATCGGGTTCGTCAACCACAACGAGAGCCACCACGCGGGGATTCTCCAGCGGGGCCCCGCCAATGAACGACCCCACGAACAGCGTGTCGGAATAGCCCCGGCCGAGGGGGTCGCGCTTCTTGGCGGTGCCGGTCTTTCCGAACACGCGGTACCCGGGCACTGCCGCTCGGCGGCCCGTGCCCCGCTCGACGACGGCGCGAAGCACCCGGCGTCGCATGAAGTCGGCGGTCTTTTGCTGGAGGGCGCGGCGAACGACCACCGGTTCCGACAGGTCGGTCACGAGTTGGCCGTCGGGGCTGTAGGCATACCGCACCAGGTGAGGTCGCATCAGCAGGCCCCCGTTGGCAATGGCCGAGAAGGCCCTGGCGAGTTGCAGCGGCGTGACCATGAGTTCGTAGCCCATGGGGACGCTGGTGGCGCTCCACGCGGACCACCTGTCGAGGGGATGCACCAGGCCGGTCCCTTCGCCGGGCAACCGGATGCCGGTCCGCTCTCCGAATCCGAAGCGGCGAACGGCGGTGTAGAGGCGGCGGTTCCCCATCCGCTCGCCGATGATCCCCATGCCGACGTTCGATGACTTGACGACGATGTCCTCGAAGATCAGCCAGCCGTAGGGGTGAACGTCTTTGAGCCGCCGGCCGCGAACGTAGTGCAGACCGTTGTGGCAAAAGATCCTCTCGCCGGGCCGGACGACACCCTCCTCCAGCGCCGCTGCCGCGACAAAGCACTTGAAGGTGCTGCCCGGCTCATACGGATCGGTCAGGGCACGGTTCCGCCGGTCGTAGTCCCGGGCCTCGGTGTAGTGCTGAGGGTCGAACGACGGGCAGTTGGCCAGAGCCAGGATGTCGCCCGTCAGGGGATCCATGACGACAGCGGCGCCGCCCCGGGCACCGAACCGCTCCACCGTGTCGCGAAGTGCCTGCTCGGCGAACATCTGGATCGTCAGGTCGATCGTCAGGACGAGCAACCGGCCGTCGGACGATGGATGGTAGTCCTCAGGCCGAATCCAGATGGGACGGCGCTTACCGTCCACGCGCACCACGCGGTGGCCGCGGGAGCCACTCAGTTGCCCGTCGAGCAGATACTCCAGCCCGTCCACTCCCTGGTTCTCGACACCGACGGTGCCGAGGACGTGGGCCGCCAACTGTCCCCCGGGATAGTGGCGTGTGCCCTCGGGCCTGATGCCGATGCCCGGCACCTTGAGGGCCCTGACGGCATCGCGCGTCGGCTGGTCCACTCGGCGCTTCAGCCAGACGAAATGCCCGTTGGCATTCTCCTCGATGAGGCGTTCGATCTCTTCGGCATCCATGGCCAGGGCACCGGCCAGTTTCCGGGCGGCGGCTGAACAGCAGGGCGCACCGGGGGAGTCGGCCGAGCGGACCGCAGGGCCCCGGCTGGCCAGCAGCCCGGCGGTCTGGGAGCGCGCGAGGATCGCATGGGCGTCGCGGGCGGGCGACTCAACGTCAGCCGCGGCCACTTGCCACTGGCAGTACTGCTTGTCGTAGATGAGTTTCGGGTCGGCGAAGATAGAGTATGTCTCAATGGTGGTGGCCATCGGCCGACCGCTGGCATCGACCACGGCGCCGCGGCAAGGATACACGTCGACATGCGCCGACTGTTGCTTCTCGGCCAGGCCGCTGAGGATCTCGTGACTGGCCACCTGGATGTAGACCAGCCGCCCGGCGAGCGAGAGGAAAGCCAGACAGAATACCACCCCGAGCAGGGCCAGCGCTCTGCGGGGTCTGCACCACGATACGTCCAAGGCGTCTCCCGTGCCACGCAAGGACATGACCGACTTCCTAATCGCCCCCCACCATCACGGCCGGCCGCGGCACCGATCCGAACAGCACCGGCGGGTGGCGTTCCACGGACAGTCGTTCGCGTTCGGTTGCCAGACGTGTCGGGTTGCTCAGCCGGGCCAATTCCAACTCCAGCTCAAGGCACGTCCGCTTGAGTGTCTGCTGTTGGGTGCGCATGCGGCTGATCATGTAACCGGTCTGGCGGGTGTCGGTCCGCAGGGTCACCACGCCCATGCCCACGACAACCAGCGAGGAGAAGATGAACAGCACTCTCAGAATGCTCACTGTTCGGACCCCGTCGTGTCGACCATGGCGGTGCGCGTCACCGCCGGCACGCGGATCACCTGGCCGGCCCTCATGGCGTCAGGGCGCGGCAACGCGTCGCGGTTCAGCTCGTAGATGTCTTTCCACCGGGCACTGGTTCCGAAATGCTTGCGGCTGATGCTCCACAGCGTGTCGCCGCGCGACACCGTGTAGGGGCTGTGCGGCGCGGCCACCTCGCGGTCGGCGACAAAACGTCGGACCTCCCGGAGGGCGGTGTCGACCGCCCGGGCACTGTCGGACTCTTCGTCACGTTGGGCGACGGCGGTCGGCTCATCCCGCGGAATGACCAGCGGGGTGCCCACGCGCAGGGCGCAGGGATCGATGCCGCTGTTGGCCTGTTGGATCAGTTTCCACTTCCTGCAGGTCCCGTAGACCTTCGTGCTGATGTGGCCCAGGGTGTCGCCCCGGGCAACCACGTAGACCTCCGGCCTGCGGGGGGCCTGGCCGCCCTGCCGGCCGGTGGGCGACACGCCCTCGGCAGGCCGATCGGCCGGCGGAATCACCAGGCGGTTCCCCGGCCGCAACCGTTCGGGGTCCACGTCGGTGTTGGCCGCGGCGATGCGCTGCCACAGGCGGCCCTGCCCCGGCCCGTAGACCTTCTCGGCAATGTCAAACAGGGTATCGCCGCGCAGGATCGTGTAGTGCTGCTCCGCGGGTTCGGGCAGTTGGACTTCCCGCGGCGCGGGCTCGGTGTGCCTTTCGACATCGGCATCGTCCTGATGCAGTGTCGGGTCACCATCCACGCCACCGTCGGCAACCATCAGGCCACGGTCCTCGTCGTCCTCGGCACCCAGGTCGTCGCGGAAGTCGCGGTCGGCCTCACTGTCGGCTACCTGGCGGACGTCCTCGCCCGTCTGCGAGGTCATTCGCTCGGTCGCCCCGGCATCCTGGGTGGCCTGCTCGCCGTTGCCGGTCCGCACCCGGTACTGCGTCAAATGGGTTCCCTGGCCAGCGCTGTCTCCAGAGTCCGCATACTCCTCGTGCGACAGATTCAGGCTGAGAATAATCGCAAACGCCAAGATCACTGCCAGAGAGACCACCAATCCAACCTTCGTCTCGTTCGACACAACAGTCCTCCTTACGCCACCCGTGATAATCCGGGCCGACGAACTAGCGGCGAATGCCTGCAACAACGTTTCTTGTCAGGTCCAACCTCCCCCTGCCGGCGCCCGGCAGGTGCTACCGCGGCGCGTGTCACCTATGACGGAGCCCCAACCCGGCGGGCCACCCGCAGCTTGGCGCTTCGGCTTCGCGGGTTCCGCCGACGCTCATCCGTCGATGGCCTCACGGGCTTGCGCGTCATCAATTCGAAGACCCCCTCGTCTGCAGAGCGCTTGAACGACCGTTTGACGATTCGGTCCTCCAGGCTGTGAAAACTGATGACCCCAACGCGACCTCCCGGGGCCAAGCGGTCGGGAATCGTGCGGCAGAACGCCTCCAGGCTCTCCAACTCCTGGTTCACATAGATCCTGAGAGCCTGGAACACCCGCGTCGCGGGATGCAGCCTCTGCCAGCGGCCCCGTTGGCTCTTCGGCCGTGCCCCAAGCACCACCCGGGCCAACTCGACGGTGGTGGTGATGGGAGCGTCCCGCCGCCGGCTGACGATCCGGGCGGCGATGCGCCGGCTGAACCGCTCCTCGCCATAGGCGGCGAAGATGTCGGCCAACTGCTCTTCGGACAATTCGCTGATCAGGTCGGCCGCGGTGCGGCCCGCGGACCGGTCCATGCGCATGTCCAAAGGTCCCTCCTGCTGGAACGAGAATCCTCTGTCCGGCTGGCCGAGTTGTAGACTTGAGAGCCCCAGATCCACCAGGGCCACGTTGACGCGCCCGGCACCCAGTTCATCGAGGACCGACGCGACATCGGCGAAGTCGGCATGCCGCAGCACACAATGGTCCGGATCCACCGGCAACGTTCGCGATGCGACCTTCAAGGCGTCTTCGTCGCGGTCCAGGCCGATCAGTCGGCCGTCCGGGAGTACCTGTTTGAGAAGACCCTTCGCATGGCCCCCGCCACCTACCGTCCCGTCGAGCACCACCTCTCCAGGGCGCGGGGCCAGCAGCTCCAAGACTTCGGCGAGAAGTACGGGAACGTGTTCGACATCCATGTGACGCGCCGGACTGACCTCGCGGCGAAAACCGCCAGACGTGTGCCCCGCCATGCCCTGTGCCGGCCGACGGGTCCTCAATGCACGCCGGTACCCAGACTGCTGCCGGCTTCCAGCCGGACGAGCAACTGCTGAACGTCGTGCGAGACGTCGACGTCTGCGTAGGCGTCACCCAGTGCCTGGACCCGCTCGACCCGGGCCAGAAGCATGGTCAACTGGCCCGCCAGCAGCGCGGTCTCTTCGGACGACAGGACGCCCAGGTCCTCGTCGGACTGAAGCACCTGGCGCACCGCGTCAAAGGGAGAGCCTGCCCTGCTGCCCCGCTTGCTCGGCATTTTCATTCTCTTGCCCACCTTCGGACCCTCCAAGGTTGTCGGGGCCACTTCCCCCGCAGCTCATCAGCCGATGCGTCGAACAGATGCCGGCCGGCTTTCAGCGACGGCTCAGCCCGGCAGTTCCCGGGCGTCGTTCCGCTCGGTCTCGTAGGCCTTACTCGCCATGTCGTCATACTGGGCGTAGTTCGTTCTCACGAACTCATCCCACCGGTCTTTGGCCCAGATCTCCAGGTGGTCCCTGACGCCGATGATGGCCAGGTCCTTATCGATCCCCGCCCTGCGAAGCATGATCTCGGGAACGAGGATTCGCCCCAGTCGGTCCATCTCGACCTGGGCGCTGAGGCCGAAGTGCAGGCGGTCGTAGCTGCGGACGTCCTTGAGGCGAAACAGCTCGGCCTTCTGCCTGGCGGCCAATTCCTCGAACCTGGCTGGGGTGAACATCGAAATGGTGCCGTCGAAGCCGGGAACCAGATGCCAGCCCGAGCCCTCGATCTGGACATTGATCCGCTCGCGAATCTTCCCGGGAACGACGAGCCGGTTTTTGGCATCGAGGTGATAATAGTATTCGCCGCTAAAGAGCACGCCCGGTCTCCGAAAATTCCCATAAGCTTCCACTGGGTCACTCATGGGCGGCGAATTGCTCGTTAATCATCGGCAGGTCAGAGTTGTTTTAACACTCGCTCCCACTGCTTGTCAAAAAAAATCCCCCACTGAGACCCACCTTTTTTTGTCAAATTTCGTCCGCCACATACTTGACACAACAGGTTGGGGCCAGCGGGTTACGAGGACACTATGAGTCGGCCGGGTGCAGCCACCAGCGGGACAACGGTGGCCACTGTTCAGGCCCGTGACCGGCCCCATGTTCCCACTCCGCGCCACCCTCAATGTGGGGCCACTTGTCAAAGAGCGCGCAACACACCGCCAGAGGCCAACGCGCGGGCCGCGCCCCTGGAGCACGCTCTCCGTAGCAATCAGCACCTGAGACTGCTGACCGGCCAGCCGCAACCGGGCCTCCCTCTACAAACGTCTATCGACAAGACACAGCGAGCGGATTACCGGTTCTGGCCCAGTCCCGTCAAAAACGGTGGGCATTTTGCACCGGGCCATGTTTGACGAAGCGCGGACACCGCGCTCCGCCGATGCAATGCAGGTCGCAACGCCATCTCGCAGGACCCCGCACAGCCGGCCTTGACGCAATAGGCCACGGAAGCTATAAACACTGCTATCCAATCGAAGGCATACCATGGCCACCGCGACCGAACGCCGCAAACACGATCTCCTCTGGGCAACCTGCATCGTCGCGGGGTTCGCCGTCCTGTTCGGCCTGGTGGTGATCGTCCGACAGGACAAGGTGGCAAGGGACGAGAACGCGCGGCTCCTGTCCGAGGCGAACCAGGCCATCGCCGAAGGGGATCTGGCGTGCAGCGACCAGTACCTGAACTACGATCGCGCCCGGCGAGCTTACGTCAGGGCCGTCGACCTGTTGAGGTCGGCCGGCGCCGGCTTCGATGCCGAGAGAGCGCGGGTCCGCCTCAAGATCGCCCGGGTGTCCGTGGAGCAACAGGACTACCGGCAGGCCAAGGAAGACATCGACGTCCTGCGGCACCACTACCCGGCGTTCAGTCCGGACGAGGTCACGGCGCTGTACCGCGAGGTGATCGCGGGTCTGAACGGTCAGCCCGTTGCACCGCCCCAACCGCAAACCGTTCCATGACTTGCCTTCCCGGGTCGCCGCCGGCCTGCACCGCCTGCGCGGCGTCGGGCGCCCTTTACCGGGCCCATCTTGAGCTGAGGTAATCGAAGTAGAACAGCGCGTTGTCCACGGGCACGTTCGGCGCGATGTGGTTGCCCACGGCGAAGACCCATCCCGGACAGTCGCGACCGGCGGCCAGTGACGCGTCGATCTCGTCGCGGATCTGCTCGCGGGTGCCGAAGGTGAGCGTCCGGCAGTCGACCTTGCTGCCCACCAGCACATGGGTCTTGCCGAACGCTGCCGCGGCCGCGTCGAACGACGTCATGGGCTCGAAGATGAACCCGTCGGCACCGGCGGCGGCCACGTCGTCCAGGAACATCGTCCACTGTCCATCGCAACAATAGAGCACCTTCTTGCCCGCCTCCCTGAGCACCGCCCAGAGCTTTCTGTAGCGAGGGAAGATCGCCCGGCGGTAGAAGTCCGGGTGCATGAACGGGCCGCTGCTCCAAACCATGTCGTCATGGCAAAGGAACACCTCGATGCTCGTCCGTGACCACGCGATGAAGTGGTGAAGACTCAGCCGGTAGAAGCCCTCGAGGACCCGGTCGAACTCATCCTGACAAGCCGCGGCAAGAAGCAGGTTGCCCCAGCCGAACGCCCCGATGGCCCCGGAGACGAGTGTGTTGTAGTACCCCCCCGTCAGCAACTCGTCCGGGCGCTCGGCCCGGCCTTTCTGATGGACCTCGTCCTCGTAGAACGTGACGAGGTCATCCATGTCCGGGAGGCCATATTCCTCGACGGCATCGAAAGCCAGCACCTCCTCGACGCTGGAGAACGGGCTGCTCCCGGCATCGCGGCGATCGCTGCCATCGGCCGCAAACTCGGCGTGGCCCATGTCGGTCACGCGGCCCCGCTCATGCCAGGGAACCGGCCCGTCGTGCGTGAACCACGCCAGGTCGAACTGCCACAATTCTCGGAAGCGCCGCTCCAGGCGGGGATCGTCCCGCGACAGGCCGGTCACGCGCTCCATCAACGCCACGTGCATCGTGTATTCTGTGTGCGCGACGCGCTCGGATTGCCTGAGGTTGATCGCGTTCCAGCCAACGTCGTAGCTCATGGAAGCTCGCCCCTTGCCGACCGGCGCCATGCGAGCGTCCGTCGAGGCACGGCGGCGTCCTCCTTCGCGGAAGCATCAGAGGACAGGCACGCCCCCTCGGCACACTCGGGGCAGGCGGCCGCGGTGGCACCCGCGTCGAGATAGCCGCCTGAAGCCGATGCGGCTCATGTCGCCCGCGTATCGGTGTCCTGCGGCCCGCCGCCTGCCGGCTCGGACATGACGACGCGCGTGCCGGCCGCCAGGTCGCCCAGGCGCTGGTGCCGCGGCGTCCACACGATGAACAGCAGCCCGATCAGCCCCAACATCAGCGGCGCCAGGTCCACGGGCCTCAGAAGGTTCCGCAGGACGATGCGCCACCATGCCGGTCGACTGCCGGACAGGTCCACCACCCGGACGCGGCAGACCATCTTGCCCAGGGTCCTCTGCCAGAGCATTTCCATGACCACGTGGTAGACGAAGAGCAGGCCCAGGAAGATCGCTCCTGCACGGACACTATCGGGCGGGGGCCACTGGTTGCCCATCGCGACAAGCCCGGTGTCTCTCGGCAGCCCGCCGAGGGAGTGGATAGCCAGCAGAGCGACGGGCGTCAGAAGCATCACGTCGAGCAACACCGCACCGATCCGCCGGAGGAGTGTCGGCAGGTACATGAGCCGCTCGACCTGGGCGGCCATCATCCTGGCGGCTTCCTGATGGGGCTCGGGGCTGGCCGCCAGCCGGTCGCGCACCGCCTTGCGCTCGGCCGCACGGAACACCAGGAACATCACCACCGTGACGACGATCATCACCAGGAACCAGCCGGTGGTAAACTGGGGCGGCGCCTGTCGGACGGTCCCCGCCACTTCCAGCTCGGGCGGGGCAGGCATCGGCGAGAGGCTGCCCGTCTCGGCGTCCATCTCCAGCGCCGTCACGGTTCCGCGTGCGTAGCGCAGGGCCAGGACGTGTCCGTCACGGAACTGCGCGAAGCCGTAGCCCTCGGGCGCCGACGTCTGGCCACCCTCTGCGGGCAGCGCGATGCTGCGGACGCGATGCCATCGGTGATCGCCGGGCGTGAACTCGGCGTAGGCCAGTTCGCCCGTCGGCTGGCCTTCCTCCTCGGCGGCGGGTTCCCTGAACACCATGGCGAGCTTGTCGCCAAACGGGGCGATACAGAGTGGCCCCGCCGGGCGGATCGACTTCTCCTCGAAGGGCCCTTGCCACTTGCCGGCGGCGTCGCGGTACGCGAACCGGAGCCACTGCCGTTTGGGGCCCTCGCCGAGAGGGGTGTCGGCCACCGGTTGCTCGGTCCAGACGAGGTGGAATTCACCGCGCCGGGCGGCTGCGGCCGCCGTCCTCGCCGTCTCCGCCGACCACCGGATCTTGTCGACCGGCTGGAGGTCGCCCCAGTCCTCCATGCCGCGCTCGCTGAAGACGGGCCGGCCCTCGGCATCGAGCCCCAGGGCCATCAGCCGGGGCCCCTCTGCGGCCGCGGCCAGCCACTGCCATGCGCCGACTCCCTTGATGGGGGCCGGCTGGTATCCAAGGCCCGAGGAGCCGATGAAGAACAGCCCGCCGTCGGCGAACAGGGCCACCAGGTCTTCCTGCCAGGCGACCGTCTGGATAACGTCGCCCTTGCGGTCCACGGGGTCGGACCACTGCTGTCCCAGGGCATCCAACCGGCTGACCACGGCCATGGCGTTGGCCTCGGCGTCCGCCTCGGCCGGCTTGCCGGAAAGGATGGCGTACAGATTCGTGCGGTTGCCCCTCAGGTGGAACCGCCACTGGTAGTCGACTGCCCCCGGCGGCCAAAGCGCAACCACCAGCACCACGCCGAAGGCGACCCACAGCAGGAGCCGTGCCAGCATCGGGCCGCGGCTCGAGAAACGCGTTGGACTAGTCTCTTCCATGGTCTACCTGACAACACACGGGCGACATGCCATTATAGAAGGCACCCTGCACCGAAGCAAAGCAAACACGCGGCGGGTCACTCCGGGATCTGTCGGGCCAGGCGCTCGCAGTCGGCCCGCGTTTGCGGCGGGAGCTTGCGGAGAGGGTCCGGCATCAGGTCGTCCAGCTCGATGGCCGTCCGGGCCTGGCCGCGAGCTGCGTCGATGTCGCCGGACGTCTCCAGCAGGCGAGCGAAGTCGGCCCGGAACTCCGCCCGGGTCGGATACAGTTCGACGACGCGCCGTTGGTGCCGGACGGCCTCGCTGCGCGCCTCGGTGGCACCGTGCTCGTCCGCCAGGCGGGTGCAGACCTGGACCATCTTCTGGAGCGTGCTGATGTTGCGCGGGTTCAGCTCCAAGGAGGCTGTCAGTTCTGACAGAGCATGTCGCAGATGCGGCTCGGGGGTAGCGGTCTGCTGCGCACGGAGCCAATCGCTGTCGGCCGTCAGGATGTGCGGCACGTCCCAGCAGGGGCACAGCCGGGCGGCGCGCGCCAGGCCGTCGCGGTACGCCCGTGACGTTCTGGGAAGACCCTCGACGTCGGCGATGGCCCAGTTGCTGCCGATCAACGGATGAGCAACGAGGGCCGCATAGGCAACAACCACCGTGAGGACGACCGCCGCGACGGCGGAGCGCCGCCCTCGTGTCCCAAGTGGCCACCGGATCCTGCGGCCCGATTGGCCCGTCGCCACCAACAGGGCCATCAGACAGGTCGACCCTGCCATGGTCGGCAGGTGCGGCAGGTTCAGCGACACCAGGGCCTGAAGCCAGAACGCCGCCAGGGCGCCCACCAGGCCGCAGCGAATCCACTTGCGGCTGATGTTCCACAGTGCCTGGCCGGACGCGTGTCCCATGGCGAGCACCGCCACGAACGCCACGGCAAGGGCCGCCATTCTGATGAGCACACCCATGACGGCCGAGACCGCGTCGAGCAGCCCAGGGCTGCCCACGTCGGCCACTTCGAAGACCAGCAGCACCAGAGCGACGACCAGGGCCGCCAGGACCAGGCGTTTCCAGATCTCGGCCTCGG
>Ga0272444_10004896_pt1 | contig 11680 bp, 11 predicted proteins | sample SSMForm13_FD_201033 | JGI IMG/M metagenome (GOLD analysis project Ga0272444, IMG submission 201033) | Marine sediment archaeal communities from Little Sippewissett salt marsh, Falmouth, MA, United States - SSM-Form-13 | ecosystem: Environmental > Aquatic > Marine > Wetlands > Sediment ... | reverse complement strand
TGAGTCCCTTATCAATGGAATCACGTCCCAAAGAAGGCCCTACCGTGCGTTCTTCAAGGATCTGGACAGGGGCGGGCAGGGCCCCGGCCCGCAGCACGATGGCCAGGTCGTGAGCTTCCTCTGTGGTGAAATGCCCCGTGATGCGGGCATGGCCTCCACCGATCTTTTCCTGAATAACAGGGGCCGAGTAGACGTGGTCATCTAGGACAATAGCGAGGCGCTTTTTCACGTTTGCCTCTGTGACCCGTTCAAAGAGACGGCCCCCCTTTTTGTCAAAGTCCATGGAGACATACGGTTCGTTGTACATAGAGTCTATCTGAACCTTGGCATCGGTCAGGTATTCGCCGGTCAAATAGGTCCGTTTCCGGATCAGAAAAGGGGTCCTTTTCGTACGGCCCGTCGTGGGATCCTCGGTGACTTGATACAGGACTTCATCGCCTGGCGGGACATGGCCTTTTAAGGCTTCTTGCAGGTCATGCTCCTCGTCTACCAGTTTGAACTCCAGTAGTGCGGTTTTGCCGATGAGATTGATCGCCCTTTGGGCATCTTTGATACCGGGCAGCTGTATGAGAATCCTGTTTTCTCCTTGGCGGCGTATGTCTGGTTCGCTTACGCCGAACTGGTCAATACGATTCCGGATCGTTTCCATGGCCTGCCTGGCAGCCATCTCTTCAACATATTTCACTTCCTGTTCAGGCAGTTCCAGCCGTAGTGAGAGGCCTTCGTCCTCGGTCGTGCCGGGCACGATGCGAAGGGTTGCAAACTCCTCATCAAGGAGATTGTCGAAGCCTTCTTTGGCTTCTTGGCCCTTTAGCTTGACCGAGATCTGGGTGTCATTGACGCGGTCCATTTCCGTATATCGTATCTTTTGGGTTTTCAGGGCCGCCCGCAGGTCTTCAGCCGTGCGCTCTATCCTGCTTTCAACGGCTTTTCGAGTCTGCACTTCCAGCACAAGGTGCATTCCTCCTTGAAGGTCTAATCCCAGGAGAATCTTCTCTGTGGGAAGGATACCCAAGGATTTCCACCAATCCGGCACCGTTGAATAGAGTGAAGGGACGACATACACACATGCCACCACAAGGAGTCCAATAATCGTAATGAGTTTCCACTTGAATAGTTTGAACCAATTGCTCATGTTGAGTATCTTATCCCTTCTTAGCGTTCGGACTTTCGGCTTGCACTGAACCCGAGATGTTTGCGCGGGCTACTTTTACGCGCACCTTTTCGGAGATCTCAAGGGTGACAACCGTATCGGTGAGTCCTGTGATGCGCCCATAAAGACCGCCGTTTGTCACGACGCGATCGCCCTTTTTCAGCTCGCTGATCATCTGGCGATGCTGTTTCTGCTTTTTCTGCTGGGGTCGGATTAATAGAAAATAGAAAATGACAAACATCAAGATTAAGGGAACAAAGGCCCCAAATCCTCCACCCTCTCCCGACGCTCCTCCACCAGTACCCATGGCATATGCAATGTCGATCAAGATACGTCCCTCCTTTGTTGATGAAATCGTAAGAAGTCTTTTGCAAACAATTGAGTCCGCCGCGGCGGAGAGTTCTAGCATTCTAGCCGAACATGCTAAGTCTGCCCATCTCTTTTCAAGCCCACAGGCGCAACTCCTTACGGAGAGAGCAAAATGGACTTTCTACGACTTCATGTTTATTGATGGACTTCCCAGAAGTCCGAAATAGTAATTTCAGGTGAAAACCGCTCTGGCCCCCGGTTTTATACCCCTTACCCAAACCTCAATTAAGGTCGAACTCCCAACACATCTCAGCCGTGCCAAGAACGCTCGTGAGGATCAGCGTGACCCCTTCGGCGCCATCTCTTAAAAAGGGCTGGTCCCCCCCAGGGGTATGGTGAGGAAACCTCACAGCGTAGACGGACTTGTGAGGGGTGATGTAGGGAAAAAAGTGCGAAAGCACAGGGTCCCGTCCCTTCAGTTTCCTCACTTCAACGGGCGCCACACGCTCGTTTATATCGTTTGCAAGATAAAGCCTCCACGTGCCATTGGCTTTGTCGAAATCGTCCCATTTTTTGTCAGGCACAAAAGTCGCCACGACAAAGTCGTGGCCAAGGCTCGCAGCCCTGAGCTGGTCTTCGAGAAACCTTTGTTTCTCCTCTGGCGCCAACCCGTTGGCCTTTGCGTATTCCTCCGTATAGGCCCTTCGAAATTCCTGTGACTTGAAAGTGGCCGAAGCGATGAGGACCACCTCAAGACCACGATGAATACGCCCTTCCTTGGTCCACTTCTCACAAACACTCTCATAGATTGCCGAGTGATAGGGGTTGGCGGACGCAACGAATCGGCTTACCCTGGCACAGCCTGTTGAAAGGAGCGCCATGGCCACGGCAAGAACGTAAATCCTGAACCAGACCAGGGAGCGAATCATTTAGTTCTTTTGTCTGCGGGCCCTGAAAAAAAGCTCACATTCGAGCCTTTAAGCAAAAACACGGGCAAAAATCGTGTCTACATGTCTGAGCTGAGACTTCACGTCAAAGACCGCTTCAAGTTCGTCGCCCGTTAGATACTTGCCAATGTCCGGGTCATTCACCACAAGGTCCTTGAAGTTTTTCTTTCTCTTCCACGCCTCCATGGCCCGTGTTTGTACCATCTTATAGGCCTCTTCTCGCGAAGCCCCTTGTTTCGCCAATTCAAGGAGTACCTGCTGAGAAAAAATGAGCCCTCGGGTCATTTCAAGGTTCTGCTGCATCCGCTTGGGATAGACGACCAGGCGGCGGATGATCCATGTCATACGGTTGAGCATGTAGTCAATCAAAATCGTGCTGTCCGGGACAATCACCCGTTCCACAGAGGAGTGACTGATGTCTCGCTCATGCCAAAGGGCAACGTTGTTCAATGCGGCAGATGCGTTGGAGCGGACCAACCTTGCCAAGCCGGAGAGGTTCTCCGATGACACGGGATTGCGCTTATGTGGCATGGCAGAAGAGCCTTTTTGTCCTTTGGAAAAATATTCCTCCGCTTCCAGCACCTCAGTTCTTTGTAGATGCCGAATCTCCACGGCCATCTTTTCAATGGTGGAGGCCATGATGGCCAAGGTGGTGAAGTACTCGGCATAGCGATCTCTTTGGATGACCTGTGTGGATACGGGCGCCGGCTTGAGCCCCAGCTTTCGACACACATGGGCCTCCACCTTGGGTGAGATGTTGGCAAAGGTGCCAACGGCCCCTGACATCTTTCCCACACTCACGGTTTCCATGGCCTGTTTCATACGGCGCTTGTTTCGGCCCATCTCATCGTACCACAGGGCCAGCTTTAACCCAAAGGTTATGGGCTCGGCGTGTATGCCATGGGATCGTCCCACCATGACAGTCCCTTTGTGGGCCATGGCCTTTTTCTTCAGGGCCGCAAGCAGCCGGTCGCACCCCTTGAGGATGATCTTGGAGGCCTGGCGCAATCTGACTGCCATGGCCGTGTCGAGGATGTCCGACGACGTGAGCCCCAGGTGGATGTAGCGTGCATCCGGGCCCACGGCCTCGGCCACGTTTGTTAGAAAGGCAATGACGTCATGTTTTGTCTCTCGCTCAATGGCCTCGATCCGTTCCACGGAAAAGTCTGCCTTCTTGCGGATATTCCGGGCTGCCTTCTTGGGGATCTCGCCCAACTTGGCCAAAGCTTCACATGCCAGGATCTCCACGTCAAGCCAGGTGCGGAACTTGTTTTCTTCTGTCCATATGAGGCCCATGGCCTCACGGGTATATCGTTTGATCATTGGAATCTATTCCGGTCTTTCACATCGGTTGCCATCTTCAAAGCCGTCAGGCCCGGGTAACGGTGGGCCATACTACTGCTCCGCCGGCAACCAAAGTGTTTCTCCATCAAACTCGATCCGCTGAACGTCCTCGTAGTTGATCCTCTCCAGCAGGGCGAAGACGTTTCCCATGTTGTAAATGACCACCTTGCTCAACGGGTATATGAGGTCCAACTCCGTGTCCAGTTTGCGCTCCTTCATATTGTATATGTGGACCATCTGTTCTGAAAACTTCAATATCTTGCCAACGCCGGAACTGTATCCCAGCCTGTCCGGTTCATCTGCCAGCGGAGAAAGCTCTATCTCCTTGTGGTCATAGTATTCCTTTAAGAGCCTGAAATGGATATCCCACATGTTGTCATTGGGCTGAACCACGTAAATCCCGTATTCATCGGGCCCATATTCCCTGATCCCGGTTCTTAGATCTGCCTCCAGAATCTCGCCCTGCTTCAGTCGGACTTCGTCCACAATCTCCTTCATTTGAACCGTCTCATCTCCGACCTTGATGGACTCGTCCGGCTTAACGACCATATCGATGCCCTTATCAATACCATAGGGCTCCTTGCGCTCTTTCATGAGCGCGTTGAGTTCCTCGTCTCCTTCGTCTTTCAGTTTACCATAGTCAATCACTTTCTCGGGCTCAGCCGGGCTTGTTTTATCCTGGACGGCAGCAGGCTCGCGAGCAGTATCTCCGTCAGGGCCTTTGCCTTGTCTTGAAACAAGCCATAGTCCACCTGCCGCGACAACGACACAACAGACACCTATAATGAGAAATTTGCGCATTTCGGATGACCTCCGTTTCCTAAAGGTTCATCGATCATTTGGCTGCTTTCCCCATCCTACCGCAAGACAGACAAGCTCGTCGGCGTCCATCCACAAAGAGTCCCTAAAAGGTGGACACTAACGTCAGTTTCCAGTTCAGCCCCCATAGGCGGAGTGGCAAGGCCAAGGGCTATTGCCCAGGATAGCGGAACAGTATCCGCCCGAGGTAAAGAAAAGGGCCGTTTTTGGATGGAAACTAGTTACAGGATTAGACAGGGGCTGTCAACATCATCCTCACGACTGAAATGGCAAGTCGAAGTCCATCAAGGCCTTTGAGACTGTCCCCCAGAGCCCGTCCGAAAACCTCCTTAGCCCAATCTTGACAGTCTCGTAAAAAGTCCTTGAACCGAATAAGCGAGCGCATTCCCCGTAGCTTGCTGCGGGGTTAGCGAGCGTATAGTTAAAAAGACAACAACCTTACGGTGAAGATTCCCCGTGGCTTGCCACGGGGAGGGTTCAATCGTCATGCCGGACTTGATAAGCCTGCCCCGGAAGGCACTAATCCGGGGGCATCCAGAAGTTATTGAAAAGACGTTATTCCGGCCGTTCGGCCTTGAGGCTCTCGACAGGCTTTCGCCGGAATGACAGTGAAGAGGTGTCTTGGGACTTTTTACGAAGTCGTCAATCTTTGCAGCCCCTGACCAATCTGGTCCATGGCATCGGCTACGATCTCATTTACCAGCCATGCCAGGGACCCTGAAAAGGAGTGGCCGTCCGTAAGCGCGTTCAGGTCCAGCCCATCCATGATGGGAAAAGATCTCGTTGCCACCTTTTCCGGATAACAAAGACGAAACCATGGTTCCAGGCGACCTGCGGCAAGGGTGTTTAAGAGAGCCATGATCTGATAGACGCCCTTGAATGCAAAAAGCCTCACAAAAAAAAGCTGTTGGACGTGGGCTCTCCTAAAGGCCCGTAGGAGGGAGGGGTCCTGAGCCTTTGGGGCTCCCGCAACTCGGCAAAGGTAGTGGCAAAAAAGGATATCCCGTGTTGAAGGGTGGAGGTGAACGAGGCCATCGAGGTGAAGGCGTCTTGGGGAGATGCCCGTTGGCTGAAGCAGCACCATGTCTACCAGTGTCTCGAGCTGCCTGTGGGTTGCCAGGGCAGTGCCGTTCTTTTCGCCCCAACTCTCTGTAACATAGTCTATGACCTCGTGGACCATGCGATCGCTCACCGTGTGGGTCACAATGCCGGCGGCAAAAGCCACCTTTGCCTCCCATGCGGGGGAGGTGGCCGAGATGCCCTCAAAGAATCCCACCGCCTTTTTGTCGTTTTCAGCCCCATCTTTTATGTGAAGGGCACGGGAGACCCAAAGGTTGTTTCCCGACATCCTCACGACAGGCGTCATGTCGTAGAAGAAGGCGTCCGGGATGATGGCCCCGAGATAGAAGGAGGGCAAGTTCCTTTCAATGAGATGGGCCAGTTGGAGGCTCTCAGAACGCTTCAGGTCCGTGAGCACCTCTTTGGCAATGAGGATATGGCTGATTTCCTTGGGCATCGGTCACTGGTCATCGTTCATGGATCACGTGGAATGGCAAATCGGATATCAGGCAAGGCAACCGGTCGTCAAAGGAATTCAATTCGACAGGCACTTTAAGATTCTGTGGTCAATGGGGCTAAACTGGCATGTACATTGCATGGTCATGGTGTCAGGCGATCACCTTAACCACAAGGGAGGTGGGGTCCATGGCCCTTTGGGAGGTCAAAAGTAATGGGAATGTCATTTCTTTTGGGCAAAAAACAAGGAAAAAGCTCTATCGGTCTGGTTGCAACGAGCCTTTTAAGGACTACTTCTGGTGCCCTGAAAGAAAGTGGTTTTTCAAGGAACCATGCCCATTCATAAACAAGCGAGAATGCAACAATTATCGACAGATGTGCGGTTCCTGGTGAGCCCCTCTAACCATCCTGTCGCGTTTCAGCCCACAGGGCCAATATTCTGACGTCTTGACGCTGAACCTGCGTCTTTTCCCCTTATAAGAATTCCCCTCATAGGCCAAGAAGCCATCTGATGATGCATTTTTGCAACACTTTGCACTTTCATACTCCATTTCGTCTTCCACATCATCAAGGGTGATGGATTCGTAAAAAGCCCTTCAATCGTCATGCCGGACTTAATAAGCCTGCCCCGGAAGGCACTAATCCGGGGGCATCCATGACTTGTTGAAAAGACTGGATTCCGGCTTTCGCCGGAATGACGAAAAAGGCATAAATCAGGCCTTTCTATTCCCATACAGTAGAGTAGCCTTTCTTGGCTTTACCGCCTCTTCTCCAGGCCAACAAATCACCAGGATCAGGCCAAAGGCTTGACAAATCTTGTCATTTCAACTAGAGATCCATAATGAAATCGACTGCTTGACGAGTGTGGCCGTTGCTTTTCGATAATGCCGATGCCTGGTCCTGAGCCCTAAGTGACCCAAAAGGCATAATTCAGGGAGAGAACAAGATGAAAAGAGATACCTCCACAGCAGAGGCTCCCACTGTCGTCCTCAATGATCTTCCGGCAGAAGAGGATGCCCTGGACTTCCAGCCCTATGTAGATACCTTGACTGACATCATCGCCTCGCCTACCACCGACACGCCCCTTACCATTGGTGTGTTTGGCACGTGGGGGTCGGGGAAGACTTCTCTCATGCGCATGGTCCGGAATAGGCTTCCCGAGCACTGTAGCAGTGCCTGGTTTGATCCCTGGAAATATGGAAGGGAAGAGACCCTGTGGAGGGCCTTGCTGCTACAAGTAATTTCAACACTACGAGGCGAGGTGGGAAAAGAGGGACCTGAGGAATCAGAGGAGGCCCTGGCCGAATTGAGCGATCTGGAAACGGCCCTCTATGCGGCTGTGGATCGGGAAGAGGCAGGACAGGTTCAGATTGATTGGGGCAAGCTGGCTGCCGGATTGGGTCACGGGGCGGTACAGTTGGGGCTCTCCTTTATCCCTGGTGGCACGGTACTGGCAGACCTGGTGGGGAAACTGAAGGACCAGGGGGAAGAAGCCGCGGCAGAAAATCTCCTTGCAGCGATCCGCCGTGAACGGTCCAACATCCACATCGAGTAGGTGCGGTTCCTGGAGCAGTTTCATGAGCGATTCAATACTCTGGTGAGCAAACATATCGTTGGCAAAAAGCACCGTCTCGTGATGTTCATAGACGATTTGGACCGTTGCCTGCCGGAAAAGGCCGTGGAGGTACTGGAGGCGATCAAACTGTTCTTGGACGTACCTGGCTGCGTTTTTGTCCTAGGTCTTGATCAAGATGTGGTTTCAAGAGGGGTTGAGATAAAGTACCGAGAGTTCGGCCTGACAGGAGAACGAGAGGGAGCAGGGGGAGAAAAAAGGCCTTTTCCCATTGACGGCACCCGCTACTTGGAAAAGATCTTTCAACTACCCTTCCAGATTCCGCCCATTCAGCCTGACGACGTAGGTGACTTTGTTCAGGGTCTGGTGGACCAGTGGCCAAGCAAGGAGTGCCATCGGGTATTTGCCAAAGGTCTGGGCAAGAACCCTCGCCAAGTAAAGCGCACGGTCAATGTCTTTCTCTTGCTGTGGCATTTGGCAAAAAAGCGAAAGATCAGCGAAATTAAGGCCGCCAGGCTGGCAAAAGTCGTGGCTATCCAGCACATTTATCCCGAGCTTTACAGGGTGCTGAGAGAAACGCCACGCTTGCTGCGCGACTTGGAGAAGTACTACCGCACCGAATCTGCGAGCCGAATGGAAGGAGACGAACAGACCGAAAGCAGAAAAGTGGAACCCCCTCCGACCCTTTCCCGCTATGTCCACCGGGCCGCCGTTCGCAGCATATTGACCCTGCACCCGGAGAAGATGGAGGACGTCAATTTCACGGGACTGCCGCCAGGCGAACTCGATCTCTATTTCACGCTCACCCGTCGTGCCGAAGCCCCTCAGGCGGATGGAGAAGGGGCTTTTGCTTTTGGTTTTGAGCCCCAAACCGTCGGCATCCCTGCCGGGCCATTTCTCATGGGTTCCACCGATGATGATAAATTGGCCAGAGATAACGAGAAGCCCCGGCACACGGTCGAGCTTCCAGAATACTTCATTGGCAAGTACCCGGTGACAAACGCAGAGTACCGGGCCTTTGTTCAGGAGGCCAAGTACGATCCGCCACCAGACTGGGAAGGGAACAAATATTCGGAAAACAAGGGTGGCCATCCGGTAGTAAACGTCTCATGGCGCAATGCCGTCGCTTACTGCGACTGGTTAAGCAAAAAGACGCGCAAGACCTACCGACTGCCCTCAGAGGCCGAGTGGGAGAAAGGTGCCAGGGGGGCGGACGGGTGGATCTATCCCTGGGGGAATAAGTGGGATAAAGGGCATCTGAACAGCCAAGAAGGCGGGCCGGGGGACACCACCCCTGTGGGACAGTATTCGCCTGACGGGGATAGTCCCTATGGCGTTTCCGACATGGCCGGAAACGTGTGGGAGTGGACCCGGAGCTTGTGGGGCAAAAGCCCGGAGAACCCTGACTTCAAGTATCCGTATGCTCCTGACAGTGACAGGGAGGATGTGGCGGCAGGAGATAACATACTCCGTGTGTTGCGGGGCGGGGCGTTTCCTATTCTCACTGGTTCGTGCGTTGTGCCTTTCGCGGCAGGTACTTTCCCGTTTTCAGGAGCAGCTACGTTGGTTTTCGGGTCGTGCTGTCCCCATTTTTCTCTGAACCCTGATTCCTCTGGACTCTGATGCTCTGAACCAGGGCCGGAAGGAGCATCCTGTTCAAACAAGAAACGAATGTCGAATATCGAACACCGAATAATCAATTCCGGGGGATCTAGAATAGAAAAGCTAATCACGCCTCTTTTCAAGCCGCAAGGTCCAAAACACGCCTCTTCATAAGGCGCCAGCCGCAGAACACGAAATGGGGAAAAGAAGAAAACGAATGAGGGCCTGACGACAGTAAGTCGTTGTTGAGGAACGTGCTTAACAATGGTAGTCTGTCTGAAATGAGTTTTCCACATGTTGCAGCTAGGGTCTTGTTATGATAATAATTGGGCATTATGAGGTATGCGATAATAGCCGTGCACGTTTCGTACGACCGAGTCCGACGACCTAGGGCTCGTGTGAGATTAAGACCATTCTGTACAAAAGGAAAGAGGAGTGCGAGTAGATGAATAAGCGAATTGTCATAGATCCAGAGATACAACATGGCAAGCCGGTAATCCGTGGGACTCGGGTTCCGGTTACGAGGGTTATCGGCGGGCTAGCTGGCGGTATGACAAAGGAAGAGATCATGCGAGAATACGATGTGACCGAAGAAGACATTCTAGCTGCTCTCAGCTACGCCTCCGACTTGATTGAAGCAGAGGAGTTTCATCCCTTGCCGGTACCGGCGGGACAGGGTCATGCGCTTTCTGGTTGACGAGGATCTTCCTCGTTCGACGGATGATCTCCTGCGGCGATACGGCCATGAAGCGGTTGATGTTCGTAATGTTGGCCTCAGGGGCGCTAAAGATCCCCAGATCGCGTCTTATGCTCGCAGTGAAGGTCTTTGTCTTGTAACGGGTGACTTCGATTTCTCAGACGTTCGCAATTATCCGCCTGGAGAGTATCCAGGCCTCGTTGTTCTCAAGCTTCCGAAAGCGGCAACCGCTTCTTTCATTCTCAACCTGCTGGAAAGCTTTCTGCAGCAGAAAGACCTCGTAGTCCAGATACCCGGCAATCTGGCAATTGTGGAAGCCGGTCGGGTCCGAATGCGCATAGCCCGTGAGGAGACAAGTTAGGGTCAAACCACAGTAAGTAGTTGATAATTGAGAAAACGAACGAAAAGCAAGACCCTTTTGAGGCCTTAGACGGCCCATTTGGGTGCGGAAACGGCCCTTTTAAGATTGACCGCTTCGTAAAAAGTCCATCTACGGCGTTGTGCTTCATCTTTCGTCATTGTGACGTACTATAAGTACGCCTCATTCCTCAAGATAGCGCCTGACGGCTTGAAAAGAGGCTCACGCCTTGCATATGAATTTTTTACTTTGCCGTCGATTCTGTAACTTTCTACGAGACCATCAAGATTCATGGCGGATTGCTTTGCCGTGTAATGCGGACTGCTTACGATCTCATCAAATCCGGGACAAGAAACGAGGCAACTCAGTCACCATAGAAGCATAACAGGAGATTGTTCAAAAGCGGGGTCTGAAGTTGCGATGGGCAAGCCCTTGATCTGGGCTTGTGCGATCAGCATCCGGTCAGAGGGGTCACGATGAGGGCCGGTGACACCACATCTGTTCACTGCGTGAGGCGTGAACCTGGGCAGGCATTGGCAGAGCCGGCCCATACAAGTGACTATTCCCCAATGCATTTGACCCATTTCAACTCGTCTTTTACGGCGTTGTAGAGCCGCTTGTCGGCCGTGACATAATGGAGCCTATTCTTCTTTGCCAAGGAGAGATAGGAGGCGTCGTAAACAGATCGTTGAAAAGAGCGGGCCAGGGAAAGGACATGATCGTAATCACGAAAAGGGTCCAACAACTGGATTTCCAATTCCAGGAAGGCATGAAACGCCTTTTGGGTTACCGCATCTCCAATGCGACACATCCTTTCCGCCACAACAAGGGCATTAAAGACCTCGTATGGCAAGATATCAGGAGCCAGGAGACCGAGGTCGCCGGCTACATATTGTTCCAGGATGTCCATTGCTTGTGGACCACTTTCCTCATCCGGCAAATACCATTTTAGGACTACGCTGGCATCCAGAATCAGTTTCTTCATCACTTGCCTTCCAGCTCTTTCTTCGAAATTTCATGGGCAGTTCTTGCGCTCACTCCCGACTGCCGGTAGATGGCCCTGGCCTCCTTGATTCTCAGCATGGCTTCCTCTTTTTTGCCTTTCTGGTAATCGCCATAGGGAACGATGACCGCTACGGGATGTCCCCGGCGGGAGATGACAATCCTCTCTCCCTTTTCTTCAGAGGCCCTGATGATCTTCGTAAAGTTCTTTTTCCCCTCGGCAATGGAAACAGTTAGCATATTCTTCATGCCCCCTCATTTGGCCAGTGATGGTCATATGAAATAACTATCATTAAAGACTATATTAGATGATCAAAAGGGCCATGTCAAGGTGACGTTGCCATGAGAGAACATAGAATAC
>Ga0272444_10004894_pt1 | contig 11682 bp, 11 predicted proteins | sample SSMForm13_FD_201033 | JGI IMG/M metagenome (GOLD analysis project Ga0272444, IMG submission 201033) | Marine sediment archaeal communities from Little Sippewissett salt marsh, Falmouth, MA, United States - SSM-Form-13 | ecosystem: Environmental > Aquatic > Marine > Wetlands > Sediment ... | reverse complement strand
GATCCGTGAGTGCGAGATCCTCGCACAGCTGCGACATGATCGCGAAGTGTGCTTGATGCAATGCCGTGGCTTCCGATGCCTTGATGTACCTCGAGTACAGCTGTTCGCAGAGGATTCGTGCTTTGCTAAAATCGGATCTTGCTCCATCAAGATGTCCCAATTCCTTTCTGCAAATGCCCCTGTGACGGTAATCCTCCGGCAGATTGAGCGGGTTCGCCATGAAGTGCTCTTCCGTTTCGACGATGGCGAGCTGCGATGCCTCCTCTCCAAGCTGCCACTCATGTGCCATTCTCAGTGCAAGAGCCATGAATGAATAAGGGGACTTGCTCACTGCAATCGACAACTGTCTTGCTCCTCCTTCTCCTAGGCAGTGGCCTAGCTTGTCGTCATCGGTTGGCAGGGCGTTCCGTGCCGGTTTCCGACCTGTCAGGCGAAGATGGAGTTGGACCAGGAACCGGCAGGTGTTCGCACGAACCACGATCATATTGGGACATAACCCCTTAAGCTGCGCAAGATGCTCGTCCTCCGCGCTCCCATCAGGTACTGCGTTCACCATCTCAACTTCAGCAAGTGGTTTCTCGTGCTTGACCCAGATGATCTGCCTAGCAGGCGTCTTCTCTATGACGGGACCGATATCGAACTCATCGCGCCCTGAATACCCCAAGAAGATGACGATATGCGTACTCAGGATCTCCGCGAGCGCCGACGCCTTCTCGGCGGTGAAGCTTGGAGCAATGCGGTTTGCGACATCGACAAGTGACCCCAGGAGCGTTTCAGGGGTTGGGTTGCCGCTGCTGTCTGCGATGCTTCCATGCAGCTTGAGGATGGGTATCGTGGTTGCACTAGGTGTGTAAGAAGCGAAATCTTCCGCGCTGGCAATCTGATCGAACCGAACCCTTTCCTCCATCGCACTCTCGATAAGGCAGTCAAAATTCGTTGTGAGAATACATTTCACTTGCCCACTCCCGACAAGACTCGAGATGATTCTATGGTTCGCGTTCGGTGGCACACCGAGCATGAACGTGAGCGCCTCTCTCCAATCTGCGCCAGCCCACTCCTCGATCATGTAGAGAAGCACCTCAGGGCGGCACCGACCAGCAATGGATTGTGCGGCCTTCAGAAGATGCTGTGGGACTTCTCGCTGATCGACAATCCCATCGAAGAGCATGTCGCGCAGAGCATCTCCTGTGGGCAAGCATGATGGCGCGTCTCTGGAAATTCCTGCGCCAACGAAGAGGGCTATCGATCCGCGCCCGATTGCACCATCAAGAGCAGCAGGCCAATCCGCAGCATCCGTCTGCCGAGTCATCATTCCTTATCAAGGCTCAGCAATGTCAATCTCCTCTCTTGCCGAGGAGCTTGCGGGCATGCTCAATGAGCTTCTTCTTGCCGTCCTCTCCGAGATCGAAGCCGCAATGCGGGCAATGGATGCTATCCAGGTCGCAGATCTCGCGAGCATTGAAGCGAAGCCGAGATTCGCAATTGGCGCATGTGCCCGTCAAGACCAGAGGCCGCCGCTTCGCTCCAGCAAACAGACCTGCTGTCATGCTGTTGACGAAGACATTGAGGTACAACGCATCTTGCTCGCTGAAAGGGGAATCGCAATGTGGGCATCTGCGGGGCTGTGTTTGACCAGCAGGGATTGGGATGTGGAAACGAAACCTCCGCGAGCAGGCCTTGCACACACATTCCACGTAGAACTTCACTGCATCTTGGGCAACGCCCGGCCCAGTCACTAGGCGTATTAACATCGGCGGTTCGGCAGCCAGACGGAACGCTTTGCCTTCCGTCTTCCCTCGAGGAGAGCCTCCTCGCTCATTCTGACTGGCATCAGAGTCGTGTCGCCGATCGTCCTCTTGACTGCCGGCTTCAGGTCTCCTAGTTATCACTCAACTCACCCCTCTTCAGTTGCTGCCGCAATCGGTTCGGGTACGTAGACCTGTTTCAGGGGCAGGAGGCCCTTGTACTTCGAGTCGAAGGATTCGTAGTACTCGAAGATGAGGTCGACGAGTTCGTCTCCGTCGATGAGTCGGAGGTTGCTCTTGTTACGGGCGAAGCTCTTCGCCTGGTTGGTGAAGGTGCCCAGCGTTACGAGCAAGCCGAACTCACCGTTGTCGACCTTCCCATACAGCGCCGAGACAATGGGATCGCCCACGCTCCCCTCGGTACTCTTCACCTGGACCTTGATGATCGGCGGCTCAAAGCCGAGATCATCCTTGTGCGCAAGGATATCGATCCCGGCATCGGTTCCGACGGGCGTCACCCGCGTCTTGTAGCCCATCGCCTCCAGCAGGTGAGCCACGAGATGCTCCAGTGGGTAGCCCTTGGCTTCGCGCGCCAACCGCTTCAGCACGTAGTCACGCGTTGTCGCCTCGATCTCCTCAGCCACAATCGCTGCTTCCACTTCGTCGCTTTCCGCAGAGATGGGACCCTCGCCGGCCAAGGCGGCAAGGAACTCATCGGCATAGTTCTTCACCTGGAAAAGCGTGAGGGCGGATCCGATCTCATACAGCGCTCCTTGAGAGAATCGAGTACGCGGGTACTCACCCTTCCACTTGACTGGCCGCAGGTTTGGCGAGTCCCCGCCCAATCCAGGATCGTATCGATACTCGCCGGTGACCTCTCCGATATGAACGCGTCGATCGATCTTCGACGGGTAGACCACCAAGTCTCCAACCTTGATCTCGTTGATGAACCGGTAGAGCTGCCCAGCGTGCACCGGGATCGCCCCTGGTTTCGCCCTTGGATATGTTGCTTCGACCTTCGCCTTCAGCGCCTCGCGGTCCCCTCCTATCGAGCTGACGTCTCCCATCTCATGCCACCCAATGGCAATGACGTTCTTCCTCAAGAACAAGCTGTCCGCCTCTCCGAGACGTCCAGCGTGGATTCCCCAGAGGATCTTCTCTATATAAGCCATTCACCCGCCTTTCCGCCCCTCCTTTGCTGAGAAGCCAAGCTCCGAGCCTCTGCCTACATCCATCTTGGCCCCTCTCCATCCGGTCAGAGTGAGAAATCAAGCCGAACGCCGAGCTGATAAACGAGCGATCCTGCTCCGGAAAGGAAGGACCAGTCCGTTCCAGCGAAGAGCGTCAGCGGTATCCCAAATCCTTCGAGAGGAATATCGAAACCCACACCCGCGTCAAACCCAAACGCACTAGCGGAGGCGCTGACGCTACCAGCGGAAGCAATGGCCGTCAGCCCGACAATACCCACCCCTAGATACGGACGGAAGAGGCTCTCGATGCCAGGGAGCAGCAAGATGTACCGGACCGAACCTGCATACCAAAGCGCCGTTACGTCCACGCTAGCACCCGATTCAACCATCGATCCAAAGCCGATAGCACACTCTGCGCCAACACTACCCAGCGACAGGTTCCCGATGATGAACGGAAGGCCTTGCCAGATCTTGAAGCCGACGCCGGCAGTGCTGGAGCTTGCAGTCCCAAAGGAGACAGATCGTTTCGATGTCAGCCGAAGCTCTTCGATCGTTGCCGCAGGAATCCGGTACTTGCCAAACTGAGTTTCGAGTTCCACCGAGGATGGAAGTGCCGTCTTCAGGGTGCCAACAGAAGCGCCTGAAGCCGTCTCGATACTCACCGGATCCCCGAACTGGATCGATGTCATAGAACGGACCCGTGTGCTGGTTGAGATGCCACCGGACTCAAGAGTGAGTTCCTCCGGAAAAGATCGAGACAGATCTCCCTCGTAGGCCCTTCCGTCGCCCAGGATCGCGATAGCGTTTCCGGATCGTTGGCGATTCGTTCTGCCATCTATCGCGATGCGCACGACCTGATCGAAAGGGATCTTCGTCTCGCCAGTTTCTGTCTTGACTGTGATCGCCGGGATCTGCAAATTGCTTGCCCCGCTCAGCCTCTCCGAGGTCGTGGTCGTCACGGTGGCCGCGCCTTCTTCAAGCACGAGAGACAGGATGCGATCTGCGTCGACCTCCGCGATGACTCCATCATCGTCGAGCGAGATGACATCAGGTAGACCAAAGACTTGGCTTCCTTCAATCAGCGTACCGTCAAGTGTCTCGACAGTATCCGCCATGCCCACTACACATGCCGCCAACACGCACACCACACACACCGCAAACCGCATTGCAGCCTCCTTCCGTGCTCCTTGCCAAGTGCCATACGTTCTCCGAGCCAGTAGCCACTTCTCCGTCTCTCGGGCCGCTCACCACGCGGCATTGAATGACAATCCCTTCATCGACCGCTACTACAACCCGAAACTCTCAGCTTCCTCGTCCTGTTTGTGCTGTATCATATCACGCGATTACGAGTTTCACTGCAAGGAGGGACAGATGGCGGATGTGAAGGAGTTCGAGCTGTTCCACGGGATCGTGCTGACGAAACTGCTCAGGAGTGAGAAACCGACTACGTTGCGGATGATCGAGACAAACCCGCAGCAGGCATGGGCGGCCTACGACATCAACGACGAAGTTACGCTGTACGTGAAGTACCGAACGGGACCGCATACGCTCAGCCGCGGGCAGGGCGGTCAATCGTGGGCGTTCGCTTTCTCGTCATCCGAATTGGAGAAGATCCGCTCGCTTGAAGGCGAGAGGCAAGTCTACCTAGCGCTTGTGTGTGGGAAGAAGTCAATCACGAGCGGCGATTGCGGTATGCGGACATGCCTTCTAGAGCCTGACAAGCTCCCCCGCATCATCGATGTCGCTGCCAAGGGCCAGCAGACCATCACCGTCAAGTACCTTCCCGGCAAGAGCTTCCGAGTCAGCGGATCAGCCAGCACGCAACCAGTGATCATTTCGAGAAACGCGCTCGACCACTGGACCGTGCCGGGAAGCTAGCCATGTTGAAAGCGGGAGTCCCTGACAACGTCATCGGCCCGCGAGATGCTCCGTGGCTGATCGTCGACGCGAAGTACAAGAACCCGCTGCGCGAGAGCTGGGGCAAGGAGTACTTCCACAACGAGGATCTGTATCAGGCGTTCACGTACGCCGCGGCGCTCGATGCGCCGGCTGTGCTTGTGTATCCGAGAGTGGATCGGGATGTGGATGTGACGGTCCACGTGCAGGGACAGTTAGTCCGGGTTGCTCAGGCCGAGCTAGCGGAATCACCTCACGCGGCTTTCCGGCAGGTAGTGAGCGAAGCGCTTTCCGCAGCATCTACGAGCTAGCTCGGGTCAACGCGGTCTGTTGGGCCACCCTGCCGCCTTTCTCGCTTCGAACTCATCAACCACGCCGTCAGGCTCAAGTGGCAGTGTTGACTCGTTGCCATCGAGCCACTTGTACTCGCTCATGTTCGAAAGCTGAAAGACCTCCACAGGCTGCCCCAGCTTCTTGATCTTTGGCTTGACGATGGCATCGTACTCCAGATCAAGCCATGGCAATCCATTGAACTGGAATCGTAGTCGCCCTCTACATGCGCTGTTTCCCATCACGGGATCGCGCCCGAAGATCGTCTTCCAGACTTCTACCCAACTCGCATCAACGTAGATCCTGTTCGGAAGGATGCCTTGCGCTTGCCCCGCGCCTTCGATCAAGAATGCCCGACTGAATGCCGTGTTCATCTGGAAGTGGAAGGGGTTGAACACAACCTGATCGCCAGGGTTCCAGAAGAGGCGATTCACGTCTATCTCGCGATCCCCGCGTGCAGATCTCCTTGGCTCTTCATGAGGGGCATACTGAATCCTCTGTCCCCCGGAAATGACCGTGCGTAGCCCAAGGTCTCGATCACGCAGACCGTAGAGGATTTGGCAATGCGTTGTCACTAGGTCGCGGATGTACATTGTCATCGCCAACATGTCGATACCCGGTGCAGGATCGACAGTGCGGGCTATCGCGTCATTCAAGACGAGAATGCGCTCTTCAGATGTCGGGGACGGGATAGAGTGCGCGCCCATTCGGAAGAAGTAGGCCAGATCTTGAATGAGACCTTGCTGCTGGGCCTGCTCCAAATCCCAGTTGCATGCTCTGAGACCACTCCCATAGCCGCCCAGATCCATGAACGAGCAGAATGTGTCAAACACATCGAGATTCTGCGCGGCAGACAAAGTGCTCCAACGGGCTTTGTCCGCCAAGTCGGGCGAGACCGCGCCTTGCTGGAGTGCCCGCTCAACAAACTCCATCACAGCTTCCTCATTAGTGAACCCCTCGTCATGCGTGGACACTACTACTCCATTCGCTCTCGGATCTCGTCCGATCCTAGACCGAGGCCAAGAAGCGTTGAGAGCCTCGGAAGATACGCACCGAGTTCCATCCTGCGTGACAGCACAAGATTGCGAGTCACGCGGACGGCCTGGAAGAATTCCTCGGGGGTCGCCGCGCTGTCGCGTAGCGCCGTGTAGAAGAGATCATCTAGACGCGAGTAGCCGATATTCGCGGCAGCGGCAAGCGGATAGAGGATCACGAGGTATGAGGCCACATCACCATGGGAAAGACCTGTGATCACGGAGAACCTCTCGATGGACTCAAGCGCAGCCGGAATCTGCTCCAGCGGAAAGTTGCGGCACACGAGCAGGCGAGCGCACTCTGCCCTCGCAATCGGTCCCAGGATCGACACCTTTGCCTGCTTGACCAGCTTCTCAAGTGTTTCCTTGGACGCATTCTGATCCTGTCGCTTCGCGAAGTTCGCCGCCTGAATGTAGATGCTCTGAGCATCCTTCGCGATGCGAACCGAAGCCGCGAGAAGGCAGAATGCGGTTAGGAGCCCGTATCCGCCCACGAAAACCCAGAACTGAGCTGGGCCCCAGGTCATCGAAAGGGCGGGGAGAAGGCCGACGATCAGCGTAAGAAACGCTTCGGTGTAGCTGCGTGTTCGCAGGAAGATGGCTGCACTCGCAACAAAGACGAGAACAAGCACGGTCGCTTGGGCCGCCAACGCGCTTTGCGAAATCACGAATCCCAGTGCAAGAGCTAGAATCAAGAACGCAATCGCTGCGCTGGGGAAGAGCCTGTAGAGGGACATTGTCAGGCCTCGCAGACTGCTGAGCGCCTCGTTGAGACTCCCTCTCCTTGCGTTTCCGTGTGTCACTTCAGTCCTCCTCTGGGCATGCCAGCGGCCCGGTCCCCTGGAATCTCACAAGCTTCGTGTTGGATCCACTCGAGGCCTCTTGTCCCTTGATGAGGATGTGACCGGATCTTCCATCGGCCAGCTCGAGGATCAACTCGTCTTCGTCGAATCCGATCTCGTGGTGCCCTGCCTCGAACGATCCGGACCACTCAGTGAGTCCATTTCGCTCCGAGACATGGACATCAACATCGATGTCCGCAATGACGATCTCTCCGTTGCGCCTTATACTCGCCTTCATGTCTCACCTCCTTCCACTACGGACTGCAGCTCTCCTCGGAAGGCTCGTTGGCTGAGGGAGCTGAACAGTCTCTCGTGCGTGCTGAGAATCCGCGTCAGTCGATCGAACGATCCCTCGTATCGAGCTACGATGGTGGCATACCGCTGCTGCAGCTCAATGGGAGGCAGGAGTGCAGGGAAGGCTCGTAGCTGTGTCTTGTTGATGGTGGCGATTCCTGTCGTCTGCTTCCCTATTCGTAGAAAGTGTCTCTTGCCGTATGCGCTGCCGATCAGCGCTGACAGGTAATAGGGATCGGCTACTGTGCGATCGATCCGGACACTGAAGATATGGTTCTGGTGTACACAAGGATCGATCTCTCCGGTCCAGACCGATCCTCTCCCCAGCTTGTCTGGATCCCCGCCTTCAGTGAGTAGGAGGTCACCCTCGCAGAGACGGAACTTCTCTAGCTCATCGGGGCGAATCTCGATCTCTTTGATGTCCGAGAGGTCGAGCGTTTCGTCTTGCACATTCGCGACACGCATATACGGAACAGAAATCGTTTCGGCATCTCCGAGCTTTCGGCCTTTGGTCACTCCCGAGCGGACATCGGCGAAGCCCTCCAGCTTCTTGGCAGGCCAGCGTTTGGGGTTGATGACGGGGTCGCCGAAGAGGTTGAGGAAGGCGGAGCGGAGGAACTGGTCGGCGAGGTCGAGGGTCTGCTGACGCTTCCGGCGGACGGCGTCAGCCTTGTCGAGGATAGCGGCGATCCGCCGCTGTTCGGGGAGGGGAGGGAGAGGGATCTTCAAAGCACGCAGCTGCTTCACCGAGAGATGCTTCACTGTGACAAACGACGTGCGGTCTTGGATTCGCTGGAGCTCCCGAGGCAAGGCATAGCCCAGGTACTGCAGATCAAGGTCTGATTCCTCGGGTATCGCTCGACATACTCGTTGATTCAGCAGAGCTTGCCCGCCTCGCCAATACCCGACGCGGAAGTCTCCGTCCATGGCGATGAGTAGGTCACCATTGCCGATGACGAACTTCTCCTCAAACGGACCAGCGTAGTACGTCTCAGACTGGCCTCGATCAACGTCCCTGATTCTGGCAAGTGGGAGGTCGCCGGTCTCCCCAAACCTCTCGGAGGCGAAGGCATAACCAGACACGAAGGCAGCCACTTCTCCGAGTCGAACGGTTCGAGTCGTCATCTGAGCATCTCCTCCAGCTCGTCGAGGTCCTTGCGGATCTCGTCTTCGAGATCGCGAAGCTGTTGCAAGATGACCTTCGGCGGGTCGTACTCGACCTCTTCGTACTCGATCTCCTTGTACCGGTTGATCGACAGGTCGTAGCCGTTCTCCACGATCTCGTCGACTGGCACGTAGAACGCCTCGGCCTTGCGGTCCTCGAAGTCCTTGAGAACGGCGTCCTTTCCGTGATCCCACGCCGTCCACTGAGCGACGATGTCGGGGATGTCGTTCGCCTCGATCTTCTCCCGCTTGTCATTGAGCGAGTACCCGTCGGACTGCATGTCGTAGAACCAGACGCGCTCCGTCCTGCCACCCTTGACGAAGACGAGGACACCGGTGCTCACTCCTGAGTAGGGGCTGAAGACACCTGCAGGCATCGAGACGACGGCCTGCAGCTCGCACTCCTCCAACAACATCTTACGCAGCGCCTTGTGCGCGTTGCTCGATCCGAACAGGACCCCGTCGGGAACGATCACGCCGGCGCGGCCGCCGATGTCGAGCAGGTTCATGATCCGGTTGACGAACAGGAGCTCGGTCTTGGTCGTCTTGAGGGCGAGCTCCTCGTGGATGTCGCCCTTGTCGATGCTCCCCTTGAACGGCGGATTGGCGAGGGCGACGGTGTACTGCGCCTTCTCGGTGTAGCGCTTGGAGAGCGTGTCGGCGTAGCCGATGTTCGGACGGTCGAGCCCGTGCAGGAGCAGGTTCATCGCGCCGATGCGGACCATCGTCGTGTCGAAGTCGTAGCCGAACAGGGAGTCCTCGCGCAGCGCGCGACGCAGGTCTGCGTGGGTCAGCTTGTCGCCGAGGAGTCCGCGTTCGAGGCCGTTCTCATCGATCTCGCGGTGCTCTTCGCTGGTGTGCGCGGTCAGGATGTGCTGGTAGGCGCCGAGGAGGAAGCCGCCGGTGCCGCAGGCGGGATCGATGATCCGGTCGCCGAGTTTCGGATCGACGAGGCAGCAGATCATTTGGATGATGTGGCGCGGGGTGCGGAACTGGCCGTTCTTGCCGGAGGTCGCGATCTCGGAGAGCAGGTACTCGTACAGGTCGCCTTGCGTGTCTTGGAACGTCTGGCCCTCGCGCTGCTCGCGCTCGATCTCGTCGTAGATCTCGTCGAGGATGCCGGTTGCTTCAACGAGCAGGGAGGCCTTGGGGAGGATGAAGACGGCGTCCTGCATCGCCCGGGCGAACGGGTGTTCGCCATGCTCTCCGTTCTCGCTTCCGAGCTGCTTGATGAAGGGGAAGACGCGGTCGCGGACGACGCGGAGCATCTCCTCGGCGGGCAGGTGGCGGAACTGACTCCAGCGAAGCTCGTTCTTGTCGATCTCCACGTTGTCGAGGCCCGTGAACGTGCCCCCGAAAAGTGAGACATACGCGCGCTCGGCGAACTCCGCCCGCCGCTGCTCCTCGCGGTCCATCGCATCGAGCCGCCGCATGAAGAGTAGATAGCTGATCTGCTCGATGGCCGTCAACGGATTGGCAATCCCGCCGGACCAGAACCGATCCCATAACGCATCGATCTTCGAGCGAATCGTCGGGCTTAGCATCGGGAACACCCCAGTGGGTAGTGGATAGTGGGGAGTGGGTAGCAAGTGCGAGACGAGTGGGTAGTGGGTAGTGGGAAGCGACTGCAGAGCCAGTGGATAGTGGATAGTGAGTGGCGGGGAGGAACTGCAAGAACCGTACGCCTCGAAAGGTCGAACCTCTGTGTGTTCATCATCTGCCATTCCTTTCTTAACATCTGCCCGGGCGTTTGCGGACTGACTCTACCCACTACTCACTCATCACTACTCACTGCAGTTGCCACTACGCACTAGCTTCTTCCCCAGCACCTTGATCAACGCGTTCAGCATTCGGCCGACCTCGTCTGCAAGATCGAGGCACGCACCGGCCTGCTCTTGAGACGTGTAGCCGAGATCGATGCTGATGAGAAGCTGCGTCTCGAGTTCTTTCAGCGATCCGCGGGCAACGCCGAGGAACTGGCGGAACTCCTTCGTCGCCAAGCGGCCTTGACCTTCGGCGATGTTGCTCGGAATGGAAACCGCAGCACGCTGGACCTGCGAAGTCAGTCCAAAGCGTTCGGAATCCGGGAAGGCATGTGTCAACTTGTAGACGGCAGACACGAGGGCCATCGCCTTCTGCCAGACCAGAAGATCGCGATACCTCGTCACCGCATTCGTCTTGCGCTCCTCGCCACTATCCACTTTTCACTCTCCACTTGCTGTTCCCACTGCCCACTCCTCACTGTGGTCGCCACTCCTCACTGCTTCTTCAACCACTTGGCCCCGCGGCCCCTGCCGTGGAGCTCGACGACGCCTTCTTCACGCATCTGATTGAGCACGACCCGGATCATGTCTCGACTGACCGTCGGGCAATCACGTTGGATGTCTGAGATTGCGAACTCTCCGAGCCTGCGCAAGACGGCCGATCGAACGCGCTCTGTCTTGGAGCCCCGCGCCGTCTGAATTGTGCCCACGCGATCCTCGAACTCCTTGTACGCGGCAATCAGTACACCCCAGCTGTAGTTAAGCCACGGATGCGGATCGTGCTGGCCTTGATGCCAGTTCTTCGAGCTGGCCTCGAGCGTCTCGTAGTACGTCTCTTTCGATTGCTCGATGACACGCTCCAGACTGATGTACCGCCCGACCTCGTATCCGAAGTGATAGAGCAGCAGGAGCATGAGCAGCCTCGAGCATCGCCCGTTGCCGTCATCGAACGGATGAATGCACAGGAAATCCAGGATGGCCAGTGGAATGATGACGAGTGGTTCCCGCCGGTCATGATGGATCGCACGATCGTACGCTTGCACGAACTGCGCGATCGCGGAAGGCGTCTCCGCTGCGGGAACAGGGCGAAATCGGATCCTCTCATGGATGCGCCCCGCGGCATCTTCGTAGCGCTCAAGGATCACGTTGTCATGGCGCTTCCAGCGGCCGCCCAGCTCGGTTGTATAGCGGTTGATCATGTCGTGGAAGTGCAACAGGGTGTTCTCGTTGACGGGAAACTGGTTGCTGTTCCCGTGAAGCTCTTCCAGAGCATCTCGATAGCCTGCAATCTCTTCTTCGGATCGGCCTGCAGCGGCTGTTGGCCTCAGCATCAGCGCTTCGATTCGGTCAGGCGCCGCCGTGATCCCCTCCAGCCGGTTTGATGAGACAACGGACTCGATCATCGCAGCCGTTCTCAGATCGTC
>Ga0272444_10004893_pt1 | contig 11684 bp, 12 predicted proteins | sample SSMForm13_FD_201033 | JGI IMG/M metagenome (GOLD analysis project Ga0272444, IMG submission 201033) | Marine sediment archaeal communities from Little Sippewissett salt marsh, Falmouth, MA, United States - SSM-Form-13 | ecosystem: Environmental > Aquatic > Marine > Wetlands > Sediment ... | reverse complement strand
GTTTGGCTACCGTGATATCCGCAGCGGCCACAACGAATGCCGCCGTCGTCGATATATTGAAGGTATTCATGCCGTCTCCACCGGTTCCGCAAGTGTCAACAATAACGGACGAGCGGGCGTCAACTCTCGTGGCTTTCTGTCGCATAATGCGTGCTGCTCCGCTCACTTCTTCTACTGTTTCACCCTTCATTCTCAATGCCGTAATGAAAGATGCGATCTGTGCCGGTGTTGCCTTCCCTTCCATTACGACATCCATTACATTCATCATCTCTGATTCTTTCAGATTATTTTTATGTACAACCTTGTCAAGTGCTTCTCTGATCATGATAAAAACTCCTTTCATTAGTTGTTGGAAGAACCCATGGCGAGAGCCAGAAAATTCCTGATAATTCGCTTTCCGTTTGGTGTCAGAACCGATTCAGGATGAAACTGGATTCCCTCCACGGGATATTTTTCATGCCTGATGCCCATAATTTCTCCCTCATCCGTTTCGGCAGTCACCTTTAAACAGTTGGGCAGAGAACTCCTGTTCAGAATCAGGGAATGATAGCGACCTGCCTGAAACGGGTTCGGTAATCCTCTATAAACGCATTTTCCGTCATTGATAATGCCGGAGGTCTTGCCGTGCATAATCCTGTCGGCCTTGACGACATCGGCCCCAAAGGCAAATCCGATTGCCTGATGACCCAGGCAGATCCCGAGAATGGGAATTGTTGTATGGAAATGTCTGATAATGTCTACCGTGATGCCCGCCTCCCGCGGCGACCGGGGGCCGGGAGAGAGGAGAATGGCATCCGGTTGTAAACGCTTTATCTGTTCGATTGAAATTTCGTCATTTCGATGTACGACAACCTCTTCTCCAAGCTGGCCGCAATACTGGACGAGATTGTAGGTAAAGGAATCGTAATTATCGATCATTAAAATCATGGTGTTTCCTCCTTTTAAATTCTGTTATGTATTTCAAATTTGGATGCGGCAAGCTTGATGGCCTGCATCATCCCTGCCGCTTTATTAACGGTTTCTTCATATTCCGTGTCGGGATCGGAATCTGCGACAATGCCCGCTCCGGCTTGTATGTAGATTTTTTCGTTCTTGACGATCATCGTTCGGATGGTAATACCGAAATCCATATTTCCCGAATAACTGAAGTAGCCGACAGCCCCTCCGTAAGGACCTCTCCTGGAAACCTCAAGTTCATCAATGATTTCCATCGCCCTGATCTTCGGCGCTCCCGAGAGGGTTCCCGCCGGGAAGGTGGCTTTCAGAACATCGAAGCAATCCTGGCCGCGAGCCAGCTGTGCCTGAATGTTGGAGACGAGGTGCATGACATGTGAATACCGCTCCACAACCATGATTTGATTCACCTGGACACTGCCGACCCGTGCAACCCTTCCCAGATCGTTTCTTCCCAGATCGACCAGCATGATATGCTCAGCTTTTTCTTTGGGGTCCTCAAGCAGTTCATCGGCGAGGCCACGGTCTTCTTGCTCATTTGCTCCCCGTTTCCTCGTTCCCGCGATGGGTCGTAATTCAACGATCCCTTCTTCCTGGCGGACCATGACTTCCGGGGAGGACCCGATCAGGATCAGATCGTCGAGCTTCAGAAAAAAGAGATAAGGTGAGGGATTGGTGTACCGAAGTGCCCGGTACAGATCGACGGGGTCCATATCATTGACCCGCTCAAATCGCTGTGAGAGAACAACCTGGATTATATCGCCTTCGACGATATAATCCTTGGCTTTCTGCACGATAGTCTTAAAATCTTCCGGCGTCATGTTGGATTGAAGCGAAACGTCAGCTGCCCCTGTGTGCGCCGCTTCCGTTCTTTCGATGGGTCTTTGCAGCATCGTTGTCATAGTATCGATCTTTTTGATTCCTTCATCGTAGAGTGTACGAAGATCGCTACTGTCGTCGGTTGAAACGCAGGCCACGACTTTGATGGTCTGCCGTACGTTGTCAAAGATCATGAGGGTGTCGGTAATGAGAAACGTTGCATCGTCAGTTTCGAGATCGTTGGTCGTACTGTCGGGAAGCCTTTCAAAATAGTGGACCATATCGTAACCGAGAAAGCCCACCGCTCCGCCGTAAAATCGGGGAAGACCTTCTGCCGGTACAGGCCGATACCGTTCCAACAGATCTTTCAAATGTTTAAGGGGGTCTCCGTCATGCTTATAACAACGGGTCTCTCCATTATCTTTGATGACAACGTCGTCTCCTTTGACCTTCACAATTGTGGTTGGGTCGGACCCTAGAAAAGTATAACGCCCCCATTTTTCGCCGCCCTCCACGCTCTCCAGGAGAAAAGCGTACGATTTGGAACGGAGCTTCATAAGTGCCGTTACCGGTGTTTCCGTATCAGCCAGAATTTCCTTGTAGATGGGGATCAGATTCCCTTCTTTTGCTCGCTGTTCAAATGTTTCAAATGATGGATTGTACATGGTTGTGCTACCTCTGTTCTCTAAAATAAAAAAGGCCGTGGGTTATCACGGCCTTTTCGTAGAGTATATTACTGAAACAACAAAAAAGCCGTGGAGATTCAAGGAGATTCTCCACGGCTCGTGCTCGATTTATTTTATAACGTTAGCGATGGACAAAACTCCCCCTGTGATTGTGCCACCACCACCAGTTATTTATCTGTAAAGTTATCCGGTCCATATCTCTTCCTACTATCACAAGTTTTGCCTTTCTACCAGTATCCCACCCGTATGTCAAGAGTATTTATGTACAGATAGCCCTGTATCGTAAAAGATGATCGGCGAGAACGATAGTGACCATGGCCTCGCACACGGGGATGATACGCGGTATAACGCACACATCGTGTCTCCCCGTAATCGTAATCATCCGTGGGTTTCCCCGGCTATCGATGGTCTGCTGAGGTTTTTCAATTGATGAAATGGGTTTGCAGGCTACTCTGATGACTATGTCATCTCCATTGGTAATTCCCGCCAGTATTCCTCCTGCGTTGTTTGTAATAAATCCTTCGGGTGTTATCTGGTCGTTACATTCCGATCCCGACATCTTTGAAGACAGGAATCCGGCACCGATTTCGACACCCTTAACGGTGCCGATACTCATGAGGGCTTTGGCCAGATCGGCGTCGATTTTATCAAATACCGGCTCTCCCAGCCCCGAGGGGCATTCCTGCACAATAATTTCCACGATTCCTCCCAGAGAATCCCCGTTTTCCCGCGCTTCCTGCAGCCTTTTCCCCATTGTCTCGGCAGCCTTCATATCGGGGCACCGTAATCGGTTTCTGCTCATGTCCTCCATGGTGATGTTTTCCGCGGAAATTCCGCCTAATTCGTAGGTGAAGGCGGTAACGGTTATACCTTCCCGGCCTATCACTTTTTTTGCAATGGTCCCGGCGGCGACACGGGTAGCAGTCTCCCGGCCCGATGCACGACCGCCTCCCCGGTGATCCCGAATGCCGTATTTTTTTTGATAGGTCAAATCTCCGTGACCTGGTCTGAAGAGATCCTCGATATCATCGTAATCGGAACTTCTGACATCTTTATTTTTGATAATCAAAGAAATCGGTGTTCCTGTCGTCTTCCCGCCACATATTCCCGAGAGAATTTCTACTCTGTCTTCTTCCGTTCTGGGTGAGGCCGACCGGCTGCGTCCCGGTCTCCTTTTGTCGAGGTCTTCCTGTATGTCATGTTCGCTCAGGGGGATGTTGGGAGGACAACCGTCAACCACGACTCCGATAGCCCTGCCGTGTGATTCTCCCCACGTGGTTACCGTAAAGACTTTTCCTGTTGTATTCCCTGACATGGCAGTTTCCTTCAGTCTTTTTCGTTACTGTTTTCTATAAAGGTACAAATTTCATCTACTATTGATTCAATACTCTTTATCGATGTATCGATGGTAAAATCGGCAATTCGCCGGTACACCGGTTCTCTTTTTCCCATGGTGTTTATAACCTCAGTGTGCAGGTCGTCAGTGGACAGGGAAGGGCGTTGATCGATGCTCCCTTGATCCGACTCCATTCGTTGTATAACGGTTTCCGCATCGGCGTGCAGCCAGATAAAAAGACTGTTTCTTTTTAAGCGTTCGCTGTTTTCGGGATCTTCAAATGCACCTCCACCCGTCGCGATCACACTTCCGACGATTGCAGCGATTTTTCTGATAACATCCCTTTCTTTCTTTCGAAACAGACTCCACCCGCCTTTGTTTACCAATTCCCTGATCGACATGTGGGACTGTTCAACAATCAGATGATCCGTGTCGAAAAAGTCCATATGGAACCGTTCGGCGATTTTTATTCCCACCGATGATTTGCCGGTACAGCGGTATCCCAGGAGAACGATGTTTTTCATAGGAGCAACCTGTCCAATTCATTCCAGAATCCCGGGAATGATTTTTTAACGCATCCATGGTTCTTGATTTTTATTCCTTCCGTTACGAGTCCAGCAATAGCAAAACTCATGGCAATTCGGTGATCGTCGTATGTCTCGATATCAGCGCCATGAGGAGTTCCTCCGTTGATAACAAGCCCGTCTGACAGTTCTTTTGCATCGATTCCGATTTTGTTTAATTCGGTGACCAGTGCCTCAAGTCGATCACTTTCCTTCAATCGCAGATGAGACACGTTTTTAATGACGGTCTGTCCCGGTCTGAAGGCCGACAGGATGGCAAGTGAGGGGACCATATCGGGCATGTTTGCCATATCAAACTCCATGGTACCTCGATGCAGTTCACTCCCGGTGACCGATATACTGTCACTTCCCCGGTCAACGTGACATCCCACGGTTTCCAACAGCTTCAGAAAGTCAATATCTCCCTGAACGGTCTTCGGGCTGACATTGTCGACTTTGACCCTTCCCTTGCAAATCGCGGCGGCTACAAAGAAATAAGATGCACTCGATGCATCGCCTTCGATCAGATATCTTTGACCCGTGTACTTCTGGGGAGCTTTCACCGTGTATTCATTTGTGCCTTTTCGTATAACTTTCACTCCGAAATGATTCATGACAGCGATCGTCATATCGATATAGGGTCTTGAAACCGTGAGCCCTCGAAGTTCAATGTCAACATCGTTTCGTGCATGGGGAGAAGCGATCAGAAGGGAGGAGATATACTGGCTGCTTTCCGTATCAGTAAATATGACTTTTCCACCATTGATGCCACCACCCCTGATCGTAACCGGCAGACGACCCTTTCCATCCATACTCCTGCAATAAACGCCTAGTGTTTTCAGTGCATCGAGAAGCGGTTGTATTGGTCTTTCCCGCAGTCGATTGTTCCCGTCGATAATAAAGTCACCCCTGCCGAGAGAAACAAGTGTTGTGAGAAATCTCATGGCAGTGCCGTTGTTCCCCAGAAATAAGGGTTTTCCGGGATTCATTATCTTTCCGGCAGTCTCGGTTACGATGATATCATTATCAGCAACCACGATCCGGGCTCCGAGCGCGCAGAGGGCTTTGATGAGGTGTCGTGTATCCTCCGCAATCAGGGGATTGCGTAAGAAAGACTTTCCTTCCCCCAGTGATGCAATAATAAGCGCCCGTTGTGTATAGCTCTTTGACCCCGGTATTTGTACCGTTGCATCAAGATTTTGTATTCGTTTAACTGCCTTCATTTTTCAATTTTTCCAGTACCACTTTTTTCATAAGATCCCGGGGAGGTTGCACATTCATCCAGATTTTCAACTGTTCCGCTCCCTGGTGAACAAACATGGAATGCCCCGAGATGATCGAACATCCCGATTCTTCCGCGTCCCGTAACAGTTTTGTCTTCAACGGGTTGTAGATGATGTCCATAACCCATGCGAAATTCGGAAGGACGTCTTTGCTCACCGGTGATCGTTCAATGTCCGGGCTCAATCCTACAGATGTCGTATTGATCAGGCAGTCGGCCGAGATTTTTCCGATGTCTTCCAGCGGGTTAAATTCACATCCGAAATCCCGTGCCACCATCTCTCCCTTTCGTGTTGTTCTGTTGAAGATGATGGGGATTCCCCCTTCTTCCAGAATGCCGAAGACAACCGCCCGTGCCGCACCTCCCGCACCGAGGATGGCAAACGTTTTCCCTGCAAGTTCAATCGATTCCTGGAGAGCGCAGGTCAAGCCAATCCAATCGGTATTGGCTCCTTTCAGATTACCATCGGAATAGACGATCGTGTTGACCGCACCGATCCGCCGGGAACTGTCAGTAATATCATCCAGATATTTCATAAGTGCAGTCTTGTGGGGAATCGTTATGCTTGCTCCCTCGATATTCAACATCGTCATGTGCACGATTATGTCACGAACGTTTTCCACCCGCAGTGCGATATAGCGGGCGTCGATCTTCAGTTGCTCAAATACGGCGTTGTGCATGAGCGGTGAGAGACTGTGTTCAACCGGATTGCCGAAAAGGGCAAAAAGCTGTTGTTTACTGTTCATTGTTTAAGATCCTGAGAAAGTCTTTCATCTCCGAAACCGTCAGTTGCCCCGGAGCCGACTCTGCTCCCTTCTCAAGGGAAGCGAAGCTCATGTATGCACCGAAAAATGGCGCCATAATCCTGCTGATCTTTCCCTTTTCTCCCATACAATGAGCAATTATTTTCTGTTTTGCCTTCTTCGCATAATCGATCAGTTTCAGGATATTCAGGGTGTCTTCCACTGCGTTCGCAAAGGTGACGATCTTGACGATATGGGCACCCATGGCGACACATTCATGAAAAATGTCTTGCAGTTCACGATATGAGGGCGTTCCGTCGAAAATGTGGCGGGAGATAACCAATTGTGATCGTCTTTTATGGTGCGTTATGTTGTCTGACAGCATTTCCCTGAGGTCATCACGTGTCCTTAATTCAATATCGACAAAGCCCGCTCCCAGAGTGACGGCGTCATTCAGGAATGCAATCCGTTCCCGTTCTTCACCGGTGAAGTTTCCCCCTTCCTCTTTCATTCGGTTGGTAACCATGATCCGGTTCTTCTGATGGGCGAGCAGGTCTTTCAGCTCTACCTCTTTGATGAAGTCGATTCTCAACTCCGCAACATCAGCTAAAAGGAAACAGCGTCCCATCTGTTGCAATGCATCTTCATTCGTTGTGGCAACAACGGGAATACAGATCACGATTTCATATCTCCTCTCGGATAAGAACCGAGTATTTTGACAAAGGTGGCCTGGCTTTGCAGGTCTGCCAGACAGGCCTGTATTTGTTCCTCTTCCGTGTGTCCGTCAAAATCCACGAAAAACAGGTATTCCCACATCCGTTCCTTTATTGGATACGATTCGATCTTGACGAGATTGATATCTTTTTGGGCAAAGGGTTTCAGAGAATGATACAACGCTCCCGGCTGATGACGGGTTCCGAAAAGAATGGACGTCTTGTCTCTGCCCGTCGATCTGTTTGTTCCTTCCCCGATAACAAGAAACCGGGTTATATTTGACGGATAATCCTCAATCCCGTCGGAGAGAATGTTGAGTCCGTACCGGAGGGCCGCTTTACTGCTTCCGATAGCTGCTCCTTCAGCATCGTTCAATGCCTTTTGAGCGGCTGCGGCGGTGCTCTCAATATTATGAAGCGAACAGAACGGGACATGCTTCCGCATCCATTCCTGGCATTGGGCAAGAGCCTGTGGATGAGAATAGATCCTCTTCAGTGCCTTCATATCGTCGCTCGTCGACATGAGGCAATGCGTGATCGGTTGAAAAATTTCAGCCATGATGTTCAGCGGTGTGGCAATGAGCATGTCCAGGGTCAGTTTGACCATTCCTTCGATGGTGTTTTCCACCGGAACAACACCCCACGTTGCCCGTTTCCGTTCGACCTGATCAAAGACATCGAGGATCGTAGATTGAGAAGCAAAACGGGAGCTCTTTCCGAAATGAGATTGAGCAGCTGCATGGGAAAAGGATGCTTCCGGTCCCAGGAACGTTACCGTTTCAGGCATCTGGAGCAATCGTGACGCCGACAAAATTTCCTTAAAAATCTCTCGCAGAGCTTCATCCGGGAGGGGCCCGTCATTAATTTTGTTCAGGTAACGATAGACCTTGTTTTCCTGAGGGGGGTCATACACGTTTAATTCCGTCTGCTTCTTGACTTCCCCGATTTCTACTGATATTCGAGCCCGTTCATTGAGTAATCTGACAAGTATCTCATCTTTGTTTTTCAAGCGGTTTCTCAAATTTTTGAGTGATGCCGGTGTCATTTTCTCAACTCCTCGATGGTTTCATGAATGATTGTATCTGCCACGGAACCGTTGATGAATGGTATACCGATTTTCTTTAACAATACGAAATGGACGGTAGTACCCTTTTTCTTCTTATCGGTTACAATCCGTGAGAGAATTCCCGGGGTGCTGAGCGATTCCGGTATGTGGTCGAGCAAATCCAACGCTCGTATGAGAGTTTCAATTCTCTCCCGATCAGCGGATGACAGGTAGTTGAGCTTCCGGCATAGTCCGGCTGCGGCCATCATGCCGACGGAGACGGCATTTCCGTGGCTGATCGTATAGCCCGACTCCGCTTCAACAGCGTGTCCGATGGTATGACCGAAATTGAGAATTCTGCGGATTCCAACATCCTTTTCATCAATTTCGACGATTCCCCGTTTTATGGTGCATGATTGTTCGATTATCCGCTCCAGGAGCGTCATGTCACGATTCTTGATGTCCTCCGTGTGATTTTCCAGCAGATCGAATAATGCTACATCATCAATGATGCCGTATTTGACGATTTCTGCGAGACCGTTATTGAATTCGTGGTCCGGAAGGGTATCCAGAAACTGAAGATCGATGTAAACTCCTTTCGGCTGGTAAAAGGTGCCGAGCAAATTTTTTCCTTCCGGTAGATTGATTCCTGTCTTTCCGCCGATGCTGCTGTCCACCTGGGCAACCAGTGTCGTCGGAATCTGAATATAGGGTATGGATCGCATATAGATGGAGGCGATAAATCCGACAATATCACCGGTGACACCGCCACCCAGAGCAATCAATGCTGAACTCCGATCTGCTCCAAGTTCAATGAGTTGTTTCGTCACGGTGATTATGGTGTCCATATTCTTGGAAGCCTCACCAGCGGGGAACTCGATCAGATCGACGGTAAGGTTCATTTTTCTCAGTATATCGAGAACGGAATCGCCATGAAGGGCCGATACGGTAGAATCGGCGATTACAATGTGACGTTGAGCGCCGTTGTTTTTTGCGATCATAAGTCCTATTCGATCAAGAATATGATGTCCGATGCAAATATCATAAGAGGACGACACAGTTTTTTCCAGATTCACTTTAATTTGTTTCATCGGATCAACCTCATTTCTTTCCTTATGAGTTTTTCGAGGGTTCTCACCTCGTCCATGAGCTGGTAGAACCTCTCCGGTCTCAGAGACTGGGCTCCGTCGGAAACGGCCTTTTCCGGTTCCGGGTGAACCTCAATCATAACACCATCAGCCCCCACTGCCAGGGCTCCCTTCGTTAAAGCCGGAACATACTTCCAGTCTCCCGCTGCGTGGCTGGGATCAATAATAATCGGAAGGTGGGTCAGTTCCTTTAGAACCGGTACGGCACTGATGTCGAGGGTATTCCGTGTCGCCGTTTCAAAGGTACGGATACCTCGTTCGCAGAGTATGACATCGTGGTTTCCCGATGATATGATATATTCTGCTGACATGAGCAGCTCTTCGATGGTTGTCATCATTCCTCGTTTGAGAAGCACCGGTTTTTTCGCCTTGCCGACTTTTTTTAACAGTGCGAAATTTTGAACGTTTCGTGCTCCGATTTGCAGGATGTCGGCATATTCCTCTACGAGGTCCACTTCGGATGTATTCATTACTTCGGTAATTACGGGCATTCCCGTTTTGTCTCCCGCACTTCTCAGGAGTTTGAGACCTTTCTCTTCCATTCCCTGGAAGCTGTACGGGGATGTCCTCGGTTTGAATGCACCACCCCTGATGATATCGGCACCAGCCTTTTTCACGATGAAGGCACTCTCCATCATCTGCTCCTCGCTCTCGATAGAACAAGGTCCTGCCATGACAACAAAGTTCGGTCCACCAATTTCCACGGTACCCACCCGGATGAGGGTGTTACCTTCTTTCGCCTCGCGGCTTGCTAATTTATAAGGCTTCAGTATCGGTATCGTTTTTTCAACACCTGAGAGAGATTCAACAAACTTCAGGTTCTCATTACTTCGACCATCTCCAACGCAACCGATGATTGTCCGTTCAACACCAAGTGACGGGTGAGTCTTATAACCGACAGACTCAACCCACCCGATTACATTTTCGATTTGACCTTCTGTTGCATTTTTTTTCATCACAATAATCACTGTTCGATACCTCCTGGACAAAAAAAGCCATGGTGTCGTCAATGCCACCATGGCCCAGAAAATAAAAAAGCCACGATGCAGCATCTTTCGATCTACCCATGGCTTAAGTGTTTTATTTTGTGTGATTTACATCTTTACAAGCGATGGGCAAACCGATGTGCTATAATAAAAATAGCTAAACCACCAATTTAACGTAACATTTTTACCCATCAACATAATCCTTGTAAAAAAAGTGTACAACGTATACATCATAACCGCGATAATTGTCAAGAATAAAATGTCTCCTGTATTTTCTCATTGCAGTTTCTTTGATTTGTGATAGAAGGCAAGCGTAACTGAACAGTCAAAAAAACTGCTTGAAACGTGATGTTAGCAAAAAAAAATCCGAGAAAAAATCTCTACGAACAGGTGTCACCCGTCGATTGGAACGACTGGAGATGGCAGATAGAGAATAGTATCCATACGCTTTCCCAAATGGCCGGGGTTCTTCGCTTTCCGGTGTCGCATCTTGAAAAATACGGAAGCGTCATTGAGACCTATCGTTTTTCTATAACTCCCTATTATCTTTCCTTGATTGATGTGTCCAATGACAGGGATCCGTTACGTCTTCAGTGTTTCCCCGATCTCAGGGAAACGGACTATTCCCGGGGTACTGTCGATGATCCTCTTGAAGAAGAAAAAAACATGGCCGTTCCCGATCTGATCCACCGATATCCTGATCGCTGTCTGACCATGGTTACCGGTACATGCGCTCTGTACTGCCGGCACTGTAATCGAAAACGGAGATGGAAAAAACGAAAAAAAGAACGATCACAAAAGAGCCTCCAGCGGATGATCGATTATGTGTCAGAGACGGGACAGATTCGCGAGGTGATCCTGTCAGGAGGAGACCCTCTGATGATGAATATAGAAACTCTCGACTGGTTTCTTGCTTCCCTGAAGGCCATACCTCATGTTGAAGTTATTCGTATCGGAAGCAGGATTCCCGTCGTTCTGCCCATGAGGATCGATCAGGATATCTGTAACCTGTTTCGACGGTATCGCCCCCTCTGGTTCGTGACGCAGTTCAACCATCCGAAAGAAATAACAGGGGAGGCAGGTCGTGCATGTGAAATGCTTATAACCTCCGGGATACCTGTTCTAAACCAGTCCGTCCTCCTCAGGGGGGTCAACGACTCGTACGAGGTTATGCGAGATCTGCTCTACGGTCTTCAGCGGATTTCGGTTAAACCCTATTACCTTTTTCAGTGCGAACCTGTCAGAGGTGCCGATCACTTTCAGGTGGAAGTCCGGAAAGGTCTTGAGATCATGGAAAAATTATGGAGATCTGTTTCGGGACTCTGTATCCCCCGGTATGTTTACGATCTTCCCGGTGGCAAGGGAAAGATGCCCCTTCAGTCATTTCCGATTCTATCATGATTACATGG
>Ga0272444_10004892_pt1 | contig 11685 bp, 8 predicted proteins | sample SSMForm13_FD_201033 | JGI IMG/M metagenome (GOLD analysis project Ga0272444, IMG submission 201033) | Marine sediment archaeal communities from Little Sippewissett salt marsh, Falmouth, MA, United States - SSM-Form-13 | ecosystem: Environmental > Aquatic > Marine > Wetlands > Sediment ... | reverse complement strand
CGTGGGTGCCAGCATGACCAGCCGTTCCACTCCAACGTCCTGCGGCAGGCGGCGCAGGGCTTCCAGCGCAATGAACCCGCCCGAGGAATACGTCACCAGCCGAATCGGCGAGCCGGGGTGCGCCGCGGCGTGCCGCTGCAATCGGCCGGCCAGGCGTTCAGCGTGTCCCATGTTGCGGCGACGTGACATCAGGTCCGGCAACACCAGGAAACCCCGCCAGCCGCCCGACCAGCCGAACAGTTCGAGGCGGCCCCGCCGGCCCGACATCCCGGCCGCGATCAGGAACCGCCGAAAGCCCCATTTGATGGCCAGCCAGGCCACCGGTTCGACGAAGAACGTTAGTCCTTTCGCCGGGTCGCCGCCGTGCCTGCGCCTGAGGGCCCGCCGGTCGCGCGCCACTTGGACGGCCCAGATGCCCAGCAGTGTCGCACCGCCCCACCAGCGCACCGGCTTGCCGTGATCGACAAACAACGCGTAGCCAACGGGCAGGAGGAAGGTCGCCAGGAGCAGCGCGGCCGTCAGACGGAATCGAGAGAGCGGTGTCCGCATGGCGGCCGTATGCTACGACAGCGGCCATGCCGCGTCAATCCGCGATGATCGGCACCTGTTGGGCGGCTGTTCGTCCGGGCGTCGCCTGGGTGCCGGCAGGCCGCGAAGGAAGTGGCATGGGCATCCCGCCCATGGCAGCGGCTGGTTGCACGGCCAAGATGGCCGTGCGACTCACGGGCGAGACGCCCGTGCCACGGCAGGACAGCCTTCTTCAGCGGCCTGCTAGGGAGACGGTGCACCGGCCTTCGGCGCGGCGGCGCGAAGTTGCCAGACGTGGATCAGGCTCTTGTCCTCGTCGGCGCGCAACTCGACCACGAAGAGGCGTCCGCGCTGGCGGTCGAAGGCCGCCGCCCCGACCTTGCGCATCCGCTTGCCCGGCACCTTGCTCCACAGCAGCGGCTCCAGGTCCATTGTCGCGTAGGGCTGCGGCTCCCAGGGCTGCTTCTTGCCGGCGACGACCGCCGCCAGGTCCGCCGGATCGTAGAAGACCATCCGGGCGACAAACTCGCTCGACCACCAGCCGCGCTGGTCGTTCGGCGCCGGCGGCACCTCGGGCCACGGCCCTTCCTCTGGCCAGACCACGCCGTTGGCGAATCCGTACCAGCATTTGCCGCGCCCTTTGGTGCCGACAAAAACCACCGCCGACTTGCCGCCTGCGGTCACCCACGCTCCGCCGGCCCAGTCGTCGCTGTGGTGGTAATCCTTCATCTTGTGCGGTTCCGCGCCTTCGTTCTGCGCGTCGTAGATGCTCGAATAGCGCAGGAGCGTCACCGCTTTGAGCTTGGCCCCGGGCGCCGGCGGGTTGCCCTCGTTCCACGGCCCGTAGGCAAACAGGGGTGGCCCCATCGAGCCCTGTCCGCCGTCGCGGAACCGGCCGGTGGCCAGCAGCAGTCCCGGCGAGTGCCTGTCGGCCCACGCCTTGTCGATGGCGAAGATGTAGTCGGTGGTCACGTAATTCCACAGGTCGCCCAGCTTCCACAGGCCGGCCGGTTGCGGGTCCTTCAGGGTGAGCTCGCACATGCCGTGCGACGGCACAGTCTCGGTGTCGGCCATGTGCGGTCCCCAGCAGAAGTAGAGCTTGCCCGTCCTCTGTTCACCTTGCGGCGGCAGGTACTCGATGTCGCAGCGGGCCTGCTCCAGGTCGCCTGGGAAGAGCTTGCCGCGAATGTCGGCGAACGGCTGGAGCGTGCCGGCCGTGTTCAACTCCGCGAGGTTCTTCGCCTTCGAGACGACCGGCTTGGGGATGCTCACCTCCGAGACGTGCTGGTGCCAGTCGTGGCCGATGCCGAATAACGACCCCGGATAGCCGTCGTCGGGCCCCTTGGAATCGCCCCCGGGGTAGTACGTCAGGCCCTGTCCGCTCCAGAGCCAGGCGAACTCCTCCGGGCCGTCGGGCAGGCGGAACGCCCCCTGGTAAACCAGGTCGCGAGGCTGAATGCGGCCGCCCGACGCTTTCGTGCCTTCGGCTGCCGCGTCGTCCGCGGCTCCCCTGCAATCCACGATGCCGCACGCGACTACCGCCAGCAGGATCGCCCCCCATGCCGTGGTGACCGAACGTCCGGTGTTCCGGTTCATGGCAGACCCTCCAAGGTTACCTGATTGCCACCCGGCACGTCCTTCTTGACAGAGCTGCCCGAGGACCGGGCGGAAGCGATGTTGAGATGATAGCCTACCGGCGGAGCCGGGCATAGATGAAAATGATTATCTGCAAGCCGCCGCGTCCCCCGCCCGGCTGCCGTGTCAATCCGATAGCAGGGACGTTAATTGAGGGACCGTTTCCTTGGCATCGCCAAGCAGCACCGTCACGCCGGCATTCTCGTAGAGGGGATTCGGCACGCCCGCATAGCCGGGGGCCGTGTCCATGTTGCAGATGATGACCTTGCCGGCGTCGGCGACGCGCAGGACCGGCATGCCGTAGATGGGCGTGCCCTCGGCGGTCATGGCTGCCGGATTGACCACGTCGTTGGCGCCGATGACGATGGCGAGGTCCGTTGCCGCCAGCGCCGCGTTGGCGGCGTCGAGTTCCCACAGCGTGTCGTACGGCACGTCCACCTCGGCCAGCAGGACGTTCATGTGGCCCGGCATGCGTCCGGCGACCGGATGAATGGCAAAGTTGACCTCCGCGCCGCCTGCCTCCAGTGTGTCCATGAGTTGCTTGACCTGCTGTTGCGCCTGGGCCAGGGCCATGCCGTAGCCGGGGACGATCACGACCGTCTTGGCCGCGCGGAGCACCGTCCCGAGGTCGGCCCGTTCGCGCTGCGCGTGCTCACCGCCTTCCTTGGCCGGCGGTTCCGATCCCGGTACGCGGGACGCTGCCTGCGGATCGACAGAGGACGGTTCGGTGGCCGCGCCCGATCCGGATGCCACCGTGGTCCGGCCGGACAGCACTTCCATTAACGAGCGGTTCATGGCGCGGCACATGGTCTGGGTGAGAATCAATCCGGCCGCTCCGACGATGCCCCCGGTGGCCACGAGCAGGGGGCTGCCGATGGCGAACCCGGCGATGGCCGCCGCCACGCCCGACCACGAGTTCAGCAGCGAGATCGTGATCGGCATGTCGGCTCCGCCGATGCGGATGGTCATCACCACGCCATACAGGCTTGCGGCGACCAGTGCGGCGATGGAGATGGCCGGCCGAGCATCGCCCGCCATGAAAGCGACGGCCACGGCCAGGCCCGCCGTTGCCGCCGCCGCGAGGCCGGTGACCCATCCATGGGCCCTGAGGGCGACCGGCCGCTGTCTGAGCCGGCCGGCCAGTTTGCCTGCAGCGACCAGGCTGCCCGACAGCGTTACCGTTCCGACCACCAGCGCCAGACCGCCGCTCAATCGGTTGAAGAGGTTGAGGTCTCCGGCATCACCGTTGAGGACGACCACGGCGACGATCGCCGAGGCGGCGCCGCCGAAGCCGTTCAGCAGGGCCACGAGCTGTGGCATCTGGACCATGGTAACCCGCAGAGCGATCACGGTGCCGATGGCCGCCCCGGTTGCCATGGCGGCCCAGAGCAGCCCTGTTCCGACGACCCCGTGCTTTACGAGGGTCAGCACGACGGCCCCCAGCATGCAGGCGGCCCCGAGGAGGTTGCCCTGGGCGGCGGTGCGCGGCGACCTCATGAGCCTGATCCCGCCGAGGAAGCCGACCACAAGAACCATGGCGATGATGTGGTAGACCGCGGTCGTCACTGGTTGTCCTGTTGCCTGTCAAGGGGCGTCGTGGACCTGAACATGCGGAGCATCCGGTGGGTGACCAGGAATCCCCCCGCGACGTTGATGGTAGCCAGGACGATTGCCGCGGCTCCCAGCAGGGCGCTACCGGTTGCCACCGCGAAGGCCGTCGCCACCAGGGCGCCCAGCACCGTGATGCCCGACAGGGCGTTCATGCCCGACATCAGCGGCGTGTGCAGCAGGCTGGGCACCTGGCCGATGATCTTGTAGCCGGCCAGCGTCGCCACCACAAAGAGGATGACCAGAAACAGTTCGCTCATGCCGTACGGTCTCCCCGGCCTAGGCCTGCCCCATCGCCTCGAGCGTGCCGCGGTGAACGACCTTGCCGTTGTGGGTCACCAGGCACGCCGCGATGATCTCGTCGCCGGAGTCCAGTTGCAGTCGCCCGTCCTTGACGAGCAGGGACAGGTAGTTGAAGACGTTCTCGGCGAACATCTGGGTGGCGCTCATCGGGAGCATCCCGGGGATGTTCGGTGTGCCGTCGATACTGACACCGTGTTTGGTGATGACCTCGCCGGCCTCGGTGATCTCACAGTTGCCGCCCTGGTCGATGGCAACATCCACGACGGCTGAGCCCGACTGCATGGACCTGACCATCTTCTCCGTGATGAGTACGGGTGCCCGCCGTCCGGGAATCAGGGCGGTCAGGATGAGGATGTCAGCCTTGGCTACCGTCCCCGCGAGGGCCTCGCGCTCCCTGGCCAGCCACTCGTCGGGCAGTGTCCTTGCGTATCCGCCTTCTCCGACTGCCAGCGTCTCGGGAACGCCCAGTTCGACGATCTTGACTCCCAGGCTCTTGGCTTGCTCGCAAGCCGCCGGGCGGATGTCAGCGGCCCAGGCTTCCGCGCCCAGTCGTTTGGCCGTCGCGAGAGCTTGGAGCCCCGCGACACCGGCGCCGATCACCAGGGCGGTGGACGGCTGAATCATCCCCACCGCGGAGCCGACCATGGGCACGAATTTAGGCAGCCGGTCGGCCGCCATGAGCGCCGCCTTGTAGCCGGCCACCGTGCTCATCGACGTCAGGGCGTCCATCGACTGGGCCCGTGTGATTCGGGGGATGCAGTCCAGCGTCAAGGCGATGACGCCCTGCGCGGCCAGTTGCCTGACCGTATCGTGATTGACGGGCGACGCAGGGTGCAGGAAGGTCACGAGAACCTGTCCCTTCTTCATCATTCCCGCCTCGTGCTTTCCGGTCACAGGACTGGGCAGGGGTTGTTTTACCTTCAGAATGATCTCGGCCCGGTCGAACAGCTCTTCGGCTCCAGCCAGAACCTCGGCCCCGGCCGATCGGTAGTCCTCGTCACTGACGTGCGATCCGACGCCTGCTCCGGTTTCGACGAGCACGGTGAGCCCTTGGGAGACCATCTTCGTGACCGTCGCGGGCGTGGCTGCTACCCGGTTCTCCCCGTGCAGGATCTCTTTCGGAATGCCGATAATCATCGCTTGTCCTTTCGGGATCGCTTCTTCGGGTTGTCGCTTGCCCCGGCCGCGTTGGCCTCCGATCGGCCCAGGCACGCCGCTGGGAACCACGGGTTGTAGTTCTTCAGGCAGACGAAGGTCTCCGAGTCCCGGATGCCGGTGATCTTGGACAGCTTGTGGGTCACGAAGTCGACCAGCCCCTCGTGGCTGTCCAGCAGCAGGCTGACCAGGATGTCGTACCGCCCGGTGACGATGAGCGTCCGCTGCACTTCGGGGAACTCGTTGATCTGCTCGGCGCACTTCTCGAGTTGTCGGCCCTCGAGGCTGAGGCCGATGATCGCCATGTACTGGTTCAGCACCTGCTCCGAGTTGACCATGGCCTGCACCTTGAGAATGCCGGCCTCGGTGAGCCGCTTGAGCCGCTGGCGCACCGTGCCCTCGCTGACCCCGATGTGCCGGGCGATCTCGCTGTTGGCGACGCGTCCGTTCTCGGCAAGCGCTTTCGCGATTCGCAGGTCCAGGCTGTCCATGGCTCGGATTCCACCTCCAGTGGCGAACATTAGTGGTGTTCTCGCAGTTTGTCAAGCGCTTTGCTGTGCGATCCCGGGGGGCAGGAGCCCGGGCGCCCCCCGGTGGCCTGCGGGGCCTGCGCCTGGGCCCCGGGTGCGGAAAGAGGAAACATCGCTCTTGAAGTTGGTGGAGGGATAGGCGACACTTTCACGCCGCTGTGGGGGGGCGTCTTTCGGGCGACCCGACGGACCGGGTGTTTCCGGTCGCTTTCGCAGCGCGGCCGGCACGGCCGGGCGGAGTACGAGTCAGAGGACGCGTGTTTGCGGAAAGGGACAACATATGCTCATTGAAAGGCGGATACCCAGGGCGGCCAACGTCGGCATCTTTGCGGTCGGGCACGACACCTACTGGGACCAGTTCGACGGCTTGCTCGACCAGTTGATGGCCTATCACGCGACGTTCAAGAAGAAGGTCGAGGCCAACGGTGTCACGGTCCACGACTTCGGCATGATTGACAACGCCGAGAGCGCCTATGCCAAGGTCCGCCAACTCAAGACCACCGACCTGGACCTCGTGTTCTGCAACATGGTCACCTACGCCACGAGCAGTACGTGGGGCATCATCCACCGCGAGTTGGACGTGCCGATTGTCATGGCGGTACTCCAGCCGCTGAAGGCCCTCGATTACTCGAAGGCGTCCATTTACATGCAGCTCTGCAACGACAACATCTGCTCGGTGCCGGAGTTCACGGGCGTATCGATCCGCATGGGCAAGAAGCCGCCGGAGATTGTCCTGGGCATGCTCGAGGGCGACGACGAGGCCGACGCCGACCTGGCCGAGTGGTGTGATGTGGCCAAGGTGCTCCACGACGTCCGGGGCGCCCGCATCGGCGCCATGGGCCACGTGCTGGAGAACATGCTCGACATGCAGGCCGACCACGCGGCGTTCACCGCCCACTTCGGCCTCCACGTGGTCCAGACCGAGGCCGACGACCTCCTGCGGCATCACCGCGACGTCACGGACAAGGAGATCCGGGCCAAGCGGGCTGAAATCGACCGGCTGTTCGACTATCCCGACCCGGTCTCCGACCCGGTGACGATGAAGGCCACAAACGACGACCTGAACACGGCGGCCAGCGTGGGCGTCGCGCTCGACCGGTTCATCGACCAGCACCGGCTCGACGGGCTGGCCTACTACTACGAGGCCGAGCCCGAAAGCGAGCTGCGCAAGATTGTCACCAACCTTATCGTCGGCAACTCGCTGCTGTGTGCCGCCGGGTTCCCCATGTGCGGCGAGTTCGACCTGAAGACCTGCGTGGCCATGCTCATCATGGACCGGCTGGACATCGGCGGCAGCTTCGCCGAGTTTCACCCGGTTGACTTTACCGAGGGCTTCGTCCTGGTGGGCCACGACGGCCCGCACCACATCAACGTCGCCGAAGGCAAGCCCGTTCTGCGGAGCCTCACGGTCTATCACGGCAAGCCGGGCAGCGGGGCATCCGTAGAGTTCAAGCTCAAGGAAGGCCCCATCAGCATGCTCGGCCTGACCAGCACCCACGAGGGGCAGTTCAAGTTCGTCATCGCCGAGGGACAATCCGAGCGCGGACCGATCCCGGCGACGGGGAACACGAACACGCGCGGCTTCTTCAAGCCCGACATCCGGACGTTCCTCAAGGCCTGGGTCCGCGAGGGGCCGACGCACCACTACGCCCTGGGCATCGGCCACCGCGCACGAGCCCTGACGCGCGTCGCCGATTGTTTGGGCATCGAGTCGGTCGTCGTGACGCCGGGGAGTTGACTGCCGGGGCCCCGGCGAGACCGAACGCTCGGGAGGAGTCGGTCGCCCTCAACGGGCTCCCCCTAGCACCCAAAGGGTTTGAACTCCTCCTGGAACCCGCTAGAATGTCGCGAAGCCGGTGGCGTGCCCGTTCGTTGTCGATGTGACGGCTTTGCGGGTGCGCGCCTCACGGGGACCGCCCGGCACCGGGCGCAAGCACACGTTGCCATGGGGGAAACGCCATGCCGTTCCACATCGCGCTGGAAGCAGGCGGCAAGGTCTACGGGCCTTACGACGAAGCCGCTGTCTGCAAGATCATTGCCGCGGGCCGCGTGCGGGCCGACTCGTACCTCTGCGAGGACGGCGGGCCGTGGGTCCGCCTGGGCGAGTCGCCGCGCTTTGCGGCGCTGTTTCAGGAACAGCCTGCTCCGGAGCAGGGCGGTCCGGCGGCGGCCGAACCTGTGGACGAGATGGCCGACCTTGCCGACGCCGTGTCGGCCGAGCGCACGGGCGGCCCGTCCTCGGGTGCCTATGGGCGCGCCGGTGCGGCCCACACCGGGGGAGCTGCCGCCTACAAGGGCCGAAGTCACAACGGCATGGCCATCGGGGGCTTCGTCTGCTCCCTGATCGGCATCGTCGCCTGCCCGCTCCTGTTGTCGCTGGTCGGCCTGATCCTCTCGGCGTTGGCTCTCTCGGGCATGCGGCGCAGCCGCAACTACCAAGGCAAGGGCTTGGCCATCGCCGGCGTCGTGCTGGGCATCATCGGCCTGCTCGTGGGTCTGGGCATTGCCCTATTGTTCATGTTAGGGACGACCTGCGGACCGCACGGCTGAGGCGGTCCGTAGGATGTGGGCCGGTGGCCGGCCCCGGTGAGATACGCCCGGCAACCGGGCCGGATGAAAGGATATCCCTGTCGTGCGGCAGACCTCCGCCGCGGGGGTGGCATGGCGACACCGTAGGGGTCGCCATGATCCGATGACGGCCTTCTCATGGCGACCCGCCAGAGGCGTGTCGGCATGCCACCTGACGCGGCGCAGGGCCGCGCACAGCATCATCAAGCGACAGAAAGGACGGATCATGGCGAAGAAACTCTCCGGGCTCGACCGGGCGACCAAGGCACCCACGCAGCGGCAGATCGAATCGGCGTATCGCGCAGCCAAGGCCCGTTTCGCGGCCCTGGGCGTGAACGCCGACCGGGCGGTCCGCGCGGCCCTGGCGGTGCCCATCAGCGTCCCGTGCTGGCAGGCCGACGATGTCGCCGGCCTCGAGGTGCACGACGCCGCCCTCGACGGCGGGGGCATCCAGGCCACCGGCAACTATCCCGGCGCGGCCCGCACGGGCGATGAGATCCGCCAGGACTTCGACCTGGCGCTGAAGCTCCTGCCGGGCAAGTGGAAGTTCAACCTCCACGCCATGTACGCCGAGACGGGCGGCAGAGCGGTCGATCGCAACGACCTTCAGCCGCGACACTTCTCGCGCTGGATCGACTGGGCCGCCGGCCGCGGGATCGGCCTGGACTTCAACCCCACGTGCTTCGCTCACCCGATGGTCAAGGCGGGGCTGACGCTGTCGAGCGAGGACGCGGGCGTCCGCCGGTTCTGGATCGAGCACTGCATCGCCTGTCGCAAAATCGGCCGCGCGATGGCTCGCAAGCTCGCTCAGCCCTGCATCACCAACATCTGGCTTCCCGATGGCCGCAAGGACGCAACGGCCGACCGCTGGGGTCCGCGCGAGCGGCTCATCGCGGCGCTCGACGAGGTGCTCGCGGGGAAGATGGCCCCCAACGTCGACGCCGTTGAGAGCAAGCTTTTCGGCATCGGCCTGGAGGACTACACCGTTGGCTCGCACGAGTTCTACCTGCTCTATGCGCAGTCGCGCGGCGTGGTGCTGTGCTACGACATGGGCCACTTCCACCTCACCGAGAGCGTGGCCGACAAGCTGTCGGCGACGCTCCTGTTTCTGCCGAAGATGCTCATCCACGTGAGCCGCCCTGTCCGCTGGGACAGCGACCACGTGGCGCGAGTGAACGACGACCTGAAGAACCTCTGCGACGAGGCGGTGCGCGGCCGGGGCGTGGACCGCATCTACTGGGCGCTGGACTTCTTCGATGCGAGCATCAACCGTGTCGCCGCGTGGGTCATCGGCTCACGGGCCTTGCGCAAGGGGCTCCTGCGGGCGATGCTCGAACCGGCGAACCTCGCCGCACGGGCCGAGTACGCCGACCGGGGTGCTGCAAAGCTCGCCTTGGCGGAGTACCGCGAGGAACTGCCCTTCGGCGCCGTGTGGGACTACCTGTGCCTCAAGGCCGGCGCGCCGGCGGGCCTGGCGTGGCTCCGCGACATCGAAACGTACGAGACAACGGTCCTGGCCCAGCGCGGCTGAGCGAAGGCTGCGGCGAGTCCGAGACTGTGGCTAGGCTGGCGCAATGAACTTGGCGGTTACATTCCTCTATCGGGTGCCATGGCCACGCTTGCGTGGCCATGCCCTTCTGCTGGCGGCAGCACTGGCGGTGCTCGTCGGCCAGGTTTCTTCACAGGCGGCACCGGCCGAGGCCGACCTGCAGAACGCGATGGACGCCCTGCTGGTCGAGATGGCGGGCGTGGTCGCGGAGCACCGCACGCTCTACCTCGGCCAGAAGAAGACGCCCGAGCAGGCCTCGAAGTTGCCGGCCGTGCTCTGGCACCTCGGCGAGCCGATGACGCGCGGCGGCGACGTCGCGATGGTCTTCGAGCCTGCGAACGGCCTCGGCCACGACCGCGACGCGGCCAAGCTCCAGGCCCTCGCCGACGCGGTGGAGGCGCTCCGACCCAGGGCGGACGCCCTGGGTCTCAAGGCGCACAAGGCCGCCGAGTCGGCGCGGAGACTGGCCGCCCGGGTCGCTCCGATGACAGCGGAACAGGTGGCCCTGGCGGGCGTGGCCCACCCGCTGGAGCCCGGCGTGCGGGCGACGCAGTCCGAACCCGCGCTTCTTGCGTGGCTTGTTCTGAAGTCGCTGGGTGGTACCGTGCCGCAGCCGACCCGGGCCGCGGTGTGCCTCGAGGAACTGGCCTGCCGACTCGACCACCTGGCGGACCTCGACCGGTGGCTCGCGCTGAACTGCCGCTGGCTCGCCGAGACCAACGAGTGGACCAAGACTCCCGGGATGGCCCCGCGGTCGCTGTGCTACTCCATCCAGGCACGGTTCAACGAGGCAGGCACCATCCAGAGCCGCGTCGAGGACATCCTGTTCGCGACCGACGCCGAGCGCCGCTACTGGCAGCGCATGGGTTCCCCGGCCGCTGATGGTGGGATGCCGTCGGGGGTGCCAGCCGATGAGCGCGTCGACGCGCCGCCACCGCTCGAACAAGTGCGGCGGCGCATTGCCGAGCTGCGCAAGGCCGACGTCGACCTCGACCGCAAGCTGGCCGCCCTGATTCATGAGCGGAAGCTCATGGAAGCACGCGGGGTCCGGTTGAAGGAGTACCTGCCGATCGTGGTCGAGTTGGAGTACCTTCAGCGCGAGGTGGCGGTGCGGCGCTGGGCCACCGGCGGCAAGCCGGGCGAGGTGCTCGTGGCCGAGGCCGACGCGCGGCGGCTGTCGCTGACTGCCCGGGCGGCGCTCGCGCGCGTTGCCTCGGCGCTGACCGAGCCGCAGCGGCGGCGCCTGGGGCCCGTCCTCGCCGACATGCTCCGCCGCGAATACCTCGCGTCGTACGCCGACCTGTGCCTGTACCAGTCGGCGGTGATGGCCACGGAGCCGCACCTGGCCGAGCGCCTCGGCCGGTGGATCGAGCTGACGCCGCGGCCCCAGGTGCGCGGGCTGGTCGACATGCTGCACGCCACGCCCGGCATCATGACCACCGCGCAGCGGAGCGACAATGCCTACCAGGGGCAGCTCATGGCCTGGGCCGCCGAGTGCCGCGGCAAGGACCGCGCCGCCCGGTTCCGCGAAGCCCGGGCGCTGGCCAACGCGTTCTACCGCAAGAGCGGCTACAATCAGAACAAGCCGGTCTACACGATGCGCGACGTCCTGGAGAGCGGCCTGGTGGACTGCCTGGCCGCGTGCCGCATCCAGGGGGGCGTCGCCGCCGCGGCGGGCGTCGAGGGCATCGTGCCCGTGCGATACTGGAAGATGAAGCTCGGTCACACGCTGATGGGCCTGCGGACCGACAAGGGTGTGATCGTGGTCGACCCCCTGGGCGGCGGCGCGGAACGGCCGTACCCTGGCGG
>Ga0272444_10004891_pt1 | contig 11686 bp, 5 predicted proteins | sample SSMForm13_FD_201033 | JGI IMG/M metagenome (GOLD analysis project Ga0272444, IMG submission 201033) | Marine sediment archaeal communities from Little Sippewissett salt marsh, Falmouth, MA, United States - SSM-Form-13 | ecosystem: Environmental > Aquatic > Marine > Wetlands > Sediment ... | reverse complement strand
ATCTAACCGATATATGATATAAAGGGTAGGAATTTAATTTTCAAAAAGACTGGAGTTTGGCACCCATGGCAAGCGGATCAACGAAAATAAGGCTTGATGAAATTCTGGTCAACGAGGGGCTGGTAGGCGAGCCGGAGGTCAAGGAAGCTCTCGAACGCCAGAAAGATCACGGCGGACGGTTCGGGTCGCAGCTGCTCGAATGCGGCTATATCGACGAGGAAAAGCTGGTAAAAGCTCTGTCGCTGCAGCTCGAATGTGAGAGCGTGGTTTTATCTCAATACGAAATCCCGGATATTATTCTGAGTATGATCCCGGGACGGATTGCCCGCGCCCGGAAAGTCATGCCGTTTGACTACGATACCGAAAACGATGTCCTTAAAATCGCCTGTATCGATCCTACCGATAAAAAACTGCGGGACGAATTGAGTTTTATTGCCCGCGGCAAAAAAGTAAAACTCTATGTAGCCGCCGATACGGTTCTCAACGATACCATCAGCGAGTGTTACCCGGTTCGCGAAGGTGAAAGCGATCCCGAGTCCGGTCAGCCGGAGTCGGCCCCGCCGGAGCGAACCGAAGTGCATGTCGCGGCCGGTGCCGCCGTCGGAGATATTTGGATACAGAATCTGGAACTGCTGACTTCCCTGCTGTCGTCGCAGGCCGGCCTGCCGGTCAATCACGGGGGACGGGTGGGACGATATGTCTACCGCCTGTGCCGCCGGCTCGATTTGCCCGAAAAAGAACGGTTGCTCATTACCGATGCCGCCTATATGCATGATTTATCGCGGTACTATTATCAGACCGACGGCAACCGGGACAATCGCCGGGTTATCCCGCTTACGGTCAAGCTGCTGACCTCGCTTAATTATAATGAACAGGTCATCGATATTCTTCGCCAGATGTATGTCAGCGTGCAGGGACAAAATGCCGATACCCCGCCGCCGGCCGTTTTGGGCGGGAATATCCTGACCCTGGTCGACCTGTTCTGCGAAAGCGTCCTGCGCCATGAACGAATCACCCTCGACAAATTCGATGCCGTCGAAAGCAAACTTCGCACCGAGATCGGGCGGCTCTTTTTAGCCGATGTCGTCGAGGCGTTTGCGGAGATGATCAAGGAAGAAATCTTCCAGGCCGGACCGCTCGGGCCCGCCTGGCAGGTGATGCTTTACAGCGGCGATGAAATCCGGCACCGTATCCTGGAGATGCGTCTGAAGAGTGAAGGTTTTCGAACCGTTACCCACGATTCGCCCAGGGAACTTTTCGACCTGTATCAGCGCAGCGAGCCGGATATTATTGTCCTGGTGGTCCCGGGGCCGGTCGAGCAGGTCAATTCCTTTATCAGCGTTCTCTCGCAGGGTGATGTTATCTTCGAAAAGACACCGACCTTCCTTATGGTCGAACCCGGTACCGTGGCCGGCCTGACGGGGCTTCTGGAACGCGGTATCGAAGATATAATTCCGCTCGACGATAACCTGGAAATCCTGATTGCCAAGATACTCCAGCTCAAAGACCAGTTGAACTTGGAAAAGACAGGTAAGGTTAACTCCGCGCAGTCAGCCGAAACAACCGGTTAATCTTCCGGGCCGCCTCTTATCCGGAGCCGTTTCAATTTTCTACCGGCCGGTCTTTCCTCAGGCTCAGGCCGATTCGATTCCGATCCCGATCGACCGTAAGCACCGTTACCTTAACCCTCTGATGCACCTTCACGATATCGGCTGGGTCCTTGATGAAACTCTCGGAGAGTTCGCTGATATGCACCAGACCGTCCTGGTGAACGCCGATATCGACAAAAGCCCCGAAGGCGGTGACGTTGGTGACGATTCCGGGAAGGACCATTCCGGGCTGCACATCCTCGATAGTCTTGACGGCGTCATCGAAACGGAACGACTCGAACTGCGGGCGCGGGTCGCGCCCCGGCCGGGCCAGTTCGTCCATAATGTCGGTCAATGTCGGCAGGCCGACGGTATCGGTGCAGTACTTATCCAGCTTGATACGGTCGCGGTGCCGCGGCTCGGTTATCAGCTCGTCGACAGTACAGCCCAGGTCGGTTGCCATATTTTCCACGATCTCGTAGCTTTCCGGGTGAACGGCGCTGCGGTCGAGCGGGTAGGCGGCGTCGGAAATCCTCAAAAACCCGGCCGCCTGCTCGAACGCCTTCGGGCCCAGGCGGGAAACCCGGGTAAACTCCCGGCGCGACCGGAAAGGCCCCTTTTCGGCCCGGTAGGCGACAATCTTTCCGGCCAGGTTGGGTCCCAGCCCCGAGACATAGGTTAAAAGCTGCTTGCTGGCGGTGTTGACCTCGACCCCGACGGCGTTGACACAGCTGACCACGGTGTCGTCGAGGCTCTGCCGGAGGGCGCCCTGATCGACATCGTGCTGGTACTGACCGACACCGATCGACTTGGGGTCGATTTTAACCAGTTCGGCCAGCGGGTCCATCAGCCGCCGCCCGATCGAAACCGCCCCCCGGACGGTGATATCGTGTTCGGGAAATTCTTCGCGGGCGACCTCGGACGCCGAGTAGATCGAGGCTCCCGACTCGTTGACCATCTCGATCGCGATATGGTCGGGCAGGCCGATCTCATGCAGGAATTGCTTGGTTTCGCGTCCTGCGGTCCCGTTGCCGACCGCGACCACCTTTATCTTGTACTTATCGCACAGGGCTTTGACCTCGGAGGCGGCGTCGGCTTTTTCTTTTTCGCTCTTATGGGGGAAGATAGTCTGGTAATGGAGCAGACCGCCCTGGCTGTCGAGGCAGACCAGCTTGCAGCCGGTGCGGAAACCGGGATCGAGGGCCAGGATATTCTTGCCGCCCAGAGGCGGCGCCATGAGGAGCTCGCGGAGATTGGTGGCGAAAACGTTGATCGCCTCGCCGTCGGCCCGCTGCCGCGAGAGCGAGCGCATCTCCGTTTCCATGGCCGGGGCCAGCAGCCGCCGGTAACCGTCGGTGAGAGCCTCCCGAACCTGGTCCGAGGCGGCGTTGGCGCCGGTGACGAACATGTCGGTCAGTATGCCCAGGGCGGTCTCTTCCGGGGGCGCGATAGTCATCGACAGGTAACCCTCGTTTTCGCCCCGGCGGATGGCCAGGATACGGTGCGACGGCGCCCGGAGAAGCGGCTCGGTCCAGTCGAAATAATCGGCGTACTTCGTGCCCTCGTTTTCCTTGCCGGAGATGACCTTCGATACCAGGAGCGCTTCCTCGGTAAATAGCTCCCGCATCCGGGCGCGGGCGTCGCTGTCCTCGTTGATCCAGGCGGCGATAATATCGCGCGCCCCGGCCAGAGCTTCCTCGGCCGACGCCACCTTCTTTTCCTCGTCGATAAAATTCCCGGCTTCCGTTATCGGGTCGATATCGTCCTGGGTGAAAACCATCTCGGCCAGCGGTTCCAGACCCTTTTCCACGGCGATCGTGGCGCGCGTGCGGCGCTTGGGTCGGAACGGCAGGTAGATATCTTCCAGCTCGGCCAACGTTTCGGCGGCGGCCACCTTTTCGCTCAACTCGTCGGTCAGAAGATCGCGTTCCTCGAGCGACTTGATTATAGCTTCGCGGCGTTTGTCCAGTTCCCGCAACTGCATGATACGGTCGCGGATCGAGGTTATCTGCACCTCGTCGAGGCTGCCGGTGACCTCCTTGCGATAACGGGCGATAAACGGCACCGTCGCTTCATCATCGAGCAGCCCGATCGTGGCGGTAACCCGCTCGGCGGGCAGACTCATTTCTCCGGCGATAAGATCTATATGGAAATGGCTCATACGGTCCTCATCTGTTTTACTCAGGGTATGGTAATCTTTCTGTAAGATAGCATGGGATCGGATTTCTGTCCACCTGCTTTTGTGCCGGGGCCGCCGACAGATTGTCTAACGACAAAGCCCGGCCGTGTTTCCGGCCGGGCCTTGATATCATTTCTTTTCGGTGTCACTCGCCGCCGCGCGGGGCCGCCTCCATAACGTAACGATCCATCCATTCGCTGGTTTCCCAGAGCAGGTGCATAATCGATTCCCGGGCGCGGTAGCTGTGGCTTTCATGCGGCAGCATAACCAGCCGGACGGTGGCGCCATGTCCTTTTAAGGCGCCGTAAAGTCGTTCGCTCTGAAGGGGGAAAGTCCCGGCGTTGTTGTCGGCTTCGCCGTGAACCATCAGGAACGGCTCGTCGATTTTATCGGCATGCATGAAAGGCGACATGGCGAAATAAATTTCGGGCGCGTCCCAGAGCGTCCTTTCCTCGGCCTGGAATCCGAACGGGGTCAGGGTGCGGTTGTAGGCCCCCGACCGGGCCAGGCCGGCCCGGAACAGGTCGCAGTGGGCCAGCAGGTTGGCCGTCATGAAAGCGCCGTACGAATGCCCCCCGATGGCAATCCGGTCGCGGTCGGCAACCCCGCGCCGCACCACTTCGTCGATGGCGGCCCGGGCGTTGGCGACCAGTTGTTCGATAAAGGTATCGTTGGGTTCTTCATCGCCTTCCCCGACTATCGGCATGGCCACCCGGTCGAGCACGGCGTAACCCCGGGTCAGCCAGATAACCGGCGAGTACCACCCGACCCGCAGGAAACGGTACGGGGAATCGCGCACCTGTCCGGCGGCGTTGGCGTCCTTATATTCGGCCGGGTAGGCCCACATCAGCATCGGTAGCGGCCCGTTGCCGGGGTCATAGCCCGGCGGCAGGTAGAGATTGGCCGTCAGCGGCAGGCTGTCGTCGCGGGTATACTTGATAATCTCCTTGGTCACCCCGGCCAGTTGCGGGGTCGGGTGCGGAAACTCGGTCAGCTGTTTTATGGTCTGTTTTTTCAAATCCCGTATGTAATAATTCGGAGGTTCGTTGATCGATTCGCGCCGGGTGATGATTTTCGGGCGCTTCTTGTCGATGACGCGCGTGATACTTTCGTAATAAGGTGCTTCCGAGCGAAACAGCCGGGTGGTGGTAAAGGTACTCAGATCCATGGCATCGAGAAAGGGCCGGTTGCCCTCCGGCGACGCGCCGGTCCCACTCAGGAACATGGTCCGTCCGCGATCGGCCGTCTGGATCACCCCGGTGCCGTACTTGGTACGTTCGGTCAACGGCATACCGGGGTTATTGTAGCGGTCTTCCCAGGACCGGTCAAAAAGCAGGCGCGGCTCGGCCTGCGGACTACCCGGCCGCACTACCCAGCTCTTGGTCCAGCGGGTGGGCCACCAGCTTTCGGTGACAATGGCCAGATTGTTATCGCCCCAGGTAACACCTTCGTAGCGCAGGCTCAGGCGGCTCAACTCGACCGGCTCGGTGTCGAACGGCGCCGGCAGCATCATCACCTGATCGCGCCATTCGGCCTCGGCCCCGGCGTCGCCGCCATCGAGGGCCTCGGTCCAGAACAGGCTCGAGCCGACATCCGCTCTCCATTCGATTCCCCTCGGTCCCGTCATAACCGAGCCGAAGGCGATCGGGATCTGGTCGGCCAGCGGCCGGTCGGTAACCTCGTAGACAACTTCCCCGGCCGTATTCCAGACTTCTACTTTTCGCGGAAAACGGTAATAGGGCAGGGTGTATGAATACGGCCGGTGGACCGTTTCGACCAGGAGGTACTTACCATCGGGCGACAGCTCGGCGGTAATATGCACGCCCGGTCGGCCCAGGGGCGTAATCCGGCCATCGAAATCGACCCGGGCTATCTGCGAAACGGCATAATGATCGAACAGCGCGGCATCGTCGTCGTTGTGCAGCAAATCCTGGTATGTCCGGGCCGGGGCGGTGCGGCCGATATTTTCCTGCACGGCCGGTCCGGCCGGAATAAAAGATTTTTCGGGAGCGGGTCCGCGTTCGGCCGGGACCAGGCGAACCACAAAACCCTTGCTGTCGGCCTGCCAGTCATAGGCCCAGCCGAAAACGGCATTGAGGCGTTCGGCGCTGACACGCACGGCCCGGTTATCCTTCAATTTAAGACGCCACAGTTCCAGGCCGGAATCGGTGGTGTTTATAAAGGCCATCTGCCGGCCGTCCGGCGACCAGCTCAGGTATGATATTTTAGGGTTTTCCGGCAGACCGCCGACCGTTATTTCGCTGCCGTCGGATATCTTTTTCCAGGTCAGGCCGTTGTAGTATCTGCCCCGGCTGCGTCCGTTGATCCGGGGATTTATCCGAATTCCGGCCAGCCGTAATTCCGGCTGGGCCACTTCCTCGATCGGGGGCAGGTTGGGCTGATGCATTAAAAGCATCCATTCGTTGTCCGGACTGATCGCCACCACCGGGGTTTGGGGGGCGTCGATCAAGGCGGCGATCTCGGCCGGTGGCATCATATAGGTTGTCATACCGAGGTCCGTCTGGGCAGCGATATTTCCGCTCCCGGTAACAAGCAGGGTCAATATACACAGGGCCAAGAACATCTTTCGACAGGCGGGTTGGTTACCTGAATATGCCTTCATAATGGTCTCCCGATTGGTAATCTGTTTGTAGATAATAAGTAATACCCAGCATAAGTAATTATCCGGAAGATAACAAGCCCTTTGGGTCGATTAATATTCCTCATAGTATATCGATACCGGGAATTTCTGATTTAAGTCAAGGCGGTATGGCGGGGTCGCTGTCTATTATGGATAAAGTTTGTTGTTGATTGTTCCCGGTGATTCGTCATATCTTTTGAAGCCGGTATTCGACTATCGGCCAAGGGGCAACTATTGCGTAAATAACATCTTTTAAAATACCGGGGGTAAGTTATGAGAATTTTCCGACTTGCGCTGGCCGCGGGTGCCTTTCTCGCGTTGGCGGCGTCGGCGCCGGCCCAGGATACGGCGGCCGGTCGATGTATGACCTGCCATAAGGAGGTCTCGTCGGGATTATACAAGCAGTGGTACAATTCGGCGCACGCTGTGCACAAGGTCACCTGTATCGACTGCCACGGGGCGGCGGCAACCGACAAGGACGCTTTTCAGCACGAGGGGGCGCTGATTGCCACCATGGTCACCCCGGCCGACTGCGGCGTCTGCCATGCCCGCGAGGCCGAGGAGGTCGGCAATTCGTACCACGCTACCGCCGGGGAGATACTGGAATCCAATGACGCCTATATGGCTCATGTGGTTGCCGGGGAGCCGGTGGCCATCATTGGCTGCGAAAGCTGCCACGGGGCCAAGGTTAAAATCGACCCGGCTTCACCCAATATGCTTTCGGCCAAAAGCTGGCCCAACTCCGGTATCGGACGGCTTAATGTCGACGGCTCCAAAGGCTCCTGCAATGCCTGCCACACCCGGCATGTCTTTTCCAAAGCCCAGGCCCGGCAGCCGGAGTCGTGCTCCAAATGCCATCTCGGTCCGGATCATCCCCAGAAAGAGGTCTACGAGGAATCCAAGCACGGCAATACGTACTATACCAATGTCGATAAGATGAATCTCGACAGCGACAGCTGGGTGGTCGGTCTCGATTACTCGGTGGCACCGACCTGCGCCACCTGCCATATGGCGGCCACGCGCGCCATGAAATCGACTCACGATGTCGGCCGGCGTATCAGCTGGACCCTGCGCCCGCCGGTGTCGAAGTACAAGGAGAACTGGGCGGAGCGGCGGGAAAATATGAAAAATGTCTGTCGCAACTGCCACGGCTCGGCCTTTGCCGACGGTCATTACTACCAGTTCGATGCCCTCGTCAGGCTCTACAACGACAAGTTTGCCAGACCGGCCGGAGAGATAATTCGGCTGGTAAGCGAAAACAAGCTGCTGAAAAGCCCGGCCGCCTTTTCCAATAAAATCGAATGGACCTACTGGGAGCTGTGGCATCACGAGGGCCGGCGCGCCCGTCACGGGGCGGCGATGATGGGGCCCGACTATACCTGGTGGCACGGGATGTACGAGGTGGCTCAGCATTTCTATTTCAAGCTGCTGCCGGAGGCCCGCGAGTACGGCCACCCGAAGGTTAACGGCTATATCGACAGCCTGCTGACCAATGACCCGATGCATGCCTGGGTGGCCCGGGAGACAAAAAACCTCAAAGAGGATATCCAAAAAGGCCGGATGCAGGAGATATACCGGCGTTTCTTTGAGACGAAATAGGAGGTGGCGTGCTGGTAAAGTATATCAATTTTATCCGGGGCGTCGCCATCAGCCGGATCGGCCTGATCGGGGTGGTTCTGACCACCTCGTCGTTTGTTACCTTCGTCCTGCTGGAGGCGGCCCGCCTGCTCGGCCTGCTGACCAATACCTATGTCGGGTTGATCACCTACATGGTTTTCCCGGCCCTCTTTATCCTGGGCCTGGTGCTGATCCCGATCGGCTGGCGGCGGCGTAAAAAAGCCACCGGCCTGACCACCCGGCAACTGCTGGAAAGAAAATTCGCCGACCCCGATGTCAGGGCCGGGTTTTTCGGCTCCCGGGTGTTTTTGACAATCGGCGTCTTTACCGTGATAAATATTCTCTTTATGATGGGGGCCAGCTCCCGCATGCTGATGTTTATGGATACGCCGATTTTCTGCGGCACCGCCTGCCACAGTGTCATGAATCCGGAGTGGGTCACCTACCGGGATTCGCCGCATGCCCGCGTCCGATGTGTCGACTGCCATGTCGGCGAGGGCGTCGAGGCCCTGGTCGACAGCAAGCTCAACGGTCTCTGGCAGATCATCTCGGTCACCTTTGACCTGCTCGAACGGCCGATCCCGACCCCGGTACGTCAGCTCCGCCCGGCCCGCGAAACCTGCGAGAAATGCCACTGGCCCGAAAAATTTTACGGCCAGCGGCTCAAAACCCTGGTTCGCTATGGGCGCGATGAGACCTCCACTCCATGGTACACCACCCTCGGACTGAAAATCAATGCCGGGCCGGGTACCGAGGGCGGTGGTATCCACTGGCACGTGGCCGCGGCCAACGAGGTCCGCTACGCATCGGTCGATGACAAACGCGAGCAGATGCTCTGGGTCGAGGTGCGCCAGAGCGACAGCTCGTTCAAACGGTACAACAACCGCCGCCTGACCGGTATCGAAACCGACCATGACCTCATCCGCACCCTCGACTGTATCGACTGCCACAACCGGGCCACGCATATCTACGAGGCCCCGGACCATGCCATCGATGACCGCCTGGCCCGCGGCCGGTTGCCGCGCACGCTGCCGTACGGCAAAGAACGGGCCCTGCGGGCGCTGACCGGAGGCTATACCGACAGCGCCGCGGCCATGGACGGTATCGCCAACAGTGTCAGTGAGTACTACCGGCGTAATTACCCGGACCGTGTCGATGCCGCCGACGATGATATAACGTCGATGATCCGCACCCTGAAGGCCGTTTATAACCGCAATATCCACCACGGGATGAAAATCACCTGGAACTGCTATCGTTCCCAGATCGGGCATGTCGGCGACGGCGGCTGTTTCCGCTGTCACAATGCTTACCTGGTCGATGCCGCCGGCAATTCGATTTCGGCCGACTGCACCCTGTGCCACTCGATCCTGGCCTACGAGGCGGACAAGCCGTTCGAATATATTCTGCCGCCGGATACCACCGATCCCGAGTACCGCATGCACCATTATCTCCAGCGGGAATTTTTCGAATCGGTCGGTCAATAAAAAAGGACGGCGATTATAATAATCGCCGCCCGTTGTTTCTCTTCGCTGTCTATCTACATGACATGCATCATGGTGAACACGTAATAGCTGGTATAATCGAAGATCAGCTGCTTTTTAAAGGTGCTGCCGTGGCCGGCCTCGGTTTCCTCGTAGTACCACACCGGCTTGCCCATCTGCGACAGTACGTAGGCGAAGCGCCGGGGATCCGACGGCGGCACCCGGGGATCGTTGTAGCCGGCCGTGACCAGGATCGGCTTGGTCGCCTGTTCCGAATAGAAAATGGGCGACAGCTTGCGGGTCAGGTCGCTGCCGACCGGGCCGTATTCCTTTTCCCAGCCCTTGGAAAATACCTGGCTGGAGTTGCGGTTGGTGTGATCGACATCGGAAACGCCGACCATGGAGCAGACACAGGCCAGCTTGTCCGGGGCATGGGTGGCCAGCCAGTTGACCACGTAGCCGCCGTACGAACCGCCCCAGACAGCTATTTTTTCCGGCGACGACCAGCCCTCGGCGATTAAGTAATCGAGGGCCCGCTCGCAGTCGACCAGCGAGGCAAAACGACCCTCCAGGTTATCGGCCCGCTCGTAGGCGGGGCCGTAACCGGTGGAACCGCGGACATTGGGGAACATAACCACGAAACCCTTGCTCAGGGCAAAGGCTATATTTCGAGCGAAATTGGGCCGGCTCTGGCTCGGCGGGCCGCCGTGATAATTGACAATGGCCGGGTTGGAACCGTTCTTTTGAGCGTCTTTGGGCGTGTACAGAAGAGCCGGAATCATCGAGCCGTCCTCGGATTCGTAACGAATCACCCGGACATCGATATGCGAGAAATCGAAACCGAACGTGGAAATATGTCCGACCGGTTCGATTTCGTTGACGCCCAGCTTGAAGGTGTAGGCGTTGGGCGGCGAGGTAGGCGAGGAGAAGCTGTAAACGACATTACCCAACTCATTGCCGGAAATGTCGCTGGCCTGATAACCGCCCAGGACACCTATTTCGAGTTTCGGGGCCGCCACCGGCTTGCCCTCGAGGTCGAAGCCGACAAACTCGGAGTAGCCGTCGTTGTTGACCGTGGCGATAACGATCCCCTGTTTCCGGATAAATAAATAAGCGTCGGTTTCTTTGCCAGGATCGAATAGAACGTTCATTTTCTTAGGTTTGGCCGGGTCCATCAGGCAGAATTTCATGAATTCGTCTTCTTTGGATTTGGCCGAGGTTAAAAGCATAACCTGACCGTCGGCGGTGAAATCGGCACCCCACACCAGGGATATCTCGGTCAGGTCGGTAACCACGCCGGAGGCGAGATCCAGCATGGCCGCCTGGGTTTCGGAAAACGATTTCCAGCGCACCATCAGCAATTTACCATCATGGTAGTCGGTCGGATAATAGGCGCCCGGTTCGAAATAGAGGGTGTCGAGTTTCCCCGACGAAAGAGTATACCGCCCGACTCGCATCTCCTTGCGGTCGTCGATATACAAATAGAACTGATCGGCGTTATCGTCGTCCCAGATTATCCCGGTATAGCGGACGGTGCGGCTTTCCAGGAGCGGGTGGAACCTGCCGTCGCGCGAAAAATACCAGATATCATGCATCTCGTCGCCGAACTTATTAACATTGATCAGCAGGAAATCACCCGATGGGTGTACCTTGAAAGAACTGACCGTGAAACCCTCCTCGGCCCAGTTGTTGGGCGTAATCTGGACCGGCCAGCCGCCCGCCTGATCGACATAAAAGATGGCCGAGCTTTCGCCGGTCAACCGCATTTCAAAATAGATACGCCCCGTATTGTCGATCACGGGGCTCCCGATATAATCGATACCGAGCAAGAACGACAGGTCGCGCATGGTCGGCGCCCAGTGTTCCGATGCCTCCAGCATCGCCACCGTTACCTCCCTGGTACTGTCGATATAATCCAGAATATGGGCGGTGTCGGTGGTGACCCATTGGTCGATCCCGGTCAGCATCTCGTCGATTTTTCCGGATTCCTGGGCCGTCACCGCAACCGACGACAGCAACGTGAATATCAGCGTTGCCAGCAAAGCTTTGCGATACATATAGAACTCCCTGTTTGAAAATATTGTGCGGGCAATATAGGCCTCCCGGCAAGATAAATCAATCCTCAATTGGCCGATTATCGGGTATGCGGTCGAACCGATGCAGTAAGTAAATTTAAAAT
>Ga0272444_10004888_pt1 | contig 11687 bp, 8 predicted proteins | sample SSMForm13_FD_201033 | JGI IMG/M metagenome (GOLD analysis project Ga0272444, IMG submission 201033) | Marine sediment archaeal communities from Little Sippewissett salt marsh, Falmouth, MA, United States - SSM-Form-13 | ecosystem: Environmental > Aquatic > Marine > Wetlands > Sediment ... | reverse complement strand
TGGTCCATGAAGTAGCCGTCGAGGGACATCATCCGGTCGGCGTTGGACATCTCGTCCGGCAACGTCCTTTCCACCGGCTTGATCACGTCGTCCCAGCAGGACCACCCCAGGGAGGTATGCGCAAAGGGAGAGCGCCAGAAATTCTCGAACACGCAGTCCGCATGGGCCAAATTCACCCCAGCGCCGACGTGGACCGGAATGAAGCGCCCCGTGACCCCGTAGTTGCGCAGGGTCCAGGGGGCGACCACGCAACAGGCCGTCAGGGCCAGCACCCCCGCCCTGGGCGCGAAACGCTTCCCCCCGGAGACGACCAGCGCCACCGGCATCAGCAGGAAATATGGCAGGAAGGTGGACTTGGTCAGCGCACAGAGCCCCAGCACGACCCCGGCCGCGAGATACCAGCGCCAGCGGCCGTCCTTGAGGCACCGCACCAGGACATTCGCCAGCAGAACGAAGAGAAAGGCCAGAAAGGATTCGACCCACAGCCGGCTGGTGTACCAGATGAGAAACGGATGCACCGCGCAGGCCAGGCAGGCCAGCACGCCCGTCCGCCTGCCGAACATGTCCCGGGCCAAGGTGTACGTCAGCAGGCACGTGCCCGCGAACAGCAGGCATTGCACCAGTTGTATGCCATGGGGCCAGACCGCCCCGCCCGTCAGCCAGAGCACTCCGGCGATGAGCATGGCGTACAGCGGCGCCCGGTAGACCACCGGCTCGAATTCCGGGGGATAGCCGAGCACGCCCCGTCGCCACAGGCCGTGCCCCAGCTTGCCCCACCAGTCGGGGTCGATATTCGCCTCCAGGGCGGAGGACCAGAATGGATAGACCAGATAGCAATAGACCAGGGACAGGCACAGGGCCGTGAAGCAGATGGCCGGCACGGCCCTGGGATTATCCAGGAGAGACGAAAGCCGTGACATAAGCCCGTGGCTCGGGCCAACTCCTCCGCCAGCTACGGAATCCGGCCCCGGGGAGTTGTCCTGATGTCCTGCCATACGACAAAACTGTCCGAGAATACAAAATAAGTCAAATGGTCAGAGCCATTTGCCAGGCCTGCCGCAACACCCGCCCCAGCTCCGCCATGTCCACTGGCTTGGAGATGTAGCCGTCCATGCCGGCGGCCAGAAAACGCTCCCGATCCCCGCTCATGGCATGGGCGGTCATGGCGATGATGCGCACGGACGGGTCCACGCCCGGCACCTTTCCGGCGCGGATGGACCGGGTGGCCTCCACGCCGTCCATTTCCGGCATCTGCACGTCCATGAGCACCGCGTCCACCTGATCCCGGCCCAGAATGTCCAACGCCTGCCGGCCGTTGGTCGCGGTGGTCACGGTATGGCCCAGGCGCTCCAGCATGTGGCGGGCGGCCAGCAGGTTGGTGGCGTCGTCCTCCACCACCAACACGCGCAACGGCTTATGCGGCTCGGGCGATACCTCCATGGTCGGCGGGACCCGATGCAAGCTGTCCGGCAATCCGAGGCGAAGCGTGAAATGCACTGAAGTGCCCTTGCCCATCTCGCTTTCAACGGCGATGTTGCCGTCCATCAGACGCACGATGCGGCGCACGATGCCCAGCCCCAGCCCTGCCCCCTGATAGCGCCTGGTATAGGAGCCGTCGGCCTGGGTGAAGGCGTCGAATACCGCGGTCTGCTTGTCGTCCGGGATGCCCACGCCTGTATCCGTCACCGTAAACAGCAGGCGCACACGCCCCTGGTCGTCGAAGCCCTCCAGGCCCTGGACCTCCACCCGGATCATGCCGCTGTCCGTGAACTTGACCGCGTTGCCCACCAGGTTGAACAGCACCTGCCGGATGCGGGCCTCGTCGCCCATCAGCACCGGTGGCACCTCCTCGCCCACGTCCACCTGCACATCGAGGCCCTTTTCGCGCAACTGGGTGCCGAAATTGTCCACCACCATGCGCACGGTCTCGCGCAGATTCAAGGGCTCCTGGGCCATATCCAGGATGCCGGCGTCCATCTTGGAAAAGTCAAGCACGTCGTTGATGACCGTGAGCAGGCTCTTGCCCGAGGCCAGGGCCACGCTCACGTACTCCTCCTGCTCCTCTTCCAGGTCGGTGCCCCCCAGAAGCTGGAGCATGCCCAACACGCCGTTGAGCGGAGTGCGCACCTCGTGGCTCATATTGGCCAAAAATTCGCTCTTGGCCTTGTTGGCCCTCTCGGCGGCCTCCAGGGCCGCCTTGAGATCCTCCTCCACCTGGCGGCGCTCGGTGATGTCCAGCACCGAGGCTATGCGGTCGTGAGTACCGGGGATGATCATCACGGAGACAATGCACTTGCGCTTCTCGCCGTTGGCCCTGAGGCCGAAATATTCATATTGGGTGGGAGGAGTATCGGCCCCTCCCAGGCGCTGCCGGTGGTAGTCGAGCATGCGCTCGCGGTCCTCCGAGGCCACCATCTCCCACCAGGTCATGCGGCCCTCGATCTCCTGGCGGCTGTACCCCTTGAGGCGTTCGTATTCGGAGTTGCAACTCCTGATGATGCCGTCGTCGCCGTAGAGCATGGTCGCCGCGCCCGTGTTTTCGAACAGGCTGCGGTAATAATTCTCGCCGCGCCTAAGGGCGTCCTCGGCCCGGCGGCGGCGCTCCAGGGCCTGTTCAATGCTCTGCAACAGACCGTTCACGGCCCCGGCCAGAGCGCCGATCTCGTCCCGCGAATGACCACGGGGAACGTCGATGCGCTGCCCCGGCCGATCCGGGTCCACTGCGGCCAATCCCCGCTGGATGCGCGCCAGCGGACGCGTCAGAGAATAATAGAACAGCAGGGTCAGAATGATGGCGAAAAGCATGCTCGACGCCAGGATGGCCGCCACCTCGTTGAGGGCGTGGAGCAAACTCCCCCGGACCAGATGGGCCTTGTCCAGATGGACCATGAGTTCACCCACGGGCCGGCCGTTGAAGGTCAGGGGCCGGGTCAGCACCGAACCATCCGGTAAAAGCATGTCTCCGATCCAGTCCGGCTCCGCCTCCGCCTCACCCCCATGCGACACGAGCACGGTGCCGAAATCGTCGGACACCATCACCCGGGCGATAAAGGGATGGCCGATCAGGCCATGAACGGCCTGCTTGGCCCGGGGGGCGTCCAGTTCATAGGCGGCCTGGGCCGCGGTCGGTCCGACCGCCTCCATGAGCCGGACCACGTCCCCGAGAGACCGCTCCCGATTATCCAGCACATCGACCCACACCCGCACCGAGGACAGGGCCAAGCCGAGAATCATGCTCACCAGCACGGCCTGCAAGGCCTGGTTCACGGCAATGCCGCCGCGCCAGGGAAGCGTCATGCCCTCACTCTCCTTCCCTGCCGAATATCCGATCCATGGTTCCGTCCTCGCGCATGTCGCGCAGGACCCGATTGATGTCCCGGACCAGGCCCGCAGCATCCGGACGACTCCGCGACAGTCCCATGTGCCATGCATAGGCCCCCACCTCGGGCAAGGCCCTGCGGATGTCCCCGCGCCACTCGGGATGGTTCTCCATGACGGCCATGAACTGAAAATCGCCTTCCAGCACGATATCCACCCTCCCGGCTACGAGCTTGCGCAGGTTGGCCTCGGAGTCCGGTGCGTATTCCACGGATACCTGCCCCTGGTCCACGGCGGTCATAAACGGTCGGGTATATTCGTAGCCATGCACCAAGCCCACCATAAGGCCCTCGAGATCGCCGTAGCCATCCCAGGTGAAATCGCCCAGCCGATCAGGCCGGTAATAGAAACACTCCCGGTCGCGGACCACCTCGTCGGTGTAGACCAGGAAACTCTCCCGCTCCGGGGTGCGTATAAGCAGGGGCACGCCGTCGGCCTGGCCGGCCTTGACGGTCCGCAGGGCCCGGGCAAAGGGCATCAGTTCCAGACGCACCTCTCGCCCCAGGCGGCCGAAAACCTCCCGGAGCATGTTTTGAATCATGCCGCCATGGGCCTCCCGGCCCAATTCGCCCAAGGTCAGGGGCGGCATGCGCTCGGTCGCGAAGACCAACCCGTCATCGGCCGCACAGCACTGCATGGGCCACAGGCACGGCACGAGCATGACCAGACAGACCAGGGCGCACCTCAGGCAAAAGAGCAACCGATGATGCATAACACCCTCACTCCGCGGCCAAGAATTCGCCCACCCTGGGCCGCATGCGCTTTTTTACCAGATTCTCTTCCCGGGGCAAAGCATTGACCCGGCCACCGTCCGAATCCTTGCGGTTTTTTTCGCCGTTCCTTACACTTTGCGGATATCGATAACCACCCACCCAGCGAGAACCGCCGTGCGCGCAACCGTCATCATTGCATTGTTTGTCCTCCTTGCCTGTCTTGCCCTGCCGGCCCGGGCCGACCAATCCGTCATCGTCCAGGCCGAAGGCTATTCCTGCATGGGCGACGACAAATCCCGCAGCCAGACCAGGGCCGACGCCCTGACCGACGCCAAGCGCAAGGCCGCTGACCAGGCCGGCACCTATGTGGTCTCGGAGACGTCGGTGAAGGACTACATCACCGAAAAGGACGTCATCGACGCCTATGCCCGGGCCACGGTCAAGATCCTGGAGGAACTGGAATCCCGGTGGTCCAAGGATTCGACCGCCGGCGAATGCTACCACCTGCGCGTCAAGGCCGAGGTCATCCCGGACGAGCAGGCCATGCAGGCCCGGGCGGACACCGGGCGCGACCCCATGGACGACCCCTCCGGACCGCTCACCGTGGACGTCTGGACCGACAGCGAGGCCTACCGCGCCGGAGACCGCATGAAGGTATTCCTCAAGGGCAACAAGCCTTTCTACGCCCGGGTGGTCTACCGCGACGCCCAGGGAACCCTGGTCCAACTGCTGCCCAACGCCCACCGCACCGCCCACTACTTCAACGGGGGCACGGTATACGAGATCCCGGCCGGACGGGACGCCTTCACCCTGGAGGTCACGCCGCCCTTCGGCAAGGAGACGGTCACTGTCTACGCCGGCACCCGGCCCCTGGGCGACCTGGACATGCAGGACGCCGGCGGCGTCTACCTGGTGCGCGACGGCGCCGACGCCGTGGGCGTCAAGACCCGCGGCGTGATGATCACCCATGAGGCCGGGCCGTCCGGGGTGGCGGAATTCGTCGAATCCAATCGCGCCGTGACCACCAGACCATAGGAGCCGCCATGCAGACCGACCAGGCCTACGCATTCCTGCTCGACCACCATCATGAGACGTCGATGCTCGCCTCCATGGGCGCCCTGCTCCACTGGGACCAGTCGACCATGATCCCGCCGGCGGGCAACGCCCACCGGGCCCAGCAGATGGCCTCCCTGACCGGGCTGGTGCACGCCCGCAACACCGATCCGGCCATCGGCGAGGCCCTGGAGGCCTGCAAGGGCATGGAGGCCGGCCCGGACCAGGCGGCCAACCTGCGCGAATGGACGCGGGCGTATGAGCGGGCGGTGAAGATTCCCATGGACCTGGCCAAGGCCCTGGCCAGAACGGCCAGCGAAAGCGAAGTGGCCTGGCAGGTTGCCAGGCCGGAAAACGACTGGCCCGCATTCCGCCCCCACCTGGAGGAACTCGTGAGCCTCAAGCGCGAGGAGGCCGAGGCCGTGGGCTACGCCTCGGAACCCTACGACGCCCTGCTTGACGTCTACGAGCCGGGCGAAACCGCCGCGGCCCTGGTGCCCGTGTTCGAGGCCCTGCGGGAGCCCATCGCCGGACTGCTGGGGCGGATCATCGGCTCGGGCAGGCTGCCCGAACCCATCCTGCGCCGCCCCTACCCCCTGGACCGGCAGCGCGAATTCTGCATCCACGTGGCCGGCGCCCTGGGCTACGACTTCCAGGCAGGACGCCTGGACGTCTCGGCGCACCCCTTTTCCACCACCATCGGCCCAGGCGATTCGCGCATCACCACCCGTTTCCAGGAGGACGACTTCGGCAACGGTTTCTTCTCCACGGTGCATGAGACCGGCCACGCCCTGTACGAACAGGGCCTGCCCGTCGAGCACTGGGGAACCCCCAGGGGCGAGGCCGTGTCCCTGGGCGTGCACGAGTCCCAATCCCGCCTGTGGGAGAATTTCGTGGCCCGCTCCAAGGGCTTCTGGCGGCATTTCCTGCCCCAGGCCAAGGAGCGCTTCGACTGCCTGTCCGACGTGGGGTTGTCCGCCTTCCACTTCGCGGCCAACGAGGTCCGCCCCGGGCTCATCCGCGTGGACGCCGACGAAGTGACCTACAACCTGCACGTGCTGCTGCGCTTCGAACTGGAACTGGCCCTGGTGCGCGGCGACCTGGCCGTGGCCGACCTGCCCGGGGCCTTTGACGAAAAGATGCGCGACACCCTGGGCCTGACCCCGCCGGACTACAAGGACGGGGTCATGCAGGACGTGCACTGGTCCGCAGGCATCATCGGCTATTTCCCCACCTACACCCTGGGCAACGTGTACGCGGCCCAGATATGGCGGGCCGCCGGCCAAGCCCTGGGCGATCTGGAAGACATGTTCTCCCGGGGCGAGTTCCGGCCCCTGCTGGACTGGCTGCGCGAACAGGTCCACGGCCCGGGCTCCCTGCACCAGCCGCGAACGCTCATGGAACGCGTCACCGGCTCGGGTCCGGACCCCTCGGTCCTGGCCGAGGTCCTTGAACAGCGCTACGCCGAGGCGTACAGGCTGTAACGCCACGTCAACGCATCACAAACAAAAAACGGCCCCTTTCGGGGCCGTCGGCATCATTGGCGGAGGGGGAGGGATTCGAACCCCCGGACGGTTGCCCGTCAGCGGTTTTCAAGACCGCCGCCTTCGACCACTCGGCCACCCCTCCGCGCCTGGGGGCGCAAGAAGACATAAGCAACCCCAGGCAAATTGTAAACGCATCTCGCCTCAAGAGGAGTCATCGTCCTGTGCGCCGGGGTCGGCGCGGTATTCCAGCAGATCGCCGGGCTGGCATTCCAGGACCCGGCAGATGGCGTCCAGGGTGTTGAAACGTACGGCCTTGGCCCGACCTGTCTTGAGGATGGACAGGTTCTGAGGCGTGATGCCCACGGCCTCGGCCAGGTCCTTGGAGGCCATCTTGCGCCGGGCCAGCATGACGTCGAGATTGACCACGATGGACATGCCGCCTCCTAAATGGTCAGGGCGTCGGACTCGCGCAGACGCCTGGCTTCGTCGAGCAGCTTGGCCGCAAAGATCAGGGCCAGGCCGATCACCACGGTGAACACGTCGGCGTCGGACAGGCCCACGCTGACCATGCGCATGCCCTTGGGATTGCCCAGGGTCGCGGCGATGGAGCACAGGGCCGTGCTCACGGGCTCGGCCGCCTGGGCCAGCACCACCAGCCATCCCGTGCGCCGCAGCAGGCGCACCGAGACCGGAGAAAAGGCCTCCCCGGACGCAAACTCCCCGAACAGCCGGTACAACTGCCACATGACGGCCATGTCCAGAACACCGGAAATCATGGCCGAGGCAAAGCCCATGGCCCGGGCGGGCCAGCCGATGGGGCCGATGATGTCCACCATCAACAAGCGCGCGAAGTCGAGCTTCCAGTCCGGAGGCCCGTCAGAGGGACCCAGCGTCAGCCAGACCACCAGATGCACCACGGGAATGGCCCAGAATACCAGCAAGAAGAAGAGTTGAAACCGCCTGCCGGGCCGCTGTATGCCTTCCATGTCATGATCCTCCTGTCTCGCCGGGGCCGACGCCGTCCGCCGCCCTCCCCGGGCTGATGTTGTTGGAGGCACCATATGCGCATAGTTATCGTTTTGCAATAACTTTTTATTGTTAGATATAAATTTTTAGTCCTTTGGCGATGTGCTGCGAAGCGTCATTCCCGGCCCCGGGGAAAACACCCGACGGCCCGGGCCCGTGCCTTGCCTCTCCATAATAATCCGTATACGCTAAAAATTGACGTTTTGTACGAGACGGCGGCCAAGCCGCCACAAACCATGGAGAAAGCACAGCATGTCGACAGCCACAGACGGCACCAAGGTCAAAGTCCACTATACCGGCACCCTGTCCGACGGCAGCGTGTTCGATTCGTCCCGCGAACGCGAACCCCTGGAATTCACCATCGGCGAAGGCATGGTCATTTCCGGCTTTGAAAACGGGGTCAAGGGCATGGCCGTGGGCGACAGCAAGACCGTGGACATCCCGGCCGCCGAGGCCTACGGCGAGCGCAACGATGAATACATGCTCAAGGTGGGCCGCGACCAGCTTCCCGCGCACATCAACGCCGAGATCGGCATGACCCTGCAGGTCCAGGGCGAGGGCGGTCAGCAGGCCCTGGTCACAGTGACCGAGATGGACGACGAGTCCGTGACCCTGGACGGCAACCACCCCCTGGCCGGCAAAGACCTGAGCTTCGAGATCGAGCTGGTGGAGATGGACTAGGCGGGCCGTGCGCCGCGTCCTTGTCCTGGCTGCGGCCCTGCTCCTGGTGACCGCCGGCCATCTACGCCCGGACCAGTTACAGGAGCGGCCCGTGCGCATCCTCTTTCTGGGCGACAGCCTCACGGCGGGCTACGGCCTGCCGCCCGGGGCGGCATTCCCCCATGTTCTGGCCCGACGCCTCAAGGCCAAGGGCTTCGCCGTTCAGGTCATCCAGGCCGGAGTGTCCGGCGACACCACGGCCGGCGGCCTGGCCCGCCTGGACTGGCTGCTGAACGACCCGGCAGGGCCGCCCGACGCGGCCGTGGTAGCCCTGGGCGCCAACGACGGCCTCATGGGCCTGGACCCGACGGACATGGAGACCAACCTGGACGCCATCCTGGGCGTGCTCAAGCAGCGCGGCATCCCCGCGCTCCTGGCCGGCATGCTGGCCATGGCCAATCTCGGCCCCCAATACACGCAGCAATACAACGCGGTCTTCCCGCGCGTGGCCGAACGCCACAACGTGCGCTTCGTTCCCTTTCTGCTGGAGGGGGTGGCCATGGTCCCGTCCCTGAACCAGGCCGACGGCATCCACCCCAACGAAATGGGCGCGGCCAAGGTGGCCGACACCATCCTGCCCCATGTCCGGGCCCTGATGCAGGACGTCCTGGACCGCCGCGCCGCTCAAGAAAAAAGCTAGAGCTTTTCCAACGCGAGAAAACAGCGCCTTTCACTCATTCCCAAAAACGGGGACCAATTCCCGCAACGCGACAACAGGCCGGGAACAGCGCCAACACTTTCCTGCAAGATCGCAAGAGTTTGCTCTTGCAATAAAACGCCGTGGCGGGGCTTTTGCACCCGCAAAAGCCATGACACGGCCCTTATTCGTTTCTGAGCACCGGCCAGGCAGGCCTGGCCAAGGCCTTCCTGACTCCCAGCAGCCCCAGGGTCACCGTGACCAGCGTCCCGCCGACGGCGATGGCCGCCAGGGGCCACGGTTGCAAAACCCAGTCGCCGCGCAGGGCCTGGGACACGAACAGCCACGAGGCCAGGGCCCCTAGCGCGGCGGCCAGCACGGCCGTGGCCCCGCCCAGGAGCAGGAACTCCAGGCCCAGCGTCCCCAGCACGTCACGCCGGGTGGCGCCCAGGACCTTGAAGACCACGGCGTCGTAATGCCGTGACTCGATGTTGGCCCTGAGCGCCTCGGCCAGCACCAGCAGACCCGCGGCCAGGGTCACGGCGGCGATGGCCCCCACGGCCCAGCCGATGAGGTCGAGCATGCCCTCCACTTCGCGCAGCACGTCCTTGACGTACACGCTGGCCACGGCCGGAAAGCGCCGGTTGACCATGTCGAACAGGGCGTCGGCCGAGGCCGCGTCCCGGGCGTAGGCCGTGGCCAGGTGGGTATGAGGCGCGGCCTCCAGGACACCGGGGGCGAAGATGACCGCCGCGTTCAGGGCCAGGGTGGTGTAGTCGATGTCCCGCAGACACGCGATACGCGCCGTGACCTCCCGGCCCAACACGTTGAAGCCCAGGGTGTCGCCCACGCCGATGCCGAAGCCCCGGGCCAGACTGTCGTCCAGGCAGATCAAGGGCTCTTGGCCTGGACCGGCCGAAAACCCCGGCTCCCACCACTGCCCGGCGGTGATGACAGCGCCCCTCGGAGGCACGGCCGCAAAGGACAGGGCCCGGTCCCCGCGCAGGGCCCAGGACGCCTCCTCGGCCACGTCCTCCACCCGGGCGGGACGGCCGTTGATCCTGGTGATGCGGGCCCGGAGAATGGGCATGTGGTCCACGCGCTCCACGCCGGGCACGGCCAGGGCCGCGCCCCGGAAGTCCTCCATGGCCTTCTTGGGGATGTCGAGGAAGAAATAGTCCGGCGCCATGCCGGCCATGCGCCGCCCCACCAGGTTCCGCATGTGGCCGTCCACCAGGGTCACGGCGCAGAGCACGGTCAGCCCCAGGCCCAGGGAAAAGACAACGCTGGCCGTGGACGCCCCGGGCCGGTGGATGTTGGCCAGGGCCTGGCGCAGCCTGGGACCGGCCACGCGGGTCCGGCTGGCGGCCCAGGCCAGGAACCGGGCGAACGCGTGGAACAGGGCCACGGCCCCCAGGGCCGCCCCGGCGAACCCCAGGGCAGTACCCAGGTCTCGGGCCGCGGCCAGGGTCAGGCCGCACAGGGCCAGGGCCGTCAGGGCCGTGCCCAGCACGGCCCGGCGCGAAGGCCGGCGCGGCCCCGGGTCCACATAGCCCCTGAACAGGCGCGACGGGGCCACGGCCGCGGCCGCTGACAGGTGGGGCAGGGAAAAGGCCAGGGCCATGAGCAGACCGAATCCCGACGCAAGGGCCAGGGGCGCGGCATGCAGGCCCGGCCGAACGGCCACCCCGAACACTCCGGACATGGCGGACGAGGACGCCGCGGCCACGGCCGCGCCCAGGGCTGCACCGCCCAGGCTCCCGGCCAGGGCCAGCCCCATGGTCCTGGCCAGGTACACGGCCACCACCATGGCCCGCGTGGCCCCCAGGCATTTCATGGCCGCGATGGACCCCATGCGCGAGGCCAGGGAGCTGCGCACGGCCCCGGCCACGCCGATGCCGCCCACCAGCAGCGAGGACAGGCCCACCAGGGTCAGGTAACGGGAAAACTCGCCCAGAAAGCGGTCCAGCCGGTCCGTGGCCTTGTCGAAGGTGCGGATGCGCCAGCCCGCGTCCGGGAAATCGCGCTCCAGTTCCCGCCTGATGCGCCGCGCCGCCGCGACCCGCCCGCCAGAGACATCGGCGGGCAGGGCCAGCCGCGCCACATGGCGGACCACCGCCCCGGACACCAGCAGCCCGCTTTGCTCCACGGCGTCCAACGGCGCAATGACCCGGGGCCCCAGGCCGAAGAACCGCGTGGCCCGGTCGGGCTCGCGCAGCAGTTCGGCCGTGAGCCGGTATCGCGCACCGCCCAGGCTGACCACGTCGCCCACGCCAACGCCGAGCCTGACCATGAGCGCCCGCTGGGCCACCAACCCGGGCAACCCTCCGGGACCGTCCCCGGCCAGGGCCCGGGCCAGGCTCGCGTCCCCGGCCAGCCGCGCCTCTCCCACCAGGGGATAGGACGCATCCACGGCCTTGAGTTCAACCAGGGTGGGACGCCCGCCGGCCTCCAGGACCTCGGGCCGGGCCATGGTCCGCAGGCGCGCCCCCAGGCTGACCCGTCCCAGGGTGCGCAGACGCTCCACGGCCTCCTTGGGGGCCGGAATATTGGAGGTCCTGATCTCCAGGTCGCCGCCCATCAGCCGCCGGGCGTCGGCGCGCAGGGCGTCCTCCACCGACGCGGCCAGGCTGCCCACCGTGGCCACGGCCCCCACGCCAAGCACCAGGCAGG
>Ga0272444_10004887_pt1 | contig 11690 bp, 7 predicted proteins | sample SSMForm13_FD_201033 | JGI IMG/M metagenome (GOLD analysis project Ga0272444, IMG submission 201033) | Marine sediment archaeal communities from Little Sippewissett salt marsh, Falmouth, MA, United States - SSM-Form-13 | ecosystem: Environmental > Aquatic > Marine > Wetlands > Sediment ... | reverse complement strand
CCTACGAGGACATGGATTTGCTCGACGAGGTCCGCCAAACCAACCCCAACGCGCCGCTGATCGTGCTGGCCAACAAGGCGGACAAGGGAATTGCGGATTGCGGATTGCGGATTGCGGATTCTTCGGACGGGGGCGCGTCGGATGAGGAGGAACCGCTCTTCACTTCCGCCGTGACGGGGCAGGGGTTGGATGCGCTTCGCTCGCGCCTGGCGGAGTTGCTGGGTGCGTCGGCCTGGCGATCGGGCGAGCAGTTGGGGCTTCACGCCCGCCAGAAGCGATGCCTCCTCGCCGCCGCAGCCGGTGCTGATCGGTCGGCAGAGCTTCTCGCCGGTGCTGCCGACGTCGTCGACGTCGCCGAACTGGTCGCCATCGAGCTTCGCTCCGCGCTGGCCGAACTGGGCCAGGTAAGCCCCGATTCGGCCGGCTACGTCAGCGAAGAAATCCTCGGCCGAATCTTCGCAAGATTCTGCGTGGGGAAGTAACGAGTTACAGCACGTACCTTATCACCACGAACCCTCCGACCAGGAGGATGGTGAACAGCAGCGCCAGCCAGTTGAAGTATTTTTCGATGAACGGGGTGATCTTCGGGCCGAAGATCCGCATCAGCCCGGCGACCAGGAAGAACCGCGCCGAGCGGCTGATGACGGCTGCGACAAGGAAGACAGTGAAGAACACGCCCGGATTCTGGACTTTTTCACCGGTTCCGAACACCCCGGCCGTGATGGTGATGACCTTGAATGGGATCGGCGTGAAGCCGGCGGTGAAGACTATCCAGAAGTTCCACTGGTCATAGAGTCCGCTGACGCGGTTGAAGACCTTTGGAGTGAAGCCCGGCACGTATTCGTAGAAGATTTGGTCGACTCCGCCTTCCCACAGCAGCCAGCCGATGCAGAAGCCCAATACCGCTCCCATTACGCTGGCGATTGAGCAGATGGCTGCGTAGCGAAACCAGCGTTTGCGGTTGCCAAGGACAAGCGGCATGAGCAGGACGTCGGGCGGGACTGGAAAAAAACTGCTTTCGGCGAAGCTCAGGCAGAACAGCGCGATCGCGGCTGAGGGACGGTAGGCCCATCCCAGCGTCCAGTCGTAGACGCGCCTGTGGATGTGCCACCAGGGCACGTGTTTGTGCTCGCCGAGTTTCGCCCCGCAGTGCGGGCAGAACTCCGCGCCGGCATGGACGGACAGGTGGCAGCGCGGGCACATTGCTTCGGAGGTCTCGACCTCGGCCTTGGGGTTGGTGTCGATCTCGTTGATGGTTCAGTCCTTCGACTAGCGTAATGCGATAACGCGGCAACCGGGTAATGGGGGCAGTAGAATCGCCTGCGGAGGATTTGTCAACAGCGGGAGAGGCAGGTCTTAGCTCTTAGGTCTTAGGGAACAGCAGCAGAAGCAGCGACAAAAGCAGGTCCCAGCTCTTAGGTCATGGGTCTTAGGGAACAGCAACAGCAGCAAGAGCGGGAGAGGAAGGTCTCAGGTCATAGGGATCCCCGAGCGAATGTCTTGGTTCTTCGGTCGCAGGTAAGTACTGAGCTTGTAGGTGCCCTTGAGGCCTGCTCGCTTCAGCGAGCAGGAGTTTAACCGAGAAAGTCCCCCAAGACCCACGACTTTCTTCTTTTGCTTCTGTTGCTGTTCCCTAAGACCTAACAGCTAAGACCTATGACCTTCTTCTCCTAATCCTTTATCTTGATCTTCCGTTCTATCTCCGCGGTGTCGCCGCTGTAGAGGCGGACCTGGTAGTCCCCCTCTCCGCCGCCTGCCTCGGCGACGCCTGGCAGGGCGAAGAAGAACTCGCGAGTCGACTCGGCGCGGTCCCACGTGAACGGTTGCTCGGCGATGGGGGGCTGTTTCTCGCGGGCGACGGCCAGACGGAACTCGTTGCGATCGGCGGCGGGAGGCAGAGATACCACGATGTAAATCCCATTATCACCCGGCCTGAAATCGGTGGTGTATTTCACCTGTCCGTCGGGTCTGCGGATAGCGGGGCGGAGCACGTCGTCCTCGTCGAGTTTGAGTATCCGCGGGACGATCGCGAACGTGGCGACGATACCCCGGGCGACGATGTCCGCCGTTTCGGCCAGGATCTCGTCGACCAGCGGCGATATCCCGTCGGTAGAGGTAAGCCTGGCCGAGATGGGCGCCGGGGATGCGTAGACCAGCCCGGCGTCGGAAACCCGGTACATCCTTGCCGAGGCTGATACGTGTGCCTGGGAGTATGTATATCGACGGTAGACCGGGTAATACCCCCGGGTATATCCGCCGCCGTAATAGCCCCGGTGGTGATGCCGGCTGTGGTGCCTGCCATAGTATCCCCCGTAGTATCCGCGATCGACCCACGGGTCGTCGTAGACCTCTGTGTACGTTCCCTGTCCGGCGCCGAACCGGGTGACGGTACCGGTCAGAAACGCGTCTACGCCTCCGAGCTTTCGCAGCGTCTCAGCCATCTGCTCGGGTCCTGCCTTGGTGGGCATTACCACGCCAGCGGCTGACATGCGGCCAGCGAGTTCCTTGGGCGTAATCACCTTATACGTTGCGTTGGCGCGCAGGCTGTCGCCCAGTCGGTCAGCCAGGAAGGTCCCCGCCATGGGATGGAGTGAATGGTTTTCAAACGGCAGGACGGCGACGGTCTTGATGGTGGCATCGTAGAAGACCGGGTATCGCTGCACCAGCAGTTCGGAATCGTCGCAGCCAGCCATTGCCATGACCAGCAGCAGAAGTCCAGACGCTCTCGCCAGGCAAATTTTGTTGCTCATATCGCAAACCCTTTCCAGAGCCATTCAGTCTTTAGACCATTGTACGCGTTCAAGGTTAGTCTGGGCCATGCGGATTCCATGGAAAACAGATGCTCGTGTATGGGAATCTGTGCTGGGGGTACTATACTGGCGATCAGAGAGCCCGGCTGCATGTCCGGGGCAGCTTCATATGAGAAACTCAGGATGGAGATTCAGCCATGCATTTTCGGCATCATGTATCAATGGTGAGTCTGTTGGTTATCTTGTGCTGCTTGTCGATCCAATTCGCAGCGGCGTCTCGGGCAGGACAATCCGCTAATGCCTCCGCCCCGGCAGGTGGAAACATGATTTCGCTGTCGGGCTCCTGGCGATTCGCTCTGGATGCCAACGATGTCGGCGTGGACCAGCAGTGGTTCGCCAGGGAACTGGCCGACACGGTGAAGTTGCCCGGCACGACCGACGAGAACCACAAGGGCATTCGGAAGGACGAGCGGCGAATCGATCGTCTTTCGCGAGTCTGGTATTGGAAGGGGCCTGCCTGGTATCAGCGCAGCGTGACGATTCCCGATGCCTGGAAGGGCAAGCGGATCACGCTGGTGCTGGAGCGGACCAAGCATACCCGGGTGTGGGTCGATAAGACGTTTTGCGGCGGGGATGACACGCTCAGCGCCCCGCAGTTCTTTGACGTGACCGCCGCCATGACTCCCGGCGAGCATACCATCACCGTACTGGTCGATAACGCCAAACTCCCGCCGGTCGGCCCCAGCCACGCCGTTGATGAGCGGACGCAGACCAACTGGAATGGTATCGTGGGCAAGATGGAGCTTCGCGCTACCGAGCCTGTCTGGCTGGAAGATGTGCAGGTATATCCCGAGGCCGGGAAGAAGCAGGCTCGCGTCCGCGCGGTAGTCGGCAACATTACGGGCAAGAATGTGTCGGGGAAAATCACGGTGGCGTGCGAGAGTTACAACGTCGCCAAGTCGTCAAAACTCAAGACGCAGTCGTTCAAATTCAAGGCTCCCGAACGCGAGAACGTCGTCGAATTCACCTACAAGCCGGGCGATGACGTGCCGCTATGGGATGAGTTCAACCCGGCCATGCTTCGGGCGAAACTCGAACTCGAATCGACAGTCGCCGGCAGACCCGTCAGCGACCGGCGCACAGTGGAATTCGGCATGCGGGATTTCTCCAGGAGCCGGAACCGTTTCATCATCAACGGCCAGCCCGTTTTCCTGCGGGGCAAGACCGATTGCTGCCTGTTCCCCCTGACCGGTTATCCGCCGATGGACAAGGCCGGCTGGCGGCGCGTTCTTTCGATCGCCAAGTCATACGGCATCAATCACTATCGCTTCCATTCATGGTGTCCGCCGGAAGCGGCGTTCCAGGCCGCAGATGAACTGGGAATGTACTTCCAGGCGGAGATCCCCAGTAAGCGCAGCGGTTATAAGGTGCCCGAGAACCAGGAGGCGGCTGAGCACAATATCGACCGGCTGGACGTAAAGAGCACTTTGCGAGAGAAATCGCTCTACGAATACGCCAAGCGCGAAGGGGAGTTGATCTTCAAGGCTTTCGGAAATCATCCATCATTCGTCATGTTCACCTTGGGCAATGAACTGGGCCGAAACCAGGGCATGTTCGAGATGGTCGCCTACTTCCAGAAGATCGACCCGCGTCGATTGTACGCCCAGGGAACCAATAACGTACACTGGAATCCGCACCTGGCCGAGGGGGATGACTTCTGGGTAACCGCCAAAACGGGCAAGACCCTGCCGCTGCGCGGGTCGTTCGCGACGCTGGATTTTGTGAATCCGCACATCGAAACCCGATCGCCCTCCACGATGGTCGATTTCAGCGAGTCCATCAGCGGGTTGGGGGTTCCGATGGTCGGCCACGAGACCGGGCAGTTCCAGGTCGCACCGGACTTCCGCGAGATTCCCGAGTACACCGGCGTGACGCGGGCGAGGAATATGGAAGCCTTCCGCGAGCGACTCAAAGAAGCCGGCATGCTCGACCAGGCCCATGACTTCGTACGGGCTTCGGGGGCACTGTCGGTCATTTGCTACCGCGAGGATATCGAGGCTGCGCTGCGAACGCCCGGCCTGAGCGGGTTCCAACTGCTGGACCTGCAGGACTTCCCCGGCCAGGGCACGGCCCTGGTGGGTATCCTGAACGTGTTCATGGAATCCAAGGGCCTGATCACGCCCGAGGCGTGGAGACAGTTTTGCTGCGAGACCGTGCCGCTGCTTCGTATAAAAAAGTATACCTGGACGACCGATGAGACGTTCATTGGCCGGGTGCAGGTCGCCCATTACGGCCCGGCAGACCTGACCGACGCCCGGGTAACGTGGACCGTCACCGACACCGCCGGAAACAAGGTCGCCGGCGGGACATTCGATCCGGTGACGATTGAACAAGGCAAGGTGTTCGACATCGATATGTTCTCCCTGCCGCTTGGCGATGTCGCCACGCCGTGCAAGCTCATGATCTCGCTGGCCATCGAGGGGACCAAGTATCGCAACGATTACCCGATCTGGGTGTATCCGCCGAAGGTTGACACCAGCGTACCGGCCGGCGTTATGGTCACTGATAGTTTCCCGGCCGAGGCAACAAAGAAGCACCTCGCCGCCGGTGGCAAGGTTTTGTTGCTTCCGAAGCTCGATCAACTGCCGCACAGTGTCAAGGGCGGGTTCCAGACCGAGTTCTGGTCTCCGATGTTTATGGTCGCCGCCAAGAAGCGAGGCAAGCCGGCCCCGCCAGGCACGCTGGGTTTCCTCTGCGACCCCAAGGCGCCGGCGCTGGCTGGGTTCCCCACGGAGTTCCACAGCAACTGGCAGTGGTGGCACTTGGTGAAGAACTCCCGCCCGATCATGTTTGACGACACGCCGGACGATTATCGCCCCATGGTCCAGGTAATCGATAACTTCGTGACCAACCACAAGCTGGGGCTGATCGCGGAAACGAAGGTTGGCAAAGGCAAGATGCTGATCTGCGCAATCGACCTGCTCGGCCAGCAGGACAAACCCGAAGCTCGGCAAATGCTTCATAGTCTGCTGCGATACGCCGATTCCAAAAAATTTGATCCCAAAAAGGAAATCGCCCCTGACATCCTGGAGAAGCTGCTTCCGGCAGGCAAGTAGCACCCGATATCCAGGACGACGGCGTGGCCACCGTCAAGGCTATTGGTCATTACTCGGGCACATTGCACCCCGACAAAGAAGAGAAGAGACGAGAAGAGCCAATGCACGAAATGATCTCAGCATGCGCACTCATCCTGCTGCTTGGCGCCGTGGCGATGGCGGCCGGTCAGGTGGACTTTAACGTTGGCAATCTCCGCTGCGAGTACCGCGAGAATCCGCTGGGGATCGACGCACCCGAACCGAGGATTTCCTGGGAAATGGCCCCCGGTGGTGCTAACGGACCAGAGATTCCTCGCGGCCTGCGCCAGATAGCCTATCGGGTGCTTGTGGCTTCGAGCGAGAAGGTGCTTTCGGCGGACCAGGGCGACTTGTGGGACAGCGGCAGGGCTGCGTCGGACCAGAGCGTTCTCGTGGAGTACAAGGGCAAGCCTCTGACGAGTGGGATGTCGTGTGTATGGAAGGTCAAGACCTGGCTGGCCCCGCCCGGTGGGAAGGGACATGCCACCCCCTGGAGCAAGCCCGCGAGGTGGACCATGGGCCTGCTGACGCCGAAAGACTGGCAGGCTAAATGGATCAGCCCGGCTGAGGCCGATATCAACATTGCATCGTGGCTGCGAAAGGGCTTCGATCTGTCAGCCTTGCCGGAACGGGCGATAATGAGCGTGAACATCGCCGGGTACGTGGAGCTTTATGTCAATGGCAAGAAGGTCGGCAAGGATGTATTGACGCCTGCGGTTTCGGACCACGCCAGGCAGGTGTTTTATGTGACCTATGACGTCACGCCGTTCCTGCGGAAAGGTCGGAACGTGGTCGGGTTGTGGCTGGGGCGTGGCTGGGCTTCGCGTCAGGTGAAGGTGCGGGCTCAGCTTGAGGCGAAACTGCCTGGTCAGGCGTTTGTGCTGGGTACGGATGCGACGTGGAAAAGCAAGGCGAGCTCTTACCGGCATATCGGAAACTGGAAATGGAACAACTTCGGCGGCGAGCTCTATGACGCCCGCGATGAAGTCCCCGGTTGGTGTGAGGACGGCTTGGATGACAGCTCCTGGGCGAGTGTCGTGGCAGTCAAGGCCCCGGCGGGGGAGGTCGTGCCCCAGAAGACGCCGCTGAACCGGATAGGAAAGCGAATCCCCGCGGTGGCCATCACCAAACTCCCGGCGGCCGGTGGCGCTGCCGGGGATCGGTATGAGATTGATTTCGGCACGGCCTTGACTGGCTGGCTCCGATTGAAGATGCCGCCGCTCAAAACGGGCTCGGTCGTGAAGATGACCTTCGCCGACGTGGTGCGGTCGGGCAAGTATCAACACTGCAACCAGGTCAGCGAGTTTGTCTCGGCGGGGAAGTCGGGCGAGGTATTTGAGAACAAGTTCAACTACGCCGGGTTCCGTTATGTCGTGGTCGATGGTCTGCCCTCGCCGCCGGCCCGGGAAGACGCCGAGGCGATGTTGGTCGAAAGCGATCTTGAGACAGCCGGGTCGTTTGAATGCTCCAACGAGTTGTTCAATCGCATCCATCGGCTGACGCTGTGGGGTCAGCGATGCTTGGACCTGGGCGGCTATTATGTGGATTGTCCTCATCGCGAGCGTATGGGTTACGGCGATGGTCAGGTTGCGGTTGAAGGGTTCATGACGAGTTTTCGCGCGGACGCTTTCTACAGGAAATGGCTGTGGGATTGGCGGCTGCGGCAGGGCAAGGATGGGGCATTGCCCCACATGGCGCCGTTTGGGCGCGGAGGCGGCGGGCCGGCCTGGCCGGGACTGCTGGCGGCGATTACCTGGAGGCATTACCTCTACTATGGCGACCGGCGCGTGCTGGAAGAAAACTACCTCGCCGTACGCCGATACGTGGACTGGCTGGAAGGCAGATGCACTGAGGGCATACTGCGGAAGTACGGGGGCAAATGGGATTTCATCGGCGACTGGGTTGCCCCACGCAGGGGAATGGATACGCACAACTGGCCCGGTCCGGCCGCGGCGGAATTGTTCAACAACTGCTACCGCGTCTACCAGTGGGAACTTCTGGCGAAGACGGCGGCTGCGTTGGGGCGAGAGGATGAAGTCTCGCGTTGTCAGACCAGTCTGGCGAAGATACGTCCGCTGATTCACAACGCCTTCTACGATGCCGCCAAAAAGCAGTACGTGGTGGATGAGCAGTCCTACTACGTCATGCCGCTGATGACTGGCGTGACGGACCAGGCCCAGCGCCCGGCGGTGCTGAAAAGGCTGGAAGAGAACATCCTCGTCAAGAACAAGGGTCATCTGGACACCGGGATGCTGGGAACGTACTTCATGATGGAGTACCTGCGCGAGATCGGGCGAAATGACCTGGTGTTCGAAATGTTCAACCAGACCACCTACCCGAGTTGGGGGCACATGCTGGCCGAGGGAGCGACGACCTGCTGGGAGCAGTGGAATGGGCATTGGTCGCGGATTCACTCGTGCTTCACCTCGGCGGACAACTGGCTGTACCAGGGGCCGGCGGGCATCGTGGCGGATCCCGCAGGCGCGGGTTTCAGGAAGGTCATCATCAAGCCAGCAATCGTCGGCGATTTGACCTGGGTGAAGGCTCATCACGACTCTCCCTACGGTCGAATTGTAAGCAATTGGAAGCTTCGGGACGGACGGCTCACGATGGAAATCGTGATTCCGACGGGCGCGACGGCGACGGTATACGTGCCGGCCAGGGAGGCAGGGAGCGTGCGGGAAGGCAATACCCGTGCAGCCGATGCTGCCGGCGTGAGGTTGCTGCGGAGCGAAAAGGACGCTGCGGTCTTCGCCGTGGAGTCGGGCAGCTACGAGTTTTCGGCTCCCTGCCCGTAGGATGCATGTCGAGTAATTCTTCGGATGGAGGCTGGGACAAAATGAACGCACTGGAAAGTATTCTGGTTGCGGCTGGGGCTTTCGTCTGCGTGTTTCTGACCTCTGCCGCATGGGCCGACCAGGCCGACGCAGCGGCGAAAACCGCCAAGGCGCTCGCGCCGGAAAAAGTGGCTGAGCGGATAGGAAAGTATCGCACGGCCAGCGTGACACTGACGCTGACGGATGCCGACGGCAAGCCGCTGGCGGGTCGGCAAGTTAGCGTTCGCATGGTGAATCACCGGTTTTTGTTTGGCTGCAACGGTTTCAGGATAGCGCCAGCCGATGACTCGAAGGCTCAGCGGGACTATCACAATCGTTTCGCCGAGTTGCTGAACTTCGCGACACTGCCGTTTTATTGGGGCAGTTACGAGCGCAGGCCCGGACTGACGAACGCCGATCGCGTCAAGGCCATGGCGCGGTGGTGCCGCGACAACAACATTCGCACGAAGGGCCATCCGCTCTGCTGGCACCAGGTGTGCCCGAAATGGGCCATGGACATGGACCTGAGCGAGGTCCGCAAGCTCCAGGTTGCGCGGATCGGGCGAGAGGTGAAGTCATTTGCCGGGCTCATCGACACGTGGGACGTCGTCAACGAGGCGGTGGTCATGCCGAACTTCAAACGCGACACCAACCCCATCGCCAAGCTCTGCCGGAAGCTTGGCCAGGCCGAACTGGTGGGGGAAATGTTCGCCGCCGCACGCGCCGCCAACATCTCGGCGGCGCTGCTGCTGAACGATTTCGACACCTCACCCAAGTACGAGCAATTGATAGAAGACTGCCTCAAGGCCGACGTTCCAATCGACGCCATCGGCATCCAATCGCACATGCACGGCGGCTATCGCGGAGCGGAATGGGCCTGGGAGACTTGCGAGCGGTTCGCCCGATTCGACAAGCCGCTGCATTTCACGGAGTTGACGATTACCAGCGGCGATGAGCGCAAACAAATCCGCTGGCACGGCCCGCGGTATACCGATTGGCCCACAACGGAAGAAGGCGAGAAGCGCCAGGCACGGCAGGTCGAGGAGTTCTACACGGTGCTGTTTTCGCACCCGGCCGTCGAGGCCGTAACCTGGTGGGATTTCTCCGACGAGCGTGCCTGGCTCCACGCCCCGGCCGGGCTGGTGCGCAAAGACATGACGCCCAAGCCGGCGTATACTGCGCTTCTCAAGCTCGTTAAGGGCAAGTGGTGGACCGCGACCCATAAACTGACCACCGACGCGACGGGACGCGTGCGATTTCGCGGTTATCTGGGTGACTATGACGTTACGTGCGGCGCGACAAAGGCGAGTTTCTCACTGATCAAACCAGGCCGGGCTGCGGTGACCGTCCAGCCGTCTTAGACCGCTCAGCAGCTTTCGAGATACGCCTTGCTCTGGAGCAGGCCTTGCTTTTCGGTGGCCTCGGCGCCGTTGAAGTTGAGATCTTCCAGCTCGATGGACACCATGCCGTCGTAGCCGGCTTCGGCGAGGATGGCGAAGCCTTTGGACCAGCGCATCTGCCCGTGGCCTGGAATGGTGTACCGCCACTGGTTGCCACCCCAGCCGATGGATTCGGCGAACGTGGCGGGCTGCTCGCAGCCAAGTTCGTAGAGTCGCTCGCTGAGCAACTCCGTGTCCTTGCCGTGGACGTGCCCGACGCGATCGGCGAACTCGCCCAGGAATCGCAGCGGGTCGATCCCCATTCGCAGCAGGTGCGACGGGTCGTAGTTCAGGGCGATTGTCGGCGAGGGAATCTCCGCAAACAGCGCCCGCACTGTTTCGGGCGTGCAGCACAGCGCGCCCGGTCCTGGCCAGCCTTCGATGACGACGCGAGCGCCGCATTCCTGAAGCACACCGGTCAGTTGCGAGTAGGCTTCGACCATGTGGGCGAAGTTTTCCTTTCGCTCCAGCGTGGCATCTTCCGGCAGCATGACGGTGAAGAAGTTCTTCGTTTTTCCGGCGCAGTCGCGGATGAGTTGAATTGCCTCGGCGACAGCTTCGTCGCGGCGGGCCTTGTCCGGGGTGAGGATGGCCTTGAAGTCCGGCAGGTCGGCTGAGCCTACGGCAAGCCCTGCTTCGACTATCTGGCTGACTGCATCGGCGCCGCGGACGTCGAGGCACTCAAAGCCGTTGGCTTTGGACCAGGCGATCAACTGCTCCAGATCTTTTTGCCATGAGCTCCAGGAGCGACGAAATCCGATTCCAAAGTTTCCTGTTCGAGTGTGACTCATTTGTGTCCTGCCTTTTGAGGGTTTGCTTTGGCGGCGCGTTCCATGTCGTGCATGTCGGCGACGGCCTGGTCGATAAGTTCCTGTGCGGTTGCGGCATCTCGGGCGTTGCGGAGTTTGCTGAGCACTTCCCTGCGCGACAGCCAGGCTATCTTGGCCATGAGTTGGAGGTGGATTTCCTCCCTCGTCGCGCAAATCAGGAAAAAGACATTCACCATCTGGTCGTCGATGGCCTGGAAGTCCGTTCCGTCCGGGCATATGCCCAGTGCAATCGCCGGCTGGGGGAACATGCCCGCGATCGGTTTTCGCGGGTGGGGCAGGGCGACGCCATGGCCCACCGCGGTAGTCATCATCCGCTCGCGTTCCACCAGGCTGCCAAGCAGTCGGCTGGGATCGGTAGCAAAGCCGGTCTGGACAAGCGGTGCAACGATCTGCCGAAGCACCGCCTCCTTCGGGCCTGGCTTGATGTTCATGCTCATCAGGTCCGGGCGGATCATCTCGTGAAGCGGCAGTAGGTCGTCTTGCCCGCCGGCTACGTCGTCGAGTCTCCCGGACGGGAGGGTCTGCATCTGCGCCACCAGCCATTCGCGGACCAGCGACCGCATGAACCGCCACTGACTGGCGACCTTGGCGGCGGGGATGTCGCCTCGCTGGGCCATCCGAACTATTGTCTTTTCCGCAAGTTGCAGATACTCCGCGACCTCGGAGACTGTCATTATCTCGTCATTTTCGCCGTTGTCGCGGGCCATGGGTATTCCTTATG
>Ga0272444_10004886_pt1 | contig 11691 bp, 11 predicted proteins | sample SSMForm13_FD_201033 | JGI IMG/M metagenome (GOLD analysis project Ga0272444, IMG submission 201033) | Marine sediment archaeal communities from Little Sippewissett salt marsh, Falmouth, MA, United States - SSM-Form-13 | ecosystem: Environmental > Aquatic > Marine > Wetlands > Sediment ... | reverse complement strand
TTCGTCAAGACCGTGACCTATCAATATGCGACAAAAGAGGCATCGCAAAAGATTGCAGATGTGTGTGAACGAGCATGCAATTACGAGAATATGCTTGCCCACGGCATCTCCTGCAAAGTGAGAAAGGACAAGTATGCATCATGAAAAAGCCGGAATTCTCTCTCGACAATAAAGTAGCCCTCATTACCGGTGCAGCCGGTGGGATCGGTGAAGCGATAGTGGATCTCTTTGGTGCAGCTGGTGCCAGATTGTTTATCAACGGTACGAAAGAAGAAAAGCTGAAGGCATTGTCGGATCGGCTGACGGAACAGGATATTGAGCATTCGTACAAAGCGATCGACATTACCGCTCCCGGTGCCCCCCAGGCACTTGTCGATGCCGTTATCGACGAAATGGGAACGATCGATATTCTCGTAAATTGTGCGGGGATCAACCGGCCTCAGAGATCGGAGGATGTGACGGAAGAAAACTGGGACGACATTTTCAATATCAATGTGAGAGCGCTGTTTTTTGTGAGCCAGGCCGCCGGTCGGTTGATGATCGAGAAAAGGCAGGGAAAGATCATCAATATGTCTTCTCAATCGGGCGGTGTGGCTCTGCCCTTGCGGGCAGCCTATTGCTCAAGCAAGGGCGCTGTTGACCAGATAACGCGAACCCTCGCCTATGAATGGGCGGAGTACAATGTCCAGGTAAACGCCGTGGCGCCCACATTTGTGGAGACACCATTTACGAGGGGAATGCTGGAAGACGAGGCATTCCGATCGTTTGTAATCGGCAGCATACCTGCCGGTCGAATGGCAACGCCGGAAGAAGTGGCCTACGCAACGCTGTTCCTGGCGACTGATGTGGCCAATATCATCACCGGACACATTCTCTTGGTTGATGGAGGGTGGACGATAAAGTAACCTCCGTAAGCAAAGAGAATCTGACAGTATGCGGACCCTGTGTATGTAGGAGGTTTATAATTATGTGCTTTGTTTCTAACATTACCTACCTGCCCGTCCGATTCATCGCTCACAGGGCAGATCGACACAGGAGGCGGTCATGAGTGTCAAAGAAAAGCGGCAGGAATTGGTTACAACCCTCTTTCCGGGAGGGATTCCGAGATTGTGGTGCCCCCTCCTCACCCATTATAGAGAAGATATCAGTATCGATATTCCCCGCATGACGGCCCATTTTAACCATATCGTTCCATGGGTGAAAGGTTATCTTATGCCGGGGTCGACCGGTGACGGCTGGGAACTGAACCGGGAAGAGTCAATGGAGGTAATGGAATTTGCACTACAAATGGCTCGTGAAAATGACGCCTACGTCCTGCTCGGCGCCTTAAAACCCGATGTGGATGCGATGAAGCGAACTATTGATGAAATGCTTCAACGACTGCAGGAATTAACAGAAATAAAGGATATCATGAACTGTCTTGTCAATGCCCGCGTGTGCGGTTTTACCGTGACACCGCCAACGGGAGAATCGTTGGATCAACAAATCATCCATCGGGATCTTTCACAGATCATGGAGAAAGATTTGCCCATCGCACTGTATCAACTCCCGCAGGTAACCCACAATGAGATGGTGCCGGAAACCTTTGAGCAGCTTGTACAAAAATATTCAAATCTGATTTTGTTCAAAGATTCGAGCGGACACGACCGCATTGCTCTGGCAGATATCGACCCGGGGAATGTTTGTCTTGTCAGGGGTGCTGAGGGTGATTACGCAAAATGGCTCAAGGATGCCGGCGGCCGGTATGACGGTTTTCTCCTCAGCACGGCCAACTGTTTCCCGTCCCAGATTATGGCCGTCATCGAATATATCGAAAACGGTGATCTGAAATCGGCCCGGGAACTTTCACGCCGTCTAACCACGATGATTAATAATGTTTTCGAACTGGTACAGTCAGTACCCAGCGGCAATGCCTTTACCAATGCCAACAAGGCCATCGATCACTACTTTGCGTTTGGTGAAACTGCGGCTGAAAGGAAAGGTCCCATGCTCCACGGCGGCATACATCTATCTGCCGATATTATAATAGCAACCGGCGAGATACTCATTAAGTATGATCTGATGCCTGAAAAAGGATACCTGGAGTGATCTGTTTTTTCGATATGTTGGGTTGGAATTCCTGAGAAAACGTTTCAGTAGTGGGAGATAGAAAATGGGGCCATTTGATGGCCCCATTTTGATTTCATATTATTGATTCATTCTCTTCTTCCGGTAGCAATAAGCGAATGATAGCAAGAGCATCAAGAGCAGCGTCAGAAGTGACAGCGTCATCCCAGGGCCGAATGTCACCGTCATGTAGCTTATCCCCAGCAAGGCTACAAGATCGATGCGAACGGCAACCCTCACAGCTGAGTGATCGGTGATGACCCGGGCAACCGGCGGTGAATATCGATAATATGCCGTTAAAAACATCCGTCCGACCGACGACTGGCGGAGGTACCGGTCGCGAACCTTCCTGAAGGCCGTGACATGGGGATGGAGGGATGAGTCGTATGCCGCTGTGGCGACGAAACATTCCCACCAGTTGTCATCATCCGACCCCTCTCCTCCCGAGACTGTGACGTCCGTGGCCGTTGCCTCTGTTGTAGTCTGAAGATACTGGGTGTAAGGGAAAAAGATATGTCGTTCGGTGCAATGTATCATGCCAATGTTTAATGTGTCTGCAGAGGGATGTTCAAATTGTGAAAATTCGACGCCGTTTACAAGGGGAATACTGGTAGACAAGGCATTCCGATCATTTGTAATCGGCAGCATACCTGCCAGTCGAATGGCAACGCCGGGAGACGTGGCCTACGCAACGCTGTTCCTGGCGACAGATGTGGCCATTATTATCACCGGGCACATTCTCTTGGTTGATTGAGGGTGGACGATAAAGTAACGATACTTTCATTGGTTCATGAATAGTTATATTGATTGAAGCCCGCGAAGGTTTCTAAGCAAAGTGGTATGGTGTATTTTCAAAGCTTTAGCAGCCTCCTCCATGTTATTCCCCTGCTGCATGAGGACATGCTTAATAAGATTCGTTTCATAATTATCTACCATACTTTTACCTGATTGACTTGGGACATAAAAAGCATTATCGTACACATCGCAGTAACAATAAATTTGCCAGAGGGAAAACCCGCACCAATTGTATTGAATCCTTCCGAAATGACGGCTTATGAAATTCCATGGCATACCCAAATCAACCTTTTACCTTCACCTGAAAGAATGTGAATTCCGGTTCAATAATCGAAACACCGATTTCTATAAATTGTTGTTCAAGAACTTCAGAAGTAAACCACTGTTCTAGTAAAATATCTAATAATATAGAGGAGGATACCGTCATGAGTATTATGATGACAGCAGCGCAATATGAAGAGAGTTTAAGGAAGTTAAATTTAGTCGTTTATATGTTTGGCAAGAAGGTAGAAAATGTAGTCGATAATCCCATTATTCGTCCATCAATGAACGCCGTTTCCATGACATACGAACTTGCCCATAAACCGGAATATGAGGACATAATGACGGCTACTTCACATATTTCGGGCAAGAAGATCAATCGTTTTTGCCATATTCATCAAAACATTGATGATCTGATAAAAAAAAGTAAGATGGGGAGATTATTGGGATCTCAAACCGGATGCTGCTTTCAGCGTTGTGTGGGAATGGATGCAATCAACGCCCTGTCGATGACAACCTTTGATATCGATGCTAAATACGGCACAGAATATAACAAACGTTTTTTGAAGTATCTCGAATATGTTCAGGAGAAAGATCTGACCTGCGATGGTGCAATGACTGATCCCAAAGGAGATCGATCACTGCCGCCGCACCAACAGGCTGACCCGGATCTTTTTATGCATGTAATAGAAGAAAGAAACGATGGAATTGTCGTACGGGGAGCGAAAGCGCATCAGACAGGCGCAGTCAACTCTCATGAAATAATTATCATGCCCACCATTTCTATGAGAGAAGAAGATAAAGATTATGCCATCTCCTTTGCCCTTCCCAGTGATGCCGAGGGCATTACTTATATTATCGGACGTCAGTCCTGTGACACTCGGAAGTCAGAGGGTGGTAATATGGACCAGGGCAACTTGTTTTTTGGGGGACACGAGGCGTTAGTTATTTTTGATGACGTTTTTGTTCCTTGGGAGCGGGTTTTCATGTACAAAGAATATAATTTTGCCGGACAACTGGTGGAGCAGTTTGCTTCATATCACCGTCAGAGTTACGCATGTAAGGTTGGTGTGGGGGATGTACTGATCGGTGCCACACAAACGATTGCGGAGTACAATGGTGCCGACAGGGCTTCCCATGTGAGAGACAAAATTATAGAGATGAATCAGCTGAACGAAACGCTTTACTGCGGTTGCATTGCCTGTGCCTCAGAAGGACACAGAGAGCCCAGCGGGACTTATTATGTAAATACTTTGCTGTCCAATGTACACAAACAGAACATTACCCGTTTTCCCTATGAAATTGCCAGACTTGCCCAGGATATTGCCGGTGGTTTGATGGTAACCCTTCCTTCTGAAAAGGATTTCAAGTCTCCCGAAATTGGCAAGTGGATGGAGAAATATTACAAAGGTAAAGCCGATCTTCCCACGGAACACCGGATGCGTATACTCAGGTTAATTGAAAACATTACCCTGGGAACAGCCGCAGTAGGTTATCTGACGGAATCCATGCATGGAGCAGGCTCACCTCAAGCACAAAGGATAATGATTTCCCGGCAGATTAATTTGAAAAGTAAGCAGGAAGTAGCCAAAAGACTTTGCGGCATCAAGGAGAAAGACTAATTCGATTCAAGATTCGCATTAAATACTGTGGTGGTTGCAATCCTCACTATGATCGCGTTAAGCTTGTGGAGGAGATAGAAAAGTATATCAGAACAAATATATCGGGAGAAATTACAATAACCACCCGTGACGAGTCTGCTGATGTTGGAATCATAATCTGCGGGTGCTCTGTTTGTTGCGTAGACAGAGAACATATAAAAGACGGGACGTATCAATGGCATGTCGTCGGACCTGATATGCTCGATTACAGACAGGTTCCCATTACGAAGATTGCAGCCACTTTGTTTGCCGTATTAATGGAAGAAGGCCAAAAAACTTGATCAAAAACTGTCCCTCGTTTCATTCGAAGAAGAAAAGTGTATTGAAACATTTGATTTCTTTTTTAATTCCAAGATCAGGCGCTCCATGGTTTCGTACGGTGTACCCGCAGGGGCCGTTTGGACTTGATGTATCCATCAAAAGGGCCCATTTCGATTTTCCGTTAGTGAAGCATTCTCCGCTTCCGGTTACGATAAAACAATAAGAACGGGAATATCGCGAGCAGCGTGAGCATTGCTGCCGTCATTCCAGGGCCGAATGTTACCGTCATGTAGCTTATCCCCAGCAAGGGTACCAGGCCGATGCGAACGGCAATTCTCAAAGCGACATGATCGGCGATGAACCGGGCAAGCGGTGGTGAATATCGATAATATGCCGTTAAAAACATCCGTCCGACGGAAGACTTGCGGAGGTACCGATCGCGAACCTCCCTGAAGACCGTGATATGGGGATGGAGGGATGAGCCGTACGCAGCGGTGGCGACGAAACATTCCCACCAGTTGTCATCGTCCGATCCCTCTCCTCCCGAGACAGGGACGTCTGTTACCGTTGCCTCCGTTGTAGTCTGAAGATATTGTGTGTAGGGGAAAAAGATGTATCGTTCGCCATTATATTCCCTGCCCATGTCCAATGTGTTGGCCAAGGGATGTTCAAATTGTGAAAATTCGACGTCATTTGCGAACGAATTTTGGCGGGTATCGTCCATAAAACCCGTTTCAAGACAATTATACGTCTGGTTTTCACTTCTCCCCGTTCCGTCACCGGGATAATAGCCGGATGGCGTGATGTTGTAACCGCCCCCTCCCCCTTCGAAATTTTCGTACACATATTCGACGAGTCCGACACAGGTAAAGTCTCCATCTTCACCCTTCTGATGACTGAAATCAATGTCATAGGGTTTTCCAATCTGCTGTCTGGCGAACAAAATAAGCTGGGATTTGCGGATATCTGACCATACAGCAGGATTGTCGTAGTTGAGGGGTACTTTTGCCCCCACATACTGAAACCCACTGTTCAAGTCCGATTGGGGAATGAAGTTTCTTGAGTTCGTTTCTTTGACACCCCCGCTGACTGCATGGATAATGCGCTCGTTGCCGATGTAGAGGGCCACGTGACCGGAGCCGACTTCCCGGAGGACGAGGACTTCGATGAGAGAGCATGGCAGCTCCAGGGCGGTCAGGCCGTACATTTTGCCCTCTTCGCTGGTATGATACAGTATGGCACCCCGGTCGAGTGCCAGGCCGCTTCCCGCAATTACCAATACGATGATGATAACCGAAAACAAACATGTTGACCGTTTCATTGCATTATTCCTTTCACTTTTGCACGAACTGACGGTGATGCATCGTCTCGCGCAGCTTCCAGAGCTGAACGCGCTTCCGGACTGAAGGTCTTGAATTTCCCCAGCATGATTGCTGCATTATATCGAACCAGTGGTTCCTGATCGGACCGTAATGCCTGTATCAGCGCCGCTTCCGTGACGGGATTCTGCGTCTGGCCGATGGCCTGGACCATCTCTGCGCGAACCATCGGATCTCCTTCATTTTCCATATGTGATACGAGGGCATCAACGGCACCGTCGTGCTGCAACATGCCGAGTGCCTGGGCAGCCTTGAACCGTATCATGGAATTGCTGTGAGATAATGCTTCCGACAGCAATGGCAGAGACTCTGTTGCCTGCATATATCCAAGATACAGAAGAACGGTGTATGACAGATTATTGCCCGTTAAAGGGTCCCGGTACACCTTTTCCAGGACTTGCAGAATTTCCCCTCGCGGTGTTCCCAGTTTCGACAGGGCTCTGACTGCACTGGAACGGATTGCCCCTGTTTCGGACAGGTTTCCTAAGATGTCGATCAGAGGACCGGATACATGTGCATCTCCCGATGCACCTAACGCTCTGATAGCGACAATACGGTCTTTATCACTCATTGACATATCCTGTGCTATGGAGATGGTGTTTGACAAATCCGATTCGGCACTTGCATAATGGGGAATACATAATAACGACGCACACACTACGATTGTCAAAAAACGTACACTGAATGTTTTCACGAATTTCTCTCCTTATCTTTTAGTTTTGCAGAAAAAATTAAGGGTATTCTTTAAATTTGGAACGTACTGAGTGAATAATTGAATTCGTGTTTCTCCGGAACTACTGCTGTTCTCTTCAACGAAGAACAATTTGTGATCTTCAGGCTGCTCTATCTTTGAAATTCTGCTTTTCAATAAAGATATACAGGAAAACTTGAACGGTCTGTAATAAGTCCTCATCGCAGCTGTAATAGATATTCACGCAGGATGAACACCGGTTCCAAGGAAATAATACAATGATACTAAGAAGCGAAAGGTTGGAAATGAAACAGTGAACGACCCGTGTGAATTCCTGACAACATTCAAGAACAGATATTTTCCTAATATACTATTCGATATGACGTTGAAAATCAAGACGATTATTGTTTCGAAACAGGCCACAGAGAAGTAACATATTAGAATCTGTGCGGATAACCAATTCTACAGTTGAACGCGAAACATATTTCTACTACAATGCGTCTATGTTTTTAAAAGAAAACAGGGGGGTAGGTATGGTAATCAAGAGCTTTGTGACGAACAGACTTGTAAAAGGAGAGGATCTCAATCACCATGGAACCCTATTTGCGGGAAGGTGTGCGCAATGGTTTGTGGAATCGGGTTTTATCGCCGCGGCTAATCTGACCCGTCCGGAAAGAGTCCTGTGCTTAAATATCCATGGAATGATTTTTAAGAAACCGGTTAACAAGGGGAACATTATCCGCTTTGACAGCAAAGTTGTCTATGCAGGTACAACCAGTCTGACTTCGCATGTTCAAGTATTTTTCAGTCATGATGACGAATTTCTTCTTGAGGGCTTTATCACCTTTATCTACGTTGATGAAAACGCTCAACCGACGCCTCACGGCATCGTCATCGAGGCGGAAGATCCGGAAGATATTGCACTTCAGGAAAAGGCAAAAGCATTGCACTAAAAGAGTATTAGCAATGTAGTAAGCAGTCCTATGAAGATAACTCTACCATCACACAAGACGAAAATCATCTGTACCATCGGTCCCGCGTCACGGTCGGAAGAGATACTCGAGAGACTGATGAAGGGCGGAATGAGTATTGCCCGGCTCAATTTCTCACACGGAAGTCTCGAACAGCACAGGAATGACATAGCAACCATTCGATCCGTTGCACGGAGACTTGAAAGACCCGTAGCCATCCTCGTTGACCTGCCCGGTCCGAAAATACGAATCGGTCACCTCGAGACCGAGCCGATTATTCTTGAAAAAGGTGCCGAGTTGCATCTCACAACAAGGGATGTGCCCGGGACATCGTCACTCATCCCTGTTTCCTATAAAAGATTGCCTGAGAGCGTCGGTCCCGGCAGTATCATTTACCTCAATGACGGCTTTATTGAATTAAGGGTTGTTGATGTTTCGGAGACTGACGTACGGTGTGTCATAGAGGTAGACGGACAGATCCTGTCGGGCAAGGGACTCAACCTTCCCGGAGCAAAGATATTCCTTGAAAGCCCGACGGATCGTGATCTCGATATGATGAAATTCGCCCTCGATGAGGGGATCGATACTGTCGGTATTTCCTTTGTTGATTCTGCAGACGATATCATAAAAGCAAAGGATTTTGCTGCACAAAAGGGGAAAACAATACATACTATTGCCAAGATCGAACGGGCGGGAGCAGTCGATGCTATTGAAGATATATTGGAAGTCACCGATGGAATCATGATTGCCCGGGGTGATCTCGGGGTGGAAATTCCGATTGAGGAGGTTCCTGTTGTCCAGAAGAAACTGATTCGCGTGGCAAATCTCTGTGGACGTCCCGTGATTACAGCAACGCAAATGCTCGAATCCATGGTTGATTCTACCCGACCTACCAGAGCCGAGGCAACCGATGTAGCCAACGCGATTATTGACGGTACGGATGCAATCATGCTCTCGGAGGAAACGGCAATCGGCAGATACCCGGTCGAAACCGTTTCCATGATGGCACGAATTGCCCGGGAAGTCGAACACCAGCGGCGAACGATACGGACCTCCTCGTTTCTTCAGAATTCACTGAAAGAAGATCTCAGAAACAGACAGATCAACGTTCCCGATACGATTTCACTCAGTGTTTCCGAGGCTGCCCGTGCACTCGATACCCCTTTTATTCTGACGCCTACCACGATGGGAACAACGCCGCGCCGCATATCGAGAATGAAACCGGAGAGCTGGATTCTCGCTTTCAATAAGGACCAAGACGTGTGTAATTTTCTCATGTTCTCCTATGGGGTGTATCCTGTTGTAATGGCTACGGACAATGATGCCTGGCACGAGCAGGTCATCGAATACCTCAAAGATTCCGGCAGGGCGGAAAAAGGTGACAGGATCATTCTGACGGAAGGCAAGTTCTCCGGTGCTTTCGGAGGCACCGATTCTCTGGCCATTATCACTGTTTCCTAGACAGCCCTTGACACGGAACGTGGATTTCACTACACATCATTGTCAGAAGGAAATTTTCATTCATGTAAAAAATGATTCTATTTACGACAACAAAAAACAGGTATTTTTACAAGCTGAAATACACACTGATTATGACGAAAACATATTGAAGGTGAAGGATAGGGAGGGATATATGAATTTTGAAGACATTACCTATGAAAAGAAAGAGGGGGTTGCAAAGATTGTTGTCAATCGACCTGAAAAATTTAATGCCTTTCGAACGGAAACGTTGATGGAAATGATAAAGGCCTTTGAGGACATCGAGCTCGACCGGAGCATCGGTGTTGCCGTTTTGACCGGGGCCGGGAACAAAGCTTTCTGTGTCGGGGGTGATGCGGGGGAATCCAAGGGAGGCGGGTATCGGCCGGAACTGCTCGTTTATGTTCGCAAGGTACATGATATGATTCGAAAGCTTCCAGTACCCATTATTGCGGCGGTAAACGGCTACGCCATTGGCGGAGGGCATGTGTTTCATCTCTTGTGCGATCTTACCATAGCTGCCGAAACCGCTGTGTTCGGACAGGCCGGACCCAGGGTGGGAAGTTTTGATGCCGGCTATGGCGCAGCGTACCTGGCACGTGTTGTTGGTGAGAAACGGGCAAGAGAGATATGGTTTCTCTGTGAACAATACAGCGCACAGGAGGCACAGGAGATGGGCCTGGTTAACAAGGTTGTCCCTCCGGATACACTGGAAGAAGAAGTCGATATATGGTGCCGGAAGATGCTTGCCATGAGTCCGACAGCGTTGAAATTCCTGAAGGCATCGTTTAACCGGGAAACCGACCATCTCGCAGGTTCCGAAGCGATGGCCTACAATGCCATGTGGCTCTATTACCAGACAGAGGAGGCGGCAGAAGGGAAAAACGCATACCTTGAAAAAAGACCCACTGATTTTTCAAAATTCAGGAAATAATTTTTGAAAAAGGGGGTGTCGGCACTCTTGATCCTTTGGAATAGTATAGCGCTGATACAAGCGAGGTAACGGATTATGGAACATGAAGCAATTACCGATAAAGACAGGGCAATGGCGGAGCGATGCGTCAAGTGTGCCGTATGCAGCAGTGCACGGAAAAAACAGCGCGGCTTTGCCTACTGGTTTGTAACGACGGTTGAAGGAAGTATCTGTCCCTATTGCAGGGCCTATGAAAAAGTCTATGGCAGGAAGGCTCATGAACCGGCGGTGGAATGAACAACGGCGTCTCGATGTGGGACCGGGTCTACGATTGACTCCTTTGCCAGCTAAAATTCCGGCAACCTGTTTAATCGCATTAAATTTTTACTAACGGTGTCTGGAATTACCCTCGCTTATCGAGCATTTCGAACCCCCCAGATCCAATCCCGACCGACGGAAATGAAAATCTTACCTTTGATATTTCCGTTGCGAAATGCACCTCCGACCCTGGTACAGATATCGTTCCGTACATTTTTGGAGCTGCTTCCCTTGAATGTGCCGGCAACGGTTGACGTGGGCAGTTTTCTTTCTTTTCCTTCATGGTCGGCCAGACTGCCACCAAGACCGATATTTTTCATCTCTTTGCAAATATGATCGTAATCTCCCGCCTTTTCATTGTTAATATCAAAAGATACGACACTCAGGTATGTCATTGTTTACTCCTTTTGCATGTTGGATGCTTCTGGATCTTGGTTTTACAATTTTGGCAACTGTTCTTAAAGCAGATACAGACCGGAAACAATTATGAGCGTAACGGAGGAGTGAGAGAATCAGAAACCCATATTCGGAAGTCATGAGGAAGGCTGTATGCACAAGAGTGAATTAAAACAACGTTGATCGAAGTTTCACGCAGGATTCACCGGTATGTTGTGAACGAGATATTTCAACAAGGTCTGAGCCTGAAATGTGCTGCCCGTTCACTCCTTTTCAGGAGTGTACAGGAGGCATATAATGAAAATCAAGGAGAAAGAGGCTGTTGAAAAACGTCCATCTGCGGCGTTCCCCTCATCCTTCGTCGCTACGACGTACGTATAAATACGACTCACTCCTCAGGCTTTCGGGAGCCTTGCATCTGACCATTTTTGAACAGCCTCGAAATTCTTAATATGAATTC
>Ga0272444_10004885_pt1 | contig 11691 bp, 8 predicted proteins | sample SSMForm13_FD_201033 | JGI IMG/M metagenome (GOLD analysis project Ga0272444, IMG submission 201033) | Marine sediment archaeal communities from Little Sippewissett salt marsh, Falmouth, MA, United States - SSM-Form-13 | ecosystem: Environmental > Aquatic > Marine > Wetlands > Sediment ... | reverse complement strand
CCAGGATATGCCGGGCCCGTAATTCCCAGCCCATCATGTCGTAAGCAGCCCGGACCTCTTTCTCGGAGGGTTTGCTCTTGTCGAGAATCTCCCGGCGATAGAGCAGCTCCAGAAGGGCGTTTCGCTCCGCGGAGCGCATTTTCTGCTCAAATGCGGGATCCTTATCGAACTCCTGCTCAATGGCGGCTGTGATCATCAGCTCATCGTTGATGATGCCGTTGAGGATGTCGGTTCTCTTTTTATACTCATCTTCCCAGGACGTGTAGGTGACGCCCTGTATTCGTGCGTTCAGATCGGCCACGGTGATGGACCGATTCCCCACCTTGGCCACGACCTGATCTTCCTTCTTTGAGCAGCCCAGCAGGAACAGCAGGCCCACGAGCGACCATACGATCAAACGGCTGAGTGGCTGACGCATGCTGACGCTCCTTTCTGATCAAGAGGTTGAAAGATGAAAAGTGGAATTTCCTATAACCTGTCTATAATAATAACCGATCAAATTTTTTGCAAGGTCTTTTTTATCTGCTCAAGCTGGTCCGCCGGTTCCCGGCAGGTCAGCGAGATCCGGGCGGCGAACCGTTCTCCGGAGAGAAATTGAATTTCCAGATCGATCCGGTCCAGAATGCCCGCGATCTGCTCGGCGTCGGGGATCCGCTCGGGCCGGAATTCAAGCAGCAGGCTGTGGTCCTGGATAGCCACCAGGTCGACGCCCTTTTCTTTGGCCAGCAGGCTGACCGCCGTGAGATCCAGAAGCGAGCCGGCGGCCGGCGGCAGAGGCCCGTATCGATCCTCCATCTCTTGACGGATCTCCTCGATGGACTCCAGCGAGTTGCTTCTGGAAAGTCGTTGACAGACAGAAACTTTCTGACCTTCATCGGGAACATAGTGATCGGGAAGATAGGCGTCGACCCTGAGGTGCAGGCGAGGATCCGGGACATCGGGAACCTTTTCGCCTCGCAGCTCCTGGGCGGCCTCCCGGAGCAGCTGGCAATAGAGGTCGAAACCCACGGCGGCGATGAAACCGTGCTGCTGGGGGCCGAGAATATTGCCGCTGCCGCGAATCTCCAGGTCCCGCATGGCCAGCTGGAACCCGGAGCCCAGCGATGTGAATTCACGCAGGGCGCTGAGGCGTTTTCGAGCCACCGCCGAGAGCGTCTTCAGGGGCGGCGTCAACAGATAGGCGTAGGCCAGATGATGGGAGCGGCCGACCCGGCCGCGGAGCTGATACAGCTGTGCCAGGCCGAAGGCATCGGCCCGGTTGATGACGATGGTATTCACGTTGGGGATGTCCAGACCGTTCTCGATGATGGTGGTGGACACCAGGACATCGTATTCGCGGCGGAGAAATCGCATCATGGTCTGTTCCAGGATTCGTTCGTGCATCTGACCATGGGCCACGCCCACCCGGGCCGCAGGAACGATGCGGTTCACCAGGGCGGCCATGGCCTGAATGGATTGCACCCGGTTATGGACGAAGTAGACCTGACCGCCCCGGTCCAGCTCCCGGAGAATGGCCTCGGCGATGGCCTCCTCGTTGAACTCCAGAAACTCCGTTTTGATGGGACGGCGATCCCGCGGCGGCGTGTTGATCACCGACAGGTCCCGGGCTCCCATCAGCGACATGTACAGGGTTCGGGGTATGGGTGTGGCCGTCAGAGTGAGCACGTCCACCAGGCGCCGCAGCTGCTTGAGGCGTTCCTTGTGGGCCACTCCGAAGCGCTGCTCCTCGTCCACGATGACCAGCCCCAAGTCCTTAAAGCGCACATCCTTCTGGATCAGGCGGTGGGTTCCCACGACCACGTCGACCGCGCCCGCCTGGAGCTCTTCCAGAATGGCCTGCTGTTCCTTCCGGGTGCGAAAACGGCTCAGCATGTCCACCTTCACCGGAAAATCCGCCAGGCGATCGGAAAAGGTGGTCAGATGCTGCTGGGCCAGAATGGTGGTGGGCGCCAGGACGGCCACCTGCCGGCCGTCCATGATCGCCTTGAAGGCCGCTCGAATGGCCACCTCCGTTTTTCCATAGCCCACGTCTCCGCAGACCAGTCTGTCCATGGGGGAGGAGCTCTCCATGTCCGTCTTGATGGCCTCGATGGCCGCCATCTGATCCGGTGTTTCCTCATAGATGAAGGCCGCCTCGAGCTCTTTCTGCCAGACCGTGTCGGGCGAGAAGACATAACCCTCTTTGGCCTTCCGCTCGGCGTACAGCTGGATCAGCTCCCGGGTCATCTCCCGGATGGCCTTTTTGGTCCTCGATTTGATCCGTTCCCAGCCGGTGCCGCCCAGGCGGGAGAGAGACGGCGGGCCGGCCTCTCCGCCGAGATATTTCTGGACCCTTTTGAGCTGATCCACCGGAACGTAGAGACGGTCCTCGTCGCGATACAGGAGCAGGAGACAATCCATACGCCGGCCGTCCACATCGATCTGTTGAAGCCCCCGGTATTTCCCGATACCGTAGTCCACGTGGACCACGAAATCTCCCGGAGACAGAGCCGAGTAGCTGGAGATGGCTGCCCCGCCGCGAAACTTCCAGAAGCGGTGCCGCTGCCGGTAACGGTTGAAGATCTGGTGATCGGTCAGAACCGCCAGACCGGACCCGGGAAAGACAAACCCGCCGTGCAGGGCGCCCACGCTGATCTCCAGACTCGCCGGCCGGTCCTCCAGCAGCTCTCCCAGCCGTTTGGCCTGTCCTGAGTTATCGCACAGGATGAAGGTTTGATAGCCGTCCCGGGAATACTCCGCCAGCCCCTGCCGGAGCCGCGTCAGCTCGCCGCCGGCCGGCTCCTGTGTCCGGATGCCCAGATCCACATCGGCCCGGCCCAGCGGCCGGTGCCGGATAAGGCGAAACCGGGTCATTTGTTCCAGCAGCCTCCGGGGGGAATCGTAGAGATCGTCCGGGCGCAGGAGGCGTTCCTCGGTCTCGCGTCGGCCATACTCTCGTTCGGCCTCCTCGAGGACCCCTTCGGCCTGATGGATGATATCCTCCGGGCTGTCCAGCAGGATGACGGCCTCCGGAGGGAGATGGTCCAACAGGCTGGATATGAGATGGGGGAACAGGGGGGCCACCCACTGGAGACCGTGAATCGAGGGGTCGTCGGCCAGCAGCGACAGGGCCGCCTTTTCGGGCGCGCCCCGGCCGGCGGCTTGAAACTCCTGCGGAGAGATCAGAAATTCCCTGCGGGGCAGAACGGCGGCCTGAGCCTTTTTCTCGACCGATCGCTGGGAAAAGACATCGAACGTCCGCAGCGACACGATCCGGTCGCCTGACAACTCCACCCGGAAGGGATTTTGGCTGCCATGGGGAAAGATATCCACGATGCCGCCGCGCACGCTGAAGTGTCCCACCTCCTCCACCAGGGGAAGGCGCTCGAAGCCGAGATCGATGAGGTTCTGGATCAGGTTTTTAAAAGAGACGGTCGAGCCGACCGACAGGCGAATGGTTTTCTCCCGAAAGAGATCCGGGGGCATGGTGCGCTGCATCAGGGCCCGGATGGTGGTCACCACCGCCGGTGCGGTCCGGCGGCTGAGGGCGTCGATCGTCTCCATGCGGCCGGCCATGACCTCCACCGAGGGAGGGTTGGATTCATAGGGCACCGTATCCCAGGACTGGAAATACTGAGCCTGGCCCAGCATTTCGGTCAGGTCGTCGGTCAGTTCCTCGGCGGCATTGGGCTCGGCCGTGACGGCCAGCGCCGGCACGCCCAGCTGCCGGCAGAGAAAGGACAGCAGCACGGCCGGGGAGGAACCGGCCAGGCCGGTCACATCGAGCCGCCGGTCCCGCTGAAGTCGAGCCAGAACCTCGCCGAAAGGGGCGGATCGGCCGGCGATCTGCTGGATCTTTTGGAGAGACATAAGAATCTTCTCTTTACGGTTTTGGCGCCTGTTCCAGCCGCTTATGCAGCCTGGCGTACTCCTCGGTGAGCGGATGCGGAAACCGCCGGCGCAGGATGGCCAGCACCCCGCGGCCGAATTCCAAGATTTTTTCTGGAGAGCTATTGAACCGGTTCCACACCTCCGGGCCGTGCCGGGCGATATCGTCCAGGATGTTGGCGGTGTTGTGCACCCGGTCGGCGGCGACGATGGCCAGGCTGCCCGCCGAGGCTTCCTGCAGCATCTTCAGCTTGGCCTCCTTGCGCAGCGGCCAGGTCTCCTTTTTCGGGCGGCCGGCGAACTGCGGCTCGGACAGTTCCTGGACCATGCCGGTCACCTCCGGGCCGAACTCCCGGCGGAGCTCCTGGGCGGTGGTCTCGGTGTCCTCCAGGATGTCGTGGAGGATGGCGGCGGCCAGCACCTGTTCGTCGAACCCCAGACGGGCCAGGATGATGGCCACATGGACGGGATGCGTGATGTAGGGGATGTCGGTCCCCTTGCGCGGCTCCAGGTGCCGTTTCGAGGCCCATACCAGGGCCCGCTGGATCACTGCAGAGCAGGTCGGCGGCGGTGTTGCCATGGGTTCCTCCTGGGCCCGGGTCCGTCAGAGAACGTGAAGGACCAGGCCTTTGAGATAGTGTCCCTGGGGGTGAAAGATGCTTACCGGATGATCGGGCGGCATATCCGGCCGTCCGACGATCCGGACCTCCCGGCCGGCGTCCACCGCGGCGGCGAAGATGATCTGGCCGAAGAGCTTCTCATCCACAGCCCGGGAGCAGGAGAAGGTCAGCAGATGCCCTCCGGGATTGAGGTTCTTCAGCGCCCACAGGTTGATGTCCTTGTATCCCCGGGATGCGCCGGGGATGTCCGATTTTTTTCTGGCGAAGGGCGGCGGATCGACGACCATCAAGTCGAACGGACCGGGCGACCCCCTGAGGAAGGAAAAGACGTCCTGGCAGACGAGATCGACGGCGGCGTGGTCCGGGGCGTTCAGCGACAGATGCGCTGCGGCCGTATCCACCGCGGCTCGGGAGCTGTCCACGGCCGTGATGGCGGCCGCCCCGGCCGTGGCGGCATAGACCGAAAATCCGCCGGTGTAGCAGAAACAGTCGCAGACCGTCTTCCCGCCGGCCAGGGAAGCGAACCGGCGGCGGTTTTCCCGCTGGTCGAGATAAAATCCCGTTTTCTGACCGGCGGATACGTCCACCCGGAATCGCCGGCCGTGCTCCTGTATTTCCACCGGACCGTCCAGGCGTCCCGACAGCAGTCCGCTGAAAGGCTTGAGCCCCTCCTCCTGCCGGGCGGCCAGATCGGAGCGCTCGAAGATGAAGTCCGGGCGCAGCAGGTCCGTGAGCAGGGACAGGATCTGTTCCTTCCAGCGCTCCATCCCGGCCGTGTGGAATTGACACACCAGGCCCTGTCCGTACACGTCCACCGTCAGGCCGGGCAGCAGGTCCCCCTCGGCGTTGATCAGGCGATAGGCGTCCGTCTCCGGCGGCAGGCGGTCGCGGCGGTAGGCCAGGGCCCGTTCGATCCGCTCCCCGAACAGTTCCCGGTCGATCGGCACGTCCTTCCGGGACAGGATCCGGCAGGTGATCTGGGAATGGCGGTTGACATAGCCCCGGGCCAGAAAGGCGCCGTCGTGAGCACAGATGTCGCAGAGGTCGCCGGGCGCCGTGTACCCCTCCAGCGAGGCGATGGCCCCGGAGAAGATCCAGGGGTGTCCCCGGATGACGGGCCGCTCCCGGCCCTCTTTGAGAAGGATCCTCACCGTCATCGTTTTCCTCGGTCAAGGTGTCTCAGCGGCATTGTGCCCGGCACCGGGCGCCGCGGCGCCGCAACGGGCCGAGCCGCAGGGAGCCGCCGCCCGGCGGTGTCGATCCGGCCGGACGGAATTTGACGGCCTGCCCCGTCAGCCAGGGAACCAGGCTGGCGGCGGCCACCAGGGCCCATCCGCGGCCTCCGGGTCCGGCCAGCCGGAGGATTCCGGAGAGGCCCGGCAGATATACGGCCAGCAGCAGCAGCCCGGTGCACAGCGTCAGGGCTCCCCAGATATAGCGGTTGGCGGTGATGTCGTTTCGAAAGAAGCCGGACCCCGGGTCGCGCATGTTGAACACATGCCATAGCTGGGCGAAGGCCAGGGTCAGAAAGGAGACGGTCACCGCCTGGCGGGAGGGCAGCTTCAGCCAGCTCAGGGCCAGGGCCAGGGCGCCCAGCACCGACAGGGTGATGATCAGGCTGTAGCCGCCGATGCCCAGCCAGTGCCTCCGGGTCAGAATGGGCTCGCGGGCATCCCGGGCGGCGCGGCGCATCACCCCGGGGTTGCCCTCGCCGGCCCCCAGGGCCAGGGCCGGGAACACATCGGTGACCAGGTTGAGGAACAGGATCTGCAGCGGCAGGATGGGCAGCGGCGCGTTGACCATGGAGGTCAATGACACCGCCATGATCTCGCTGACATTGCAGGACAGCAGGTAGACGACGAACTTGCGGATATTGTCGAAGATGATGCGGCCCTGCCGGATGGCCGCCACGATGGAGGAGAAGGCGTCGTCCTTGAGGACCATGTCGGCGGCCTCCCGGGCCACCTGGGTGCCCCGCTGTCCCATGGCTACGCCGATATCGGCCTTTTTCAGGGCTGGCGCGTCGTTGACCCCGTCGCCGGTCATGGCCACCACCGAGCCATGCTGCTGGTGGATATCGATCAGATCCAGTTTCTGCCGGGGGCTGACCCGGGCGAAGATGTCGATATCCAGAATCCGCCGCCGTTGTTCCGGCGACAGGTCCCCGGGCGGCTGCAGGTCCCGGCCGTGGATGACCTCAGCGTCGGCTCCCTCGCTCAGCCCCACGGCCCGGGCGATGTTGACGGCTGTCACCGGCTGATCGCCGGTGGCCATGATGACCCGAACGCCGGCCGCGCGGCACTCTTCGATGGCCTGGTGGACCTCTCGGCGGGGCGGGTCCTGCAGGCCCATCAGGCCCAGGAAGACCAGGTCGCGGTAGGGTTCCTCCTCCAGACGGCCGGTCCGCTTGGCGGCCAGGGCCAGGATGCGCCGGCCGTCGGCGGCCATCTCATGATTGCGCTGCAGCCAACGCTGCCGACCGGCATCGTCCAGGGCCGATTCGCCGCCGGCCGTCATGATCCTCGAACAGGCCTCCAGAACGGGCTCCGGCGCACCCTTGACGGCCACGCGGTAGCCGTCTCCGTCGCGGTTGAAGGTGGCCATCATCTTGCTGTCGGGATCGAAGGCCTCCTCCCGCTCCTCCGGCATCCGCTCGGACAGGTCCTGGCGCGAGATCCCCGCCAGGCTGGCGACGGTCAGCAGGGCCGTCTCCAGGGGGTCGCCGATCCCGTCTCCGGTCTGAATGGAGGCGTTGTTGCACAGCACGCCGGTCTCCAGGATCTCATGGAGGGGGCCGTCGCGGTCCGGATCGACCGGATGGCCGTCCCGGGTGAAGGCGCCGTTTTCAGCGGCCGATCTCTCTCCAGCCACCGTCACATCGCCGGGCTCCTGGACGATGTTGACCACCGTCATACGGTTCTCGGTCAGGGTGCCGGTCTTGTCGGTGAAGATGACGTTGGTGGCCCCCAGGGTTTCCACGGCCGAGAGCCGGTTGATTAGAACGTTTCGCCGGGCCATGCGATGCATGCCACGGGCCAGCGCCATCGTGGCCACGATGGGCAGGCCCTCGGGAATGGCCGCCACGGCCAGGGCGATGCCCGTCTCGATCATCAGGAAGACCTCTTTACCGGCCAGGATGCCGGCCCCGACGACGGCCGCGGCGATGATCAGGGTGGCCCAGATTAGCTTGTGGCCCAGGCTGTTGAGGCGCTTCTCCAGCGGCGTGCCGGACGTCTGGGCCGCTGCCACCAGGGAGGTGATCGCGCCCAGCTCCGTGTTCATGCCGGTGGCCACCACCACGGCCTCTCCGGAGCCGCGGGTCAGCGCCGTGCCCTTGTAGAGCATGTTGACCCGCTCGGCCAGGGGGGTCTTTTCCTCCAGCGGCTCGCCGGCCTTGCCCACCGGCACGGACTCGCCGGTGAGGGCCGATTCATCGGCCTGCAGCTTGGAGGCCTGAAGGATGCGCAGGTCGGCGGTGACGATGTCGCCCCCCTCCAGGATGACGACATCGCCGGGAACCAGCGATTCCGCCTCCACCTCCCGGAGCGTTCCGTCTCGCCGCACGCGGGTGCGCACCGTGCCCAGTTTCCGCAACGCCTCCATGGAGCGAACGGCCCGCAGCTCTGTAAAGAATCCGATGGCGGCATTGACGATGATGACGGCCGAGATGGCTAGGCCCTCGATGACCTCGCCGAAAGCGAAGGCGGCCACCGAGGCGGCCGCCAGCAGCCCGACGATGAGGCTCTTGAACTGGGCCGCCAGGATCGGCCAGGGACCCCTCCGCCGGGGCTCGCGAAGCAGGTTGGGGCCGTGGGCCTGCAGCCGGCGGGCGGCCTCGGCGGCGCTCAGTCCATCGTGGACAGCGACATCCAGGCGGGAGACGGTCTCCTGCCCGGACAGAGTCCAGGGCGTGCCGGGCACGCCCGGCTGCTGAGTTGTCTGCGGTGCTGCTGTCGAGTTCATCGATTGAGTTTTCATATTCTCCGGGGCTGATAACAGAAGGAGTGGGCAAGCGGTCGAATAGACGAACGCTCACCCACCCTCTGTGACATCTCGCCTGAGGCGGCGGACCTTAGCGCAATAATACCATCTTGACCATCTCGCTATAGGTTCCCGCCTGCAGGCGGCAGAAATACAGGCCGCTGGCCGCAACGTGGCCGGAGGCGTCCCGGCCGTCCCAGTGGACGGCGTGCTCGCCGGCGCCGCGGACTCCGGCCTCCAGAACCCTGATCTCCTGCCCGATGGTGTTGTAGATTCTCAGGCTGACGCGTTCCTCCCGGGGAAGACGGTAGCGGATCTCGGTGCCGGCGTTGAAGGGATTGGGATGGTTCTGCTGCAGAGCGTAGCCGCGGGGCACATCGGCCGGAGAGGCCTGCCGGACCTCTGTGGCCTCGGCCACCGTCAGCCCCTTGATGCAGAAGTTGGCTGTGCTGTCCAGGTCATGCAGATCCAGCCACTGGTCCCCGTCGAGGTAATAGCTCTGATCCGGCTCGGAGGAGGATTCCACTAAAGTCTTGTACGAGGCTCCCAGCAGAACCGGGACCTCCGAGGTGCGGTCGTAGGGCTGGCCCCCGGCGGACAGCTGCAGATAGATGCAGAAGTCATCATCCTCGGTCAACGGCACCGGCGTGTCCAGGTCAATGGTGTGGAAGCCGGTGTGCTCGATCCATCCCGACCGGGTAGAGCGTTCGTCGACTAGCTGGCCCCCGGAAAATCCGTCATACACGGTGACGGTGTAATCGACGCTGTCGGCGGCGTTGAAGAAGCTGACCGCGGTAATCTGCTCATCCTCCCGGGCCGTGAACCGGTTGAAGGCCTCCGTGGCGTCCTCCATGGTGTCGCGCCAGCCGTGGTAGTCATGGTAGTAGACGCGCTGGTAGGACATCGGTTCCACGCCCTGAAAGGAGACCGCCCCCATCTCCGGCTGGTGGGTGCAGTGCTTGTCCCAGTAGGAGATCCAAAAGTAGCCGTTCAGTCCCCAGTCGGGGCCCCAGCTGTTCTTGCACAGCCAGGCGCCGGGGCCGTTGGTGGTCTGGGGGACCTCCTTGTCGTCGTCCCAGCCGACGATGGCGATGGCATGGTTGGGCAGCATGGGGCTGCCGGTGGTCTGGTAGTGGATGAAGTCCTCATTGATGAAGCCGCCGCTGTAGCACATGCAGGTGCCCATGACGCCGTGGTCCATGATCTTTTCCTTGACCAGGTCGATATTGCTGAGGTTCCGCTTGACCGTGTACCACTCGATATCGCGAACATAGTAATAGTGATAGCCGGCGCCGGTCCGGTCCGGGGGCGTGTCGAAGGACTGGCCGTCGATGTCCCGAACGGCCCCCTCGCCGCGGGACAGGTAGGCGGCCGTGACCCGATAGTCGCCGCCCATGTGGACCTCCAGGCCGCCGCCCCAGGGCGGGTCGAGGTCGTCGTTGTTGTATTGGTTGAACCCGTTCCACCAGTCCAGGTGGTACTCGGCCAGGTCGGGATCGCCGTACTCCCCGGACATCGACCAGGTCCAGGTCATCATCAGGTTGCCCTCGATGGCTGACATGGCCCCGTGGGTCCAGCAGGTGCCGCCCTGCTGGTCCTTGACCGGGGTGACGTAGTTGATGCCGTCGTAGTTGCGCAGGTCGAAGGCCACCGGGATATCGCCCCGGGCATGGGCGCCCGCGGCCAGGATCAGGACCATGAGGATCGGAAGCGTTATCCTGAAATTCATAAAAGCACCTCCTGTAGAATGAGCCAAAGAAAGCCGGTAGCATTAATATAGCTTAAAAAGCCTCATTTGACCAGGGTCATTTTAATGGTCTCGGCTCGATGGGAGAAAAACGCTTTCAACACATCACCCCATCTCTCCCGGTCCCGCCCCCTCCGGCAACCTGGTCGCCAGACTGACCACCAGGTTGACGAACAGCATGTAGCCGCCGAAGGCGATCAGAAAGCTGGCCGACGGGGTGAAATATTCCATGGTCAGTCCTCCTCTTCACCCGGGGGATCGGCGATGTGGGCGATGACGGCGGCGGCCAGCAGGCCCAGGGGAAAGACGAGGTACCAGAAGACGATCCCGGCGCTCATGGGCTCCTCCCTGGAGTTGCGTTGAATCCTCGAGCTTTAATTCTTTTTTCCTTTCCGGGCCGTGATCAGATGATGAAACGCCGTCGCCCGGGAGATGCGGATATCCGAGAAGCCGGCCGACGCCAGCAGGGTTTTCAGTCTCTTCCGGCTCAGGAACTTGAAAAAACCGAACCAGAAGATGGAAAAGGTCGCCGGGCCCCGGCGCATGTCGGCCATGGCCAGAAGGCCGCCCGGCCGGAGCACGCGGCCGGCCTCGGCCATCGTCCCGGTCGGATCCTTGAGCTCATGGATCACATTCAGGCTGGTCACCGCATCGAAGGCATCGTCCTCAAAGGGCAGCTGAGCGCCGTCACCGGGGCGGAACATCTCATCGAGGCGATCTCGCCGGTCCGATGCGCTCAGAGCGGCTTCCGGCTTCTCCGGGTCGGCTTGAGGAGAGGCTGCGGGATCGCCGGCGCGGGCGCTGGTCCGGGTGGGATTCAATTCCGCGGCCGCATTATCCCGGGCCCTCTGAATCGCCTCGGCATCGGGGTCGATGCCGAAGGCTTCAAAACCCTGTTTGGCCAGGTGAATGGCCAGGATCCCCGGCCCGGTCCCGATATCCAGAACCCGCCCGGCCCCTTTTACCAGCGCGGCCGAGACGGCGGCGCAGGCCTTTTCCTTGGCCCGGGGCATGCGGCGCCCCCAGATGTTGCCCAGCAGGGTGTTGAGGGCCGCCAGTCCGAGGATGACGGTGATGCCGGCCGGCCACCGGAACAGGCTGACGATGAACAGGATCAGGAAGACCAGGAAGGTCCCCGAGAACATCAGGCCGTATTTCTTTTTGCCGTGCAGGGAATAGTCCGGTTGAGGGGACATGACGGGCTCCTTAATCTTCGAATTCTCTGAACGAGACGACCGCCGCCTCGCCGGTCGTCCAGGGGATCTCGAATCGGTCGCCATCGCCCAGGGCCTGGCCGGTGCGCTCATCGACCGCCTCCCGGGCCGGCCGGTCCAGAACGATCTCCAGCGGGACGGTCTCGCCCGGGATGAAATCTTCCTTCCAGGGATCGGACGCCTCTCCCAGCACCAGCGGGTTGCGGGCCACGCACAGGATGGTCCGCCCTCCCGCCTGCCAGCGGGTCATCTCGGTGCGCAG
>Ga0272444_10004884_pt1 | contig 11691 bp, 10 predicted proteins | sample SSMForm13_FD_201033 | JGI IMG/M metagenome (GOLD analysis project Ga0272444, IMG submission 201033) | Marine sediment archaeal communities from Little Sippewissett salt marsh, Falmouth, MA, United States - SSM-Form-13 | ecosystem: Environmental > Aquatic > Marine > Wetlands > Sediment ... | reverse complement strand
ATATCAATGCCACCGCCGAAATTGAACCCATGTTTAAAGGGATCGCACAGATTATCGGAGTGATTATGGCCATTGACAGCGGGGTATGTGATGAAGAGTAGCTGGCTTGAAAAAAATACATTCCATTATTCTGAATTTAACGATCTCCATCGGCTTGTAGAAGAAAAACAAAGAAAAAATCTGAAAATTTCTCTGTGCCTGCCGACCTTGAATGAAGAAAAGACCATAGCAAAAGAAATTCTGATAGTGAAATCAGAGTTAATGACCCGATATCCGCTTCTGGACGAAATTGTTGTGATCGACTCCGAATCAACAGACAAAACCAGAGAAATCGCCAGATCATTTGGGGCCGATGTTTATAAAGCAACGGAAATTTTACCTGATCTTGAAGCGTTCAAAGGCAAAGGTGAAAATCTCTGGAAAGCCCTTTATGTTACCAAGGGTGATATCATCGTTTATATTGATGCAGACATAAAAAATATTCACCACAGGTTTGTATATGCTCTTTTAGGGCCGCTTATTCTTTTTGATCATATTAAATACGTCAAGGCCTTTTATGACAGACCGATTGCTATCGGAAAAAGCAAAATCAGGCCCACCGGCGGCGGCCGGGTTACCGAGCTTGTGGTTAGGCCCCTGTTTTCTCTGTTTTTTCCGGAACTCACCCAGATCTTACAACCGTTATCGGGTGAATATGCCGGCTTTCGAGAAATATTTGAAGCAATTCCATTTCCCATAGGGTACGGGGTTGAAACCAGCATGATTCTCGATATCTATGAAAAGTGGGGACTTGATGTCATTGCCCAGGTTGATCTTGACAGACGGATTCATAGAAATCAGGATACAAGGGCATTAGGAAAAATGGCGTTTGTTATTCTCATGACCTTTATCAATCGCAAAATAAAATTAGGATTGATCGATATCAAAGAAGATCTTTCCAATGAAATGATACAGTATAATCTAATAAAGAACGAGTACAAGCCGGATATCTTTCAAACAGAAGGCCACGAAAGACCGCCGATTATAGAAATTCCGGCTTATAGAGAAAAATTTAAATAGTGTCCATCCATAAATGGTCTTTTTATCCAATCTCTGCGTTATGTTAAAAAAATAATCCTCGGAATATTAAATATATGCCTGTGGTTATTTTTTTCACATGCCTTGATCTTGAACAAAAATCCTCACTTATGGATCGACACTAAAAAAAATAAAAAGTCATACAAACATTGCCGAATTCTAAATTAATCGACCGGTGCAACCGCAAACTGAATTATCTTCGCATATCCATTACCGACCGTTGCAATCTTAGATGCATATACTGCGTACCCCATGGCTTTATTCCAAAGCTTCCGCATAAAGAAATACTAAGCTATGAAGAAATTCTGCACATTGTCAGGATAAGTGTAGGCCTCGGGATTTCCAAGGTTCGGATAACCGGGGGAGAACCTCTTGTCAGAAAAGGTGTTTATGGTTTTCTGAAACGGTTAACTAAAATTGAAGGACTTCTTGATATATCTCTGACCACCAACGGTGTTTTTCTGAAACATAATATAAATAAAATCAAATCCGCCGGCATAAAAAGAATAAATATCAGCCTGGATACCTTAAACAGAAAAAGGTACAGAAAGATTACCGGGTATGATTTTTTTGATCAAGTCTGGGAAGGAATAGAGCTGGCCCATAAGATGGGTTTTGATCCGATTAAGATTAATGTGGTACCACTTAAAGGGGTCAACGATGATGAATTGACGGACATTGCCGCATTATCAATTGACTATCCCTTTCACATACGCTTTATCGAATATATGCCCATGGGAACTAACCAAATGGAGAGTGACCATCATTTACTTTTTCCTGAAATAAAAAAACGAATCGATCAATTTGGAAAGCTGATCCCGGTTGAAAAAGAAATGAATGACGGCCCGGCCGAGCGGTTTAAATTTAAATCGGCCAAAGGAGAAATTGGTTTTATACGCCCAATCAGCCATCATTTTTGTAACACATGTAACCGGCTGAGATTGACGGCAAGCGGTCAGTTACGCCCATGTCTTATGTCGGATGTACAGGTTGATCTTAAAACACCGCTCAGGAAAGGATGCTCCGATGTTGAGCTGGCTGAAGTTTTTCTTCAGGCGGTTCGTTTAAAACCGTTGGGACACAATCTGTCTGTTGATCGTCCTGTCGGGGTTTCGGCTCAGATGTGTGCGATTGGCGGATAAAAAGAGACCTTTGCAAAGGTCTCGAAAAAAAAATGCCTGGGCCGCATCAGTGGGAGGCTACATTTTCTCGCACAAGTTATCGGTTTACGACCCAGGCTTTTAAAACAACTGACCTCCAAAAAGGAAGTCTAAAATGTATTTTGGATGTCTGCTAACAGAATTAAAACAACTAATCAAGGTTTTTTTTAAAAAAATATTTTTTTTAGTTACTGTCTATTTGCTTTTATAATATTTTGCTGCGTTTTTGTTTTTAAAAAAAGGTTAATTATACCCATCAGGATTCCTTGGGGTAGAAAGACGAGCACCAGACAGAGAAAAACACCATATGCAATAATGTGATACTGTTTTGCAACGTGGAGTGCTTCGGAAATACAGGTAAGAACTCCGGCACCTAAAAGAGAACCCCATAAACTTCCCATCCCGCCAACGATAACCATGGTGACTACCTGGATGGAATAATAGAAATCGTATGAACTTGGGCTGATAAAAGTAATGTAGTGGGCATAAAGACTTCCGGAGATGGATGCGAACATGGCGCTTAAAACAAAAACCTTTACTTTATAATCGGCGGTATTAACCCCCAGGGAGCTTGCCGCCACTTCACTGCCGGATATGGCGCGTAACGCTCTACCCACCCTGGAGTTAAGCAGATTTCTGGCCGCCAGCATGCATAAAAAAACAAAGCTCCAAATCAGGTAAAAATTTTTCAGATCATTATCAAAGATCAATCCGCCAATCGCAAGCGGCGGTATACCCATCAAACCGTCGTGGCCACCGGTGAACTGCTCCAGCTCACCCATGAGAATATTGATAATGATACCGAATCCCAGAGTGGCCATTACCAGATAGTGTCCCCGTAGCTTCAGGGAGGGATATCCGATCAAATATGCGACAACTCCCGTGGCCATCATTCCCACCACCATGGCCGGCCATAAAGGGAATCCATAGTTTACGGTGAGTATTCCCGAAAAGTAGGATCCCAGCCCATAAAACGCAGCATGGCCCAATGAAATCTGTCCGGCAAATCCTATCAGCAGGTTCAGCCCCACAACCACAATGGTATTGAGACCGATCACATTCAGAACAATGAAATAATATTTGCTTTCCACAAACAGTGGAAGGAGAATAATGATAACGGCCAGTGCTCCGAAACCGAGAATGTCTTTTTGCTTTAACAGAGTGTTCATTGTTTTTGAAAGATTCGTCTTAAACTCTTTCCGCCTCCCCGTACCCCATGATTCCTGTAGGTTTCAGAAAGAGAACCAAAAGGAGGATGAAAAATGCGATGGCGTCTTTATATTGAGAGGATACCAGGCCTGCGCCCAGTGATTCCAGGAGACCCAGGATTACTCCGCCCAGTATTGCGCCTGCAAAGTTTCCGTATCCGCCAAGAATAGCTGCGGCAAACCCCTTCAATCCCAGCATGATTCCCGTATCATAGGAAGTCGTGGAAATCGGCGCTATGATTATCCCGGCCACCGCCCCCAGGGCGCCGCTGAAGGCAAAAGAAAAAAGTGTTATACGATTCACTGAAATACCCGCCAAGGCAGCCGCTCTTCGATTCACCGCTGTTGCCCTCATGGCTTTGCCCATTAATGTTTTCTTGAAAAAATAATGGAGCATGAGCATGACCAGCACGGTAATCGCAAATACCCAGATGTGCTGGGGTACTATAGTTCCCCCTCCCAGAAGATGGATCGGGTTTTCGCCGGAGAAGGCAGGGACACCGACATTGTCGGTACCCCAGACCTCCTGAGCGGTTCCCCGAAGAACTTCTGACAGCCCAATGGTCAAAAAAATTAGAACGATGATCTCTTTTGACCGGGCATGCCGTATGGGTCCTATTTCTATCAGGGCTCCGATGAGAGCAACTCCGGCCGTGGATATGAAAAAGGAGATCATCAGATTAACCTTGAAAAGAACGACCAAAGAGTACATAAACATGCCGCCAAGGGATATGAATTCACACTGAGCAAAATTGACAATTCCGGTGGCGTTATGGATAATGTTAAACCCCATGGCCACGATGGCGTAAATAGCGCCGATGGTCAAACCCGTGACGATATACTGGGCGATTTGTTGTGAAAAATCCATAAGAGTCAGCCTTTTCTCTTACCTCATCAAGGGTGAACGCCGTCCCTACGCTCTGCCGAAATTAAATGCGTTTACCTTGTTTCTTCCCATAATCCTTGGGTCTATCGGAGGAAAGAGTTAAACCGGATCAACCTGTTAATCAAGCAATTTCCAACTTCCTTTGGTGGCCTTGATCATAACAATGTCTTTCATTGATAAACCATTATGATCCTGGGGACTTATATTGTAAATGCCACTCATACCCACATACCCTTTCGTATTTTCAATGGCATCGCGGATTTTTGCCCGGTCCGGACCCGCCTTTTTAATGGCCTCAATAACGATGAACGCCGCGTCCGCTCCATAGGCGACCATTGTTCCCGGCTCATGCTTGAATTTTTCGTTATACGCCTTTACATAGTCAATAATCTTTTTTTTCTGGATGTCGGTGTCGGGAAGTTGATCCCCTACCACAATTTTGGTAGAAGGCATCATCACACCCTCTCCGGCCTCTCCGGCAACCTTCCAGAAGATAGGATCTCCGGCGCCGTGGCATTCAAACAGAGGCGCCTTAATCCCCAACTGTTTGATATTTTTGGCAATGATTCCCATTGCAGGACCCACGGTCCAGGCGATGATTCCGTCAACGTTTTTGGCGTTGATTCGGGTCAACTGGGCGGTGATATCAATATCCTTGGGTTGAAAGGCCTCCTGGGCAGCAACCGTTACGCCATACTTGGGTGCCTGGACCATTACGTTCCTGAGACCGTCTTTTCCGAATCCTTCGTTGGAATAGAGAAATCCTATGTTTTTGATGCCATGTTTGCTCATATACTGGCAGATCTTACCCATTGCATCTGCAGCCTTATACGGAGATTTAAACGTCCATTTGGGCAGCGAATTTGGATCCTTTTTGTCCAGAGGAGCCTTTAAGATAACATCTCCTCCTGAATGCATGAAGGTCGGAATCTTTTCCTTTTCAATGAATCCTCTCATGGCCATAGCGGTTCCGGTAAGTGTCGGTCCGATTATCGCCACCACGTCTTGAGATTCCAAAACTTTTTTCAAGGCCATGACCGCTTTGGTGGGGTTACTCTCCGTATCTCCCATCACCATTTCCAGCATGCGGCCATTGATGCCTCCTTTTTGATTCACATCATCTATGGCAAGGATGACAGCATCCCGCTGGGATGTTCCAATATGAGCGGCGCGGCCGGTTAGAGCAAAAATACCGGCAATTTTAATAGGCTCAGCACTATAGCAAAATGGTGTTCCCATCAGAAAACTGACAGCCAGGGCTACTACGACAATCATAAAACATTTTCTTTTCATTTTTTCCTCCTAATGCATTTGGGTATATACGTTTCCGGTCAGGTCATATAAAATTTTCCACCCCCCTTCTTGTTTGGGTGTAAATCAAGATTGTTGGTGATTTAGCTCAAGCAATCCAGGTTTCAGGTGTCAGTGTTCAGGTGTCAGTTCTTACGTTCGTCTTTCTGACACCTGACACCTGAAACCAGACCTTCGAATTCCGATGGAAAGTAATAAATGACCGCTGTTAACCAACATCAGTGAATTACACACTTCTTGTTTGGCTTTGTGGTTACGTTACAATTTTTTGCCATAAAAAGCATAAAAAATACAACTAAGGAACTAAGAATCCTGTCCAAGATAAGCCCTTTTTACTTCTCCATCCTCAAGGAGATCAGATGCTTTTCCTTGAAGTTGAATTTTTCCGGTTTTTAGTACATACGCTCGGTCAGATATCCTGAGAGCTGCTCTGGCATTCTGTTCTACCAGAAGAATGGTGGTCCCCTCCTTTCTAAGTCTTTCAATAATAGAGATAATTTCTTGAACCACCAGCGGTGCAAGACCCAGCGAGGGCTCATCCAGGAGCAAAAGGACCGGTTTCCCCATCAACCCCCTGCCGATGGCTAACATCTGCTGTTCTCCACCGCTAAGGGTTTCCGCTCGTTGATTCAGCCGTTTTTCAAGAACCGGGAAAAGCTGTAATATGTAATTAAAATCTTCCGATATATTTTTTTTGTTCTGCTTTCCTCTCCTCCGATAGGCCCCGAGTTCGAGATTCTCCCGGACCGTTAACGGCCCGAAAAGATGCCTTCCTTCCGGAACCTGGATGATGCCCAGCGTAACGATCCTTTCGGGAGAAAAAGATACGATATTTTCTCCTTTAAAAACTATTTTTCCATGGGAAGGTCGGATGATACCGGAAATAAGGTTTAAAAGCGTTGTCTTGCCGGCGCCGTTTCCACCGACTAAAGCCAAAATCTCTCCCTCCTCCAGAACAAGAGAAATCTCATCAAGTGCTTGAACACCTCCATAGTGGGAACTTATGCCGTCTATTTTGAGCACAATCGGTTAAAACTCCTTTCCCAGATATGCCTCAATGACTTTAGGATTATTTTGTATCTCTTTAGAACTTCCTTCTGCAATTTTATCCCCGTAGTTGAGCACCGTAATAATATTTGAGATGTTCATTATCAGGTTCATATCATGTTCCACCAGAATAACGGTTATCCCTTTTTCCTTGATTTTGAGAATTGTACGGGACATTTCTTTGGTCTCTTGTAAATTAAGGCCGGCCACCGGCTCATCCAGGAAAAGAAGTCTAGGTTCCGTCGCCAGTGCGCGGGCGATTTCCACCCGTTTTTGATCTCCATAGGGAAGACCGGCCACGCGCAGATCCGCCTTTGAACCCAGGTCTAAAAATTCCAATATGGCATCGGTTTTTTGCCGTATAATTTTCTCTTCTTTCCGCACCATGGGGGTATACAGAAGGCACCTTAAAAATCCGGAATGGCTTTTGGTATGAAGTCCCACCATGATATTTTCTCGAACCGTCATATTCTTAAAGACCTGGATATTCTGGAAAGTTCTGCCGATCCCCATATGGGCCACCTGATAAGGGCTTTTTCTAATCAGGTTTTGGCCCTCAAAAAAGATATGGCCGGACCCGGGAGGATATATTCCTGTAATCAGGTTTATGGCTGTGGTTTTTCCTGCTCCATTTGGGCCAATAATGGAGAAGATCAAGCCTTTTTCGACTTTGAAGGACAGACGGTTTATAGCCTGCAACCCCCCAAAATTTTTAGATATATCTTTTAGCTCAAGGATGTAATCGGAACTACTCACAATAAACGGCTCTCCCAAGTTAGTTCGCTTCGCTCACAATTGGAATATTGGAATAATGGAGTAATGGAATCATGGGTTTGAAGGAATTTTTTACAATTAAACTGATTTACTTCTACCTTTATCCCCAATATTCCAGCATTTCAACATTCCATTCTTCCATTATGACGGCATAAACAGATTGCCATTAATAAACCTATATTTTCAATAAGTTGTTAAATTTCCGAGTAACTTCTCAATAAGCTCTGGTGTATTAAATAATCACATTGACCCGCCTACTGATAATAAAATGTAACCTGTCTGGAACTCGCATTTAAGTGAGCCTAAAGAAAAAACAGTAGCCGATCCTTTAATACTAATTGTTTAAACCTACCATCATATGTTTAAAAGATTAATGATCTTATTTGCTGTTTTTTCTTAAGGCTCACTAATCTGCTCAAACAGCCAGACAGGTTACATTTTATCACCAGTTGGCTCCATAATTTATTGAAATGTTACATTTCCGAAATGTTCAATTAGCGAGCTTACTGTTTTATTGAAAGAGATGTATTCTAAGCCTCACTTGTACTATTATTCCTGTGATCAAATACCCTCTGGCTTTTTCTCTGCGTGCGAGGCAGGTCTCCATGGTCCAAAATCTCAACCTTGCACCTCACCAGTATTTTACGTCGGATTTCCGTTTCCAGTCGTTCGGCTAATTGCATGTCGTTGGCGTTGTCCGTATTTGCTGCCCGTTCAACCTTGATCAGCATCATATCCCGTCCGCTTTCCCGTTGTTTGAGGTGAATTTGAAATTCGCTGCCAATTCCGTCCACCTTGCTCAGCACATGGTCGATTTGGCTCGGATAGATATTTACCGCCCGGTATATAAACATATCATCCGTACGGCCGAGAATCCGATCATGCATGGGTAACGGCACGCCACAGGAACATTTCTGATTAAAAAGGCGTGTAACGTCATGGGTACGGTAGCGAATCAAGGGGCTTCCTTCTTTGCTCAAGGTGGTGACAACCAGCTCTCCCTGTTGGCCGAAAGGAACCGGTTTTAGGGTTTCCGGGTCGAGAATCTCATAAATAAAATGGTCAGCCCAGTAATGGATTCCCTTGTGGTGCCTGCAGTCTAGGCCCGTACCCGGTCCATAAAGTTCCGTCAACCCGTAAATATCAAAAATATGCTCAACACCCATCAATTCTTTGATGCGTGTTCGCATTGAAGGACTGTGGCGTTCCGCTCCAAGGATAATCTTATTCACTTTGATGCTGGATAAGAGGTTGCGTTTATGAATTTCCTCGGCCATGAGCAGAGCCATGGATGCCGTGGAACAGAAAACAGTGGTTTGCATATCTACCATCATTTCACAATGCATTTCCGCGTTGGCGGGTCCTATAGGCACTGCCATGGCGCCGAACCGTTCACAGCCTGCCTGAAATCCCACCCCTGCAGTCCATAAGCCATAACCCACGGCTATTTGCACACGATCTTTACGGGTTAAGCCCGCAAGCTCATAGCATCTGGCAAAAATGTCCGCCCATACATCAATATCTTTTTGTGTGTAGCAAAGCACCTTGCGCTTCCCGGTGGTTCCTGAAGAAGCATGAATCCGGATAATATCTTCAAAAGGTGCCGCCCTCAAAGGAAAAGGATATTCTTGCTGCAAATCGTTTTTATCGGTTAAAGGGAGGTGTTCGATATCTTCAAGGGACCGGATATCTTCAGGTCGTATGTTTGCATGGTCGAGTTTCTTTTTATAGAATGGTGAATTATTATAAGCGTGGCCTACCGTCCATTTAAGGCCTTCACGCTGAATCTTTTTTAATTTGTCATCATTCAAATCATAAGGAATAAAACTCATAATAAACTCCTTTAGTTATTCCATCGCTTCATGAATAATCAGCGACTACATCATACAAACTTACACATAAGGTTTCGTAAAGAAAGAACAGAAAATATGGCTTTAACTAAATTAGGTTACATGTCTACCCATTTTGAGCATTTTAATTAGGAACACAAAATAACGCTGTTCTTTCTTAACGATCCCTAATGTATTCAAACAATGTATGATTTCGCTGCTGATCATTCATTACGCTATTTACCGAGCTTTATAAGAAAAAAGCCCGACTACTCATACGATCAAGTTAGAAAAAAAAAGCCGGTAATCTGAGAAGAAGCACCGGCTTTTAAATCAAAAGAGCTATGAGCTACTTCCGGGTCGATGAGCGAAGCTTCTCACAGCTCTAAATTTTTTATTTTTACTCAGAATGGTGAGCAAGCTTCATTAACTTCGCCACCACCACCAAAATATAAGTTTCATTTTTTTTCCTTTTTTATTAGGAACAAGCTTTTTTCATTTACCCGAGTTGAATCTTTTTGTCAAGTAACTATAAACCATGACATCGAAATTTCGCGGATTTTATTTTTGTGAACCCTTAATTTTTTTCAACGGGCCAAATGGATACGAAATCTATAATAATGATAAAAAATCGATAATATCTGGAAAAAACCCCGGACAACCATTTTTTTATTGAAATTTTTAATTAAAAAGATAATATAGGGCAATTTTTTTTTTGCTTTTTTATGAGGAGGAAGAGGATGCAGAGAATACGAATCGGTGTATTGTGTTTGATTATGGTTTTTGTTTTTGGAATATTATTTCAAGTTTTGGGCCAAGATATAGGATATAGCGAACAAAATCAAGAGGATATGATCGTACCCATGGGGGTTATCGTACTTAAGCCGGATGCTTCTGTGGAACAGAAAAAGTCTCCTGTTGAATTCAATCATTCCAGGCACTTTCTTTATGATTGCCGAACCTGTCATCATAAATGGAAAGGAGATGCCAAAATTACCAATTGTACAACTTCAAATTGTCATGATTTGCTCAACTCACCGAAAAAGCCTACAAAATACATGGGTTATACGGATACGGGAATAAAATATTACAAGTATGCCTTTCATCAAACCTGCATTGGATGTCACAAAGAGATAAAAATCAAGAGAAAAAAAATGGAAATGTCATTGGCAGCCCATGAAGCCAAGCTTCCAAAAACCGGGCCCACCGGTTGCATCGAATGCCATCCCAAAGAATAACCTTGCTTCTTAAAAGATGTTAAAAGAAAAGAAAATTGCAACTTTAATCAGAGAAAACAGAACCCTGTTTATTATAATTGCAGTGGTTCTTTTTCTGGTTGAACTTGAAATTTTTGCGCTTGCAGCAATGAAATCCGGACGCAAATCATGGCTTCAAGTGATTGATGCCAATGGGAACGTAATACATGAAACAGACGGTAAGAATCTAAGTGATTTCAATAAATATTATTTTGAAAAAACCTTCGGTCCGTTTGAACAATATCAGGTTAAGCTTGCAACCAAAGACTTCCCCTTTCCGTTCAGAGCCTGGTTTGTGGCGGCCGTGGGAATCCCGATTGGTGCTATTCTTTTATTTGCGTTTGCTGTTCAAGCATATCTATCTCTTTTTTATAAGGAACAGAGTTCAGATGAATTTGATGTGAAAAAAAACGAGTATGAATACCGTTTTGAAAAAGTCATCGCCGCAATTAGCCGTTTTAACATCTTTTCCATCGGTTTCCTTGTATTAATTGGGGTCTTGTCTTACTGGGTTGTGCCCAATCTGCTCGTTCATGTCGGAAGGCTCGGTGTTGAAACCCTGGCTCGATACAAATGGATCTTTTTATCTTTTGGTATGGTTTTTTTAGGTCTTATCCTATGGATAATCTATCTTAAGTATCTTCTGGCGAAAAAAGCCATAGACAGCCATGCTGAAATCGATAAATATCGCCTGCAGCTTGAATTTGAACATGACAACAAATGTCCGCTCCGGCTGGTACACGATCAAAAAGAAACAACCGACGGGTCGCTTTGAGCCCCGGCATATAACGGTTAGTTTCAAAACATGAACCGGCCGGGGAACTATTTTGCCTTGACATTTGCCTTGACATTTGCAAAAAGACCATTTTATTGATTTATAAGTATGATAAAGGCCCGGCGGTTTTTGCGGGTTGATTTCGCTCTAAAGGATTTTTCTCTTTGTCAGCGTGGCGACCTGAAGCTTGGGACTACAAATGAGAGGATTTAAAAGGAGGTCAGAATTATGGCAAACGGGATCGTGAAGTGGTTCAGTGACAAAAAAGGGTTTGGATTTATTGAGCAGGAAGACGGTACGGACATTTTTGTCCATTACTCCTCCATTAACATGGAAGGGTTCAAAACCCTGGCTGAAGGAGAACGGGT
>Ga0272444_10004883_pt1 | contig 11694 bp, 7 predicted proteins | sample SSMForm13_FD_201033 | JGI IMG/M metagenome (GOLD analysis project Ga0272444, IMG submission 201033) | Marine sediment archaeal communities from Little Sippewissett salt marsh, Falmouth, MA, United States - SSM-Form-13 | ecosystem: Environmental > Aquatic > Marine > Wetlands > Sediment ... | reverse complement strand
TCATGGTAATCATATAGACCGAGTTCATCCCCTTGGATGCCAGATAGTTCAGCGCGCCGAAAATGCCTTTTCCCTTGCTTTCGTGCCATAGCGGATCGCCCGCTTTCCAGTCCTTCACATGCGGCTCATATTGATGGGTCGGAGGTGTTTGATCGAATTCATGATACGCCAGAAAATTCTCGGGACTGTCCGCGCCGGCCTTGAGGAAAGCCTCACCCGTGCCGGTAAAACGAAGAAAATGGTCGCCCGTGTATTCCAGTCTGCCTTTGGCGTAAAATCCGGGATCATCCTTGTCATTCATTTCGACTTGGATCATACCTGCCGTGCTGTCGAATGAAACCGGTTCACCAGCAAGAGGATCATTGGAGATCGCGATCTTTTCTCCTTTTCGGAAGGACACGAGATAGGCCCATTCCCCTGCTGCATCCGGCGTAAAGTGCACGCGCCATTTGCTGCCGCGCACCGCTCCGGTTTCACCCGCCTTGCCGTCCGCTGCAAAGTAGCCAGGTACATTATATACTTTGTCCCCGTTGGAGAACCAGACCATGAGCCGATAATCCAGAAAGGGATTTTCCTCGCCCTTTTCGGACAGGGAAGGTCCGTTGAACGTCAGTGTAACGGGATGCCAGACCTTGTGGTCGCCCGTAATTCTGGGATTGGAACATCCTGCCAGAAAGATGAGCAGAATCCAACTTAAGATGCAGGTCCAAATATGTTTTTTCATGGTGTTCCCCAGATAAATTTTAGTAAAATAACGAATCCATTGACTGAATGATTGTCCGTCCTGTAAATGAGGTCAAAGAATGCTGAATCACAATCAGCGGATCAGCAACCCTAATCCTTTTTGGGCACAACGGATAAATGTAAAAAATGAAAGTGGAAAGAGAAAGCGGAAACTTGTAAAATCAGGTTCAAATCAGGAATTTAACAAACATTTCATACAAATTACAATTTCGATTTGGAATCCCAGCGATACTGTTTTAGATCCACCCGCCCGTTCTGATTGAATCGGATGCCTTCGGCTTCAAGCAATCCTTTTTGAATGCCCCGCCAGTCCGGATCGGGCAGCGCGCTGATCTCGCCCTTGGCATTGATCACCCGGTGCCAGGGAATATCCAGCCCGTCGGGCAGGGAATACAGCGCATATCCCACCAGGCGCGCCTGACCTCTCAAACCGGCCTTCTCCGCGATCTGGCCGTAGGTTGCGACTTTGCCGTACGGGATCTGTCCAATCGCATCGTAGATTTTGAGATAGATCTCACTGAATTGTTTATTCATTCAGAAATTATAGTTCGTTAACAGCCGTTTGTTGCTTCCATCGGAATCCATGATAGCAATTCTTAAATAATGGTCAGATCCCCAGGTACAGAAAGCGATATGCGATCCGTCCGGGGAAAACGCGGGAAACCGCGAATCACTGAACTCAGGTGTCAAATTTTGTTTGTTTGAGCCATCAATATCAGCAATATATATCTGTCCAGCAAGTCCTTCATAAAGTTTGGTATATAAGAACTTCGATCCATCCGGGGAAAAACTGTTGCTATCCTGTCCGGGAAATCCTCTGTCGATTTCAATCATATTACTGCCATCATAAGCCATAATATATATAAAGAAATTATTGCTTTCGGGAAGAGAATTCAAAAAGGCTATTTTTGATCCATCAGGTGAGAAAATGGGGCTTTCATAATCTGTTGAATCATCAGTAAGCTGAACCATATTGCCGCCATCCGAATTCATGATATATATTTCACTGTTTCCCGATCTGAATGCGCTGAAACAAATCTTTGTGCCATCCGGAGAATATTGAGGAAAGTTGGCATCAAAAGAGCCATAAGTCAGTTGCACTCGATTTTGCCCGCTAATATCCATTGTATATATGTTATAGTGATAACCGTATCCATATCCAAAGGACGTATAGAGTATATGATTACCATCTGGTGAGATTTTGGGATTTTCGATCAATCCTTCACAACGTAAATTTCTTTTATTTCCGCCATCGGAATTCATGGTCCATATACCATACTGGTCCTCAACATTGCAACAATAAACAATGGTTGATCCATTCGGTGATAAATCGAAAAAAGGACCGTCATTAATCGAATCATCTGTGAGTTGTAAAGGATTAATACCATCACTCTGAATTTTGAATATTTCTGTATCGATCAGATTCGTGTAGGAAAAAAAATAGAGTGTCTCACCAGAAGGTGAGAACTGGGGGCACAAATCATTGCCCCGGACATTATCACTCGGCATGAAAGGCGAATTGATGCTTTTTTCTCGGACACAAGAGATAAACAATATGAATAACAGTGTGAAAAAGATTCTTTTCATCATATTCCATTGTTCCATTTCGTCATCAGGCTCTGCCTGGTAACGCCTTGTAACCGGTTCCCAGCCTTGAAGGCCGGGAACAAGAAGCAAGAAATTTTCAGAGTCAAGTCCCCGGCACTTCTCAAGAGCCGGGGACTTTTTATCTCGTTACCAGGCTCTGCCTGGTAACGCATAATAACCGGTTTCCAGCCAGAGACTGGGAACCAGAACTGGATAGTTACTTTGTTTTCTCCCCCATCTTCTTCGCCTTTTCCAGAATGGACGGAATAGCCGCCTCCATCATCTCCTTGGCCAGCGAATAGTGGAAGGTTCTCTGCTCGAACGTGCGCTCATTGAGTGCATTGATGAACCGCTCTTCAAAGGTCCTGAAATAGGAGCCGTAAATGTGATAGCTGTCCGCCTGATGCACATAGCGCCCGAGTTTGACAGGATTGGAGGAGAGTTCCGTGATGCGATCCGCGATTTTTTGCTGAAGCTGAACGAGCGCGAACATATTCATAAACGCCGCCTTGTACGCGTCATTGGAGCGAAAACGCACATTCGTATTCAGAACGAGATTGCCTTCCTCATCCGGGAGGCAGCGGCACCACATGCTCTGCAGGCAAGCCGGATCGTAACAGGTATTGTCCTCCCACACCTGCCAGGTCACAGCCTGGGCCCTCCGCGTGTACGGCGTCCTGGCTAACTTTTGCGCGATCATCTCGATCTGGTTGTGCACAGTACCCAGGCCGGGGACCTTGTAAGCGAACAATCTTTGATGATAGGTGTATTCCCACCGTGTGTCATCCGGATCGTCTGAATCCGTGCGCACGCAGTGATCCTTGATCCCGTCCAGAACTTCCATCACATACTCCTGCAAATCCTCCAGTCCGCCGGGAAAATCCATGTGAATCATCGGTTCGGCCAAAGGATCATGCACCACGATGGTCATGGAGCAGTCCTTGCTCGGCGGATCTTCCGGCTTGTCATATTCGGTTTTGACATCGCATCCCTTTTCATACAGTTCAGTGAGAGATTTTTCCCACGCCTCGGCCAGATTCTGCCCCTCAACCAGCAATGCCGGAATATGTCCTTGCATACCAATCTCCAATGATTAAAGATAAATTCTTATTTGACCTACGACTCACCTCTTACCCCTGACCGCTAACCCGCCTATATCCGATCGCCTATAGCCCATCGCCAAATCTCTATTTTTCTTTCGGACTCAGAAACTTGTTATACAGCGCCAGCGCCAAAATCGTGAACACGCCGATGCCGCTGAACACCAGCCAGAGCGTGCGCGGCTGATTCAGATTGTCCACGAAATGGACGTAGAGTTTCGCGCCCACGACCCCGCCGATGGAACTGCCAAACACGCCGTACAGGAAGAGATAGCCCATGTACATGGCCTTGTTTTCCTGCGGCGCGACCAGCCCGATATAACTGATAAACTTGGGATGCGCGGTCATTTCTCCGATGGAGAAGATCACGATGCCCACCACAAACACCCAGATGCTGGTGTTGATTGCTAAAATCGCCATACCGATCGTGCCCAGCAGGATACCGAACATCATGGTCGGCAGCGCCTTTTTATTTTTCACAATGGATGATACCCAGAGCTGCAGCAGGATGATCGTGCCCGCATTGATCACCGTCACGTGCTCCACATCAAAGAACCAGTTCGCATCCAGACCGAACAGACCGAGGAATTGGTTCACCGCCAGATTGAGAGACGAGGCGTCCACATAGGCCTGTACGTACCAGAGCACGGAATCGAACATTTGGAAGTAGAGCACCCAGAATCCGGAATAGAGGAAGATCATGAGCAGGAACTTGGCATGATCGGCAAACCGCTGCTGGCTGGATGTATCAATGATAAACAGGGATGTAACGGACAGATAGATCACGGAAGCGATGATCCGGCCAAGCAGGCCGATGCCCGGCAGCAGCCAGATCAGTCCCCCGAGGATGAGGACAATGATGAAAAGCAAGCCATTCCCGGACGATGAGCTCTCGTCCGCTTTCTTTCTGGAGGATAACGTGACAATGCCCAGACCGATCCCGATCAAAGTAAACACATACAGCATGAAAAAGGGGCGACCTTTCAGACCCTTCAAGAGATCCATACAATCCTTGGGAGCGATCCAGATCAGTTCTGGATAGGCATTAAGCGCGCGAGTTAAATCCAGCTCGAGATTCAGGGTTGCCAGGTCCGGATCAAGGTGAACGGAAAAGACGCCCTCCGCATCCTTGTGAGCAGTGAAGGTGCGATCCTGATCCGGATCCGGGATCAATTCCAGCGTGATCTTCCGGTCGGACCGGGCGATCCAGGATTCAAGGTCGGTTTGGGAAACATCCTCAAATCCTTTCCAAGCCTGAATTTGCGGAAGCAGTTCATCCGAGAAATCGGACAGATAAGACGGCTTGTATAAGGTCAGAATGTGCCGGGTTGAATCGGATTCATGGGTGGACAATGCGTAATTGGACCGGCTCAGCATGTTCCGGTCGATATTAAAAACCAGCGTGGACTCTCCCTTCACGATACCAATCCTGGAATAGCGGGCGCTCACGGACTGCGGGCTTGCATATTTGAATCCGGACCAGATCAGCAATCCGATCAGCACAATGCCCCAGATGATTTTGGCCGTTCTGGAGGTTCTCATCTGATGGTAAATCAGAACAATGGGTGAATAAATAATCTCAAACGCATTCGCCAGGGTTTGAATCAGATTGGTCTGTTCGCGCTTTTCAGCCTTTTCCTTTTGGACCGGATCTTTGAAGAACAGCGCAGTCGGAATCAGCATGGCGGCCGTGCAAATCGCGGATGCAATAATCACGTAGGTTGGATTGATGGCCTTGAGAAAGGGCACGAGGAAAAGCGGAAACAGAAACGCGCCGATGTTGATGGACCAGTAATAAATCCCGAAACCGAGTGTGCTGTTGGATTCATCCGTGAGTTTGGCGATGGATCCGGAGATGAGCGGTTTGAAGATTCCAGCGCCAACACCCATGATCACAAGGGACGCAAAGACCGCTCCGTAGGATGTGGTCTGGGCCGTGAGGAAATATCCGCCACCGAGGAGGGAGAAGGCGATCATGAGCAGTTTTCGAAATCCGAACCGGTCCGCCAAAGCGCCCGATAGAATGGGAAGGAAATACAGAAGCGGCTGGATCACACCCTTGATCACGCCCACATTTTCTTTCGGAAAGTGAAGGACATTGACGAAATAGACGGAGATAAAACTCATCATGCCGTAATACGCGCCGCGTTCGAAAAACTCGAACAGAACAACCAGCCAGAACTGGCCGGAAAATTTCTTGCGATCGGATGGATTTGTAGGACTCATGGAGGCTCTCCCTTGATGCAGTTACCAAATTATGAAAAAGATAAAACAATGCGGGAGGAAATGCCAGTGGAAAATGAAGGATGAGTTAATCACCACCACCGATGGCGCTGTCTTGTAACAATTGCCCTAAAAAGTGCGATGTTATGGTTAATCATAATTGATCTATTAAAAATGCTTACTTTTCTCTTGTTCTTTCCCGGCTTGCGCACAATCGCCGCCCGGAAATGTTAAATGAGTGAACGCCCGGAAAGGTTGACTGTTTGAGTCCCGCTTCAATAACCAAAAAATCCTATAGTCATGGCGGGAAGAGTTTCAACCTTTCAGTGAGCGAATGGAACATTTCAGGCGATTGGAGTAGCCGGAATTTTTTTGCGCCACTTTTTTCTAAAAAAAGTGGCAATAAATACTTATCAATTATTCCTCAAACTGTAGAATAAATTTACTGGACCACAATCACGGATTTAAAAGGTCTTTCGAATCCATGTGTTCAGCCAGTGATTTCGGGACGCCTGGTTGATGATATAATTCAGGAACCGTTTTCGCGTTCCGAGAACGTCGCGGGCCATCGCTTTGATCTTTTGGCCGGACCGGATTCTTTGATTGATTCTCCGATCATATTGTTTTTGGAAAGGCGCATCAAAACGGCCAACCTGATAGCTAAACCGGATTTGCTCCGCGGCCAGGATCCCGCTCTCCATGGCATTGGCGATGCCTTCCCCGGAGATACAGTCAACCAGATGCGCGGCATCACCGGTCAGTAAAAGGCGATGACCGGATACGGGCACGCTCCGGGAGACAAGGGGCAGGCCCCATCCCTGAATGGAACCGATTTGTTCCGCATTCTGAATCCGTCCTTTCAGGATGCCCAGACTGAGTATATCCTTTAAGGCTTGTCGTACATTGATGCCGGATTTTTGAATGTTGCGGGAAAGCATGCCGAATCCCACGTTGACGAGATTGTTCGGGAGCGGAAAGATCCAGAAATATCCGGGCAGATAGGAATCCAGGATGAACAGCTCCATCATGTGCGGGCATACATCCGCAACACCTTTGAAATACGTCCGGACTGCAACGCTGTAATGATGCCGGTCGACGGGTGTCGGAATCAGCTGACTCACGACACGGGAGAAAGTACCGTCGCTCCCGACAAGAAATCCCGCGCGATACACATCGCCCTGCTTTGTCTCAATGCAATACCCTTCCGACTCGGAATGGATGTGAATCACTTCCGCACCATCGAAACAGTCCGCACCTGAATCTTCAGAACAAAGATCCCAGAGAAACGTATCGAAGTGGCTGCGCAACATGGTGCACCCCGGATGATCATACTGTGTTTGAAAACTGGAACCATTCGGCGCGACATACCGGGTGCCAATGATTTTGTATTGTGGCGATAAACGAGCAAATTTAGAGGCATAAGCCGGATGGATTTGGTAAAGCAGCCCTTTGACTCTGTTTCCAATCGACTCACCGCAGATCTTGGTGCGGGGCACTTTCTCCTTTTCCAGTATTGCCACGCGCAATCCGGAGCCTTTTAAAGCCAAGACGCAGGCACATCCGGCAGGACCGCCGCCCACGATAATAACATCATACATCATATCAGAATTTTTTAATAAGTTTCTGGACACGCTTTGTACCGGATGTTTCGCTAAAGATTTCTATTAATATATGATAATATTCGGACAAAACAAAACCGCAGAACCAGATGGATGATCCTGCGGCTTGATTGATATAAACAGATAAATTTATACCCAGCGATAATCCGCCAGTTTCTTGAGTGACGCCACCCGATCCTGAACAGCTACGGAATGGGCACATTGCACCGTGCAGGACTCACAATCCATGCAGAGACTCAGACCGCCATTCCGGCTGGCTTCCTGCATGGCATCATGGGCCTGTTCCAGATTGTGATACTGATACGCATACATGTGGCTGCGCATCAGAGTCGGTACATCCGCTCCCTTCGGACAAGTTGCCTTGCAGGCACCGCATTGCCGGCAGTAGCCGAGACCGAGTTTGGTTTCACGCGATTCGAGAAATTCTCTTTCCTCGGGTGTATAGGACAGATCATAGGCCACGGAAAAGTTCTGTTTCAATTGATCATGAGTGGTGTAACCGGGAATGGCCGTGGCGATGTGGGGATTGTTCAGCACCCATTTCAGCATCGCGGTCTGATTCAGGTCTCCCTTGAACCGGGCGGAGTTTTGCATACCGTTGCGATACCACGAACCTCCGGCCTGTGTTTTCATGGCAACGAGTCCGATGCCCTTGTCCGCGGCCCGCTTGATCGCATCAGCAAGTTCCTTGTCATCGGACATACCGAAATTGTAAGCAAACAGAATAACATCCCAGTATGCGCTTCGCGCTGCTTCATTCAAGATACCGGTCATGTTGCTGTGACAGGAGATCCCGGTAAAGCGGATTTTTTTCTGCGCTTTCCATTCGTTCAAAGTTTCCTGTAATTCAGGCCACCGCATGTGTTCGGGATTGTCAATCGCATGAAAATAGAGAATGTCCACGGTGCTGACCTGAAGCCGTTCCAGGCTTTCCTGAAAACGATCTTTGAATGCTGCAAGCAGTTCTTCCGGGGATTTGCGACCGGCAATGTCACCCAGATGAATCTTGGTTCCGATGATCACATCATCCCGGCAGTTCAGCTGCTGAACAACCTTACCGACCATGCGCTCGTTGTTGCCGCGCTGATAGATCCAGGCCGTATCAAAATGACGCACGCCCATCTCGTAAGAGGAGGCAACGAGATCCGCAACACTGGCGTTCATCACGCCCATGCTCACAACCGGCACTTCGAGTCCTGTTCGTCCCAGCTTGCGGGTGATGATCTCCTTCTGAGCTTGATCCTCGGCTTTCGCCTGTAACTGACCAATCACACCGAGACTTCCGATTCCGGCAGCCGCGCGTCCGAGAAAGTTTCTTCTGGAAACCTGTTTCAAATCCGTCATAGATCCTCCATGAGACGATGGGTTTGGATTTTCGACAACCAATATAAATAAACCGTTTACAAATATCGAGCGAATTAGCGATCCCCATACAATTTATGACACTTCGACTTCGTTTTGATATGGATTTCAAGTGTTTTTTCCCTATAATACGAAAGGAGTTTTATGATGAAAATGCAGCAAGGATGAGCGCAATGCAACAAAAATTCACACTTCTGATTTTTCTAACGGGACTCTGTCTGTATCCCCCAATATATGCCGAGGATATTCCAGAGGGCGGCGAAGCTGTTTTGCGCGAGGATGCCGCCATCTATATGAGCCTGCAGGGCGGCGCTTTGGCACGTAAAACCGTTGTGGATGTGGAAGACATGCCCTTTGACCGGGCAGTACAGGCTGAAACCAGGGAATTGGCGGACAACACCTGGAGCGTACAGCTCAGCATCAACACGTCCGAGGCAGTGGACGAGGAGGATGCCCTGCTCGCAGTCTTCTACGCGCGGGGAATCGAATCGAGCCAGGAAAGCGGCGAGGTTTTTTCCGAGTTTATTTTCGAAACCGCGCAGGATCCATGGGATAAATCCGCCACCTTTCCTGTTTCGGTCGTGGGCGAATGGAAGCAGTATCTGATCCCCTTCAATCCGGTGCAGGATTATGATGCGGGTGGCGCCTCCGTGAAATTCCGTCTGGGATACAATCCGCAAATCATCCAAATCGGCGGACTGGAACTGCTCAATTACCGCGACACGATGGATGTGGAGGATCTGCCGAGAACCACGCCGGAATACGAAGGGGATGACCCGACCGCGCCGTGGCGCGCCCGGGCCGAACAGATGATTGACGCGTATCGGAAGGCGGACATCTCGGTCCTGGTTTTGGACGAGGCGGGGAATCCGGTCGAGAATGCCGAAGTGGACATTGACATGCAAGAGCACGCCTACAAATTCGGCTCCGCTGTCGCGGCCAGAACCATGATGAGCGGCACTGCGGACGCGCAGCAATACAAGACCATTATCGAAACCTATTTCAACCGTGTGGTCATGGAAAACGATCTGAAATGGAGCCCGTGGGAAAACTGGGACCGCGCCACCACGCTCGGCGCCCTGCAGTGGCTCCGGGACCGGGACATCGAAATTCGCGGCCACTGTCTCGTCTGGCCTTCCTGGAACCATACGCCGGACGACCTGGAGGAGCATCAGAATGATCCGGTCTATCTGGAAAATCGTGTGCTCGACCATATTGAGGATGAGGCCGGTGATTTGTCCGGCCTGCTCGCGGACTGGGACGTGATCAACGAACCTTACTGGAATTATGATCTCATGGATATCCTCGGGGACGAGATCATGGTGGACTGGTTCAACAAAACCCGGGAGATGGATCCGACCGCCAAGCTCTATCTCAATGACAACAACATTATCTCCGGCGGCGGCGTGGATGCGGCCCATCAGGAACATTTCCTCGGCACCGTGCAGTATTTGCTGGACAACGGTGCCCCGCTTCAAGGGCTGGGCACGCAGTGTCATTTCGGAACCAATGTCACGCCGCCGGAACGCATCTGGTCCATTCTGGACCAGCTTGCCAGTTACGGATTGGAAGTGCAGGCCACCGAATTCGACATCAACTCGCAGTATGAAGACCTGCAGGTGAATTATACGCGGGATTTCATGACCGCCTATTTTGCGCATCCCTCCACAGTGGGGATATTAACCTGGGGATTCTGGGCAGGCGCGCACTGGAAACCTGAGGCCGCATTCTGGGATGAAGACTGGAACCTGAGACCGCATGGCGAAACCTGGCTCGAGCTGATCACAGAAACCTGGTGGACGGATGAAGATCTGATTACCGATGCAGACGGAGAGGCGGATGTCCGGGGATTTCTCGGTGATTACACCATCTCAATTCAAGATGGACAGGATGAAATCAACGCAAATTTTGCACACGCACTCGGCGGCACCATCCTAACGATTCAGGGCAACCAGATTGACATCCAGCACGGCGCTCCTTCAGGCATTTCAAAAATGAATCAACATCAACCGGCCGTCTGCATTCTGGAAGCCGGCTATCCCAATCCCTTCAATCCGGAAGCCACAATCCCCTACTTCGTACCGCGTACAGAATCTGTGCAGATCGCCATCTACAATACGAGAGGACAGCTCATTACAATCCTGGCAGATGAAGAACACGCGCCCGGTCATCATCAGGTCAGATGGGATGGTACCGATTCATCCGATCAATTCGTGGGCAGCGGGCTATATATCATCCGGATGAAGGCCGAGGACTTTGCTGCATCGAGGAAAATCACTTTGCTGCGGTAAACCGAATCATGCCTTGACAAATTGATCCGACTTTATCATATTGCTGGGGATGGATGGGGATCCCGCGTCCGCAATCCGGAGCCGCAGGCATTTGCATGGGCACGGTTCAACCCGCACGGACAGCCTTGAAACCGGCGGTCCTCACCGCGGACCGCTTGCCCCTTACTTCGTCAGGACGGAAACGAGACCTAAAGAATGAAAAAGTCATTTGGGGACAGGGAATCATGATCATCCACCAACTCTGCATCGGCAGTCTGGACAATTTCACCTATCTGATCGGCTGCGTCGTGACCAAAGACGCCATGGTCATTGATCCGGCCGGCGATCCCAATCCGGTTCTGGACATGGCCGAGGAGGAGGGCTTGAACATCAAGTACATCCTCAACACACACGGCCATTTCGATCACACGGCTGGAAACGCACGTCTCAAACAGGAGACCGGCGCCCGGATCGTGATCCACAAAGACGATGCAGCCCTCGTCCCTGACGCCGATATCATTCTGGATCAGGATCCCTCGTTTCATCTGGGGGTCATTCACTTTGACATCATCCACACACCCGGCCATACACCCGGCGGGATCTGTCTGTACGCCCAGGGCAGCCTGTTCACCGGAGACACCCTCTTTGTGGGCGACAGCGGGCGCACCGACACGGCGGAAGGAGACCGCCCGATGCTGGGCGCATCGATCCGCAGGCTGATGCAATTACCGGATGACACGGTTGTCTTTCCCGGTCATGATTACGGACCGACACAAACCTCTACCATTG
>Ga0272444_10004882_pt1 | contig 11694 bp, 18 predicted proteins | sample SSMForm13_FD_201033 | JGI IMG/M metagenome (GOLD analysis project Ga0272444, IMG submission 201033) | Marine sediment archaeal communities from Little Sippewissett salt marsh, Falmouth, MA, United States - SSM-Form-13 | ecosystem: Environmental > Aquatic > Marine > Wetlands > Sediment ... | reverse complement strand
GTGCACTTGTATTCGGCGGACGTATTCGAGTAGAGTGTTGTGTTCCATTTTCTCAAGGAGTGTCCGAGGCTCTCCCGATCTACTGGTTCAACCTGGGCACAACGCCGAGACGGCTTCTCTACTCTCAAAGGCCATTCAGCGTGTAGAGATCGCCCTCGATCGGTGGATGATTCTGCCAATCCGGTCCACACATCCGCTGAATCGATGGAGTCCCATGGTCCGTGGCCGCTCGTTTGAGTATCCGGCGGTTAGGTCAACGCCCTCCGAGGTGCGGGGCGCACTCGGAGAGGGAAGTCGGCTTCACTGGGAGGCACCGGAAGGAGGAGGTGGCCGTGCATCGCAACGGCGAGGAGGCGACAGCGCATGACAGAGCACGCACGACCCTGGGGAAGAAGACATACGCGCGTTCCTTCCACACGTGCCCAACGACACAGTAAGAGCTCGCTCCCAAGGATCCCCGGGGGATAGGCGATGGAACGAGCTTCGCTCTGGCGTGCTCTGGTTGGAGGAACGAATGAAGCGTGTGGAGTTCGTGGATTGGGATGGCCCAAGAAGACGAGCAGGGCATACAAGAACGACAGTGTGGGCTTCTCTACAAGACGAGATGTAGCGAGAAGCAAGAAGGAGGCGTTTGACATGAAACGGACGGCGCTCTTGATCGGGATCATCAGTGTTGTGTTGGGCTTCGGCGCTTCGGCCTCGCCCTTCAGCATTTGCAGCTACGTATCACCTGAAACATCTCTAGAGTCGTTGGGACTCGCCATGAGCTACCGCTACTTCGACGACTGGGCGACGCCCGGAGTGGATACCAGCGGAGGGCGAGTCGGCTTGGACTACAGTCTGCTCTATGACTCGGCGAGATTCGGTTACACGTTGGGCGGAAATGCGGAGCTTCTTCTGGCAGACTTCTTCCCGACAAGCGCCCAGGCGGACGCGGCGGGCACGATGCGCTACTTCCTTGCGGAGGACATGCCAACCTTCGCGTTCGGCGGCGTCGAAACGTCTGTTTCGACGGGGCAACCCCAACCGTCGGTACATGTCAGTGTTGGACTCGGATACGGGCGATTCAACGATGTGACGCCGCTTGCCAAGGCGTTCAAGATCGAGATGACCCTGCTTAGGGCGGGCGCGATTCCGATGCCGCTGCAAGATGATGTGCTGATGGCGATCGCAACGGAGATTGGCAGTCAGGAGTACGCTTCGACGAACGATCAGATCGCCGACGTGGTGAATCAGGTCCAGATGGCGTCAGGCGTGACCCTCACCCCTCGCCAGGTCCTCAAGATCGAGGACTTGATCCTCACCACTGATGACAGCCGCTACTGTGGTTGGTCGGTTCAGGCAGGGGTGGGGTACCAGTTAGTCGATCCCTACAACCAGGCACAAGGTTTCCTTGTCACCGCCTCCGCCGACGGAGCATTCGTACCGAACCCGGACGGGCAGCTCTTGTTCCACGCCGGCCTCTCAGGTCCGGTTAACTTCATAAATCAGAACACGATCAAGCTACGAGGGTCTTACGACTACATCCTGTCCGAGACGAGCTCGCTTCGGGCAACCTACACCCTCCTACGGGTGCAACCTCTAGGACAGCTTGCGAGCGCGAGCCAGACCGTCGCGGCTCTTCTCGGATTCACGCTGGGACACGCCGACATGGGGCTGCAAGCGTCTCTCTCCAAGTCGGCCGGGGCTTCAGACTGGTCGCTCGACCTCTCCATCTCCGCGGCGATGAGTTTCGATTGGTAGGGGCTCAACAGCGGCCTCCGCGCAGGACGAGAGCCCTGCCCTCCTCCTCTCGCGCCGAAAAGCCGAGAGGGGAAGGGCTGAGGAACTTGGGAGGGCTGGGAAGGAACGGAGAAGGGAAGGAGAAGACTACCATGAGACTGTCGGGCATCGTGCTCATTGTGTTTGGCTTCATTGCCTTGGTCTATCAGGGAGTCACATTCCTCGTCCCCAGCACGACCGACCTTGGGCTGTTCTCGGTCACCGTATCAGGGCAGTACTCGATTCCAGTGCCACCAATTGTCGGCGGGATTGCGCTGCTTGCAGGCATTCTACTGGTCCGAAGCCGATCCAAGGCGGGGGAGGGGCAGGGGAACGGGCAGAAAGCCGAAGCTTGCCGAGCGCTTGTGAGGAAAGCTCCTCGAGCGGATTGTCCAGACGCGGTGCTGGTTTCTGCGCAGCCTCATCTGGGAGACGGGGCACATTGGTGGTGGCATCCGAGCGCTGAGCATCGGGTGAGATGTGTCCTTGGTTCGAGCTTGTGAGCGCGGTTCCAGTCGAAGCTTGGCACGCAGTCCCAGCGGCACCAGCTCATGGGGCGAATCAATGGACAGCCATGCTCCGGCCCGAGCCTCGACCAAAGCGGGGTGAGTGAATATGAAGATCAGAAATCCTGTCGCCGGAATCCGCGATCGCCTAATGAATGATAGCGCTTCGCGAGCACTCCGGTTCTTGTGCTGGACTACTCGCCCCGTCGCCCGTCTCTGGCACATGGCTGAGGAGCACGGCCTGAACCCGTGGTTCTTCATAGCGATGTCAGTCGTGGGGTACGCGATCCAATCCATGATCTATCTGCCGCCCTTCCAGTCCCAGGCTTGGCGGCTCGCGTTCCTGATCCTCCTGCGCGTTGTTGCGTTGGTCATCCCGGCGTACATCTTGCTCAAGGGCAAAGGGATTGCCCGGGCATTCAACGGCTCGGTCACCGCGATGTTCATCTTGAACACCACCTGGCACGTCTGCTACTACGTCTACCTCTAGCGGGACCATCGCTTGCCGGGCTCTTCCATGGTGACGGTACCGCGAATGGCGCACGCTGCATCCCAATAGCAGTGACTGCGAGGCGACATGGACTCACTCGGCAATGACTTCCGGCAGGTCACTCGCGGATACGTGGATCTCATTTGCTCGCACGAAGGCCGCGAGAAACCGACGCGACGTCAGCCATTGAGAGTAGTGAGCGCGGATGGCATTCATCTTGGCGCTCACCGCCCACTTCGGTAGCACAGCCGAGGACGTGCCTACGAACAAGTGGGACGCCAGGCCCGGGAGGAGAACTGGCCGTACGAGGAGTACCTGCGTGAACTGCTCCACACGGAGCTGCACTCACGTCATGACCGAGCCGCAGAACGCAGACTCCTCCGTCAGGCGCGGGGTTTCCCGATGTCAAGACGTCGGACCAGATCGACTGGGACGTCCTATCAGGGGTCTCTCGTCCGAAGGTACTGGAGCTTGCTTCCTGTGAGTTCGTAGAGAAGGCCGACGATGTGGTGATTGCCGGTGTAGGGACAGGCAAGACGCATCTGGCAACTACGCTGGGCGTGGAAGCGACGCGTCGAAAGTACCGTGTGACGTTCATCCGCGCGGCGGACATGGTCCGAGATCTGCTCGAGGCACGGGACGCCCGCTCCTTAGGACGATCACACCAAAGACTCTTGCGAGCGTCGTTGTTGATCATCGATGAGCTGGGGCTCGTCCCGTTTGAGCGCACCGGCGGTGAACTGCTGTTCAACTTGCCCTCCGAGCGACACGGTCATGTACCCCTCTTCTTGAGCTATGCCATGGCAAAGCCGCGGGCAATCGGAAAGTGGATTAATTAAGCGTTTAGTTGTATAGTTATGGATGTGATGCGATGTGCACATCGTAAACGAGGCCCTGCATCCTCCTCGTGATGAAGAACTCCATGGCTCTCGCCAAGCTGCTGGCTCGGTTGCAGGAAAAAACTGCCAGAGAGGGAGCGAGGCACCGAATCAGAGATCATCCGCAGGGCCGTGGAGCCATGCGTGACAGATTCATACGATCTTCGCTGATCGCGCCCCAGGAAGTAGGCGGCGTGATTAACGGAGTGGGTCGGATGATTTTGGTGGAAGTAGGATCGCGGATGAAGCGACGGGTAACTAGAACGCATCACTCATGATGGACGAATCGTCTTCGGCGAACGGCGGAATCGGCGGCGGCAGCATACTGCCATGCGTGCGCGCTTTCGAGACCGCTGAGTCCCAAAAGCATACGGCCCCGAGGTCTGGGTGGACTTCGGCATCCGCTACAACAGGAAGGCTGACGCGCGATCGCCGGATGGTTGAAGAACCACCTGGACAACGCAGAGAAGACTCCTGGGCTTGTGTGTGGGCACCTCGCTGACTCGCATTGAGATGAGAGGAGAGTGATGACCAGGCAAGCTGACTCGGGGCAAACGGAAGAAGCCGTAGTAGAAGTACGAACCCAAGTGCGCGTTGGTGCAGAACACGATCGTGCAGAAGCTCCGCGGTCTGGGTCGCGCGTTGCGGGATCCGACGATCCCCAGAAAGACATGGCGCAATCCGTTTGCGGCAAGGCCAGATACCGTGCGCCTGTCCATGGCGAATCCGAATGGATGGGAGGGAGGTAGTGATGGAAGAACGCGAAACTGGAAGAGTCAAGTGGTTCAGCAGAGCTAAGGGATATGGGTTCATCGAGCGACCTCAGGGGGGTGACCTATTCGTACACTTCAGTTCAATTCGCGGGGCGAAGTCAGGGGGCAAGACGCTAAGCGAGGGACAGAGAGTGGATTTCGTCGTTGCCTGGGGGCTCATCTGGCCATCGGCACAGGACGTCTGCGCCGTGCGCGCGTGAACACGTCGGAGAATCGCCTTGAGGCGGAAGCGACGGGACGGCCAACTGATACGAAGCAACCTGATGAGAAGAAGACGTCACATCGGAGGAAAAAGCAAGAAGACGCGCGCCCTGCCGACCACGATCGTGCAGGAGCACCGTGATCTGGAATCGCAGCAGGATCCAACGATTCTCAAGCTGGGAGCTGCGGCATCCGCCGCGGCGAGGGTTGGCGCATGCGGCGGTCAACAATGAACCCCAACACATGGGAGGGAGTACAATCATGACAGAACGCGAAACCGGCAAGGTCAAGTGGTTCAACGACGCGAGAGGATACGGCTTCATCGAGCGACCCGACGGGGGAGACGTATTCGTTCATTTCAGTTCCGTTCGCGGAACAGGGTTCAAGAAACTGGCAGAAGGGCAAAGGGTAGACTACGTCGTCACCCAGGGTGCAAAGGGTCTGCAGGCGCAAGATGTCGGTCCCGCTGCGGATGAGATTGAGCAGCGAGTCAAGGAGATCGGGGCGGCACGTACTGCGACTGCCGTTGCCGACTCTGCAAATGCCTCCAAGCCTGAGGGCGAGGAGCCTGAAGCAGGCGTGGCAATAGGTGTTCGCCGCATTGAGGTGGAGGATCCTATGGCGGGCGAGGAGCCGGCTGTTCCTGAGGCGACTGAAACCGAGGAAGAAGAGCTTGAGTTCGCCGAGGTCCCGGATGTCTCAACGAATGAAGAGGAGGAATCTGCCCTGACCGTGGAACCGGATGCCTCTGACGAGACGAATGGCAAGGAGGAACGACCCGATGTCGTCGAGGCTCTGGCCCCATCGGAAGCGGACCAATCCGGCGCCGACGCCATCGGGGCGACAGATATCCGTGAACCTGAGAAGGAGCAAACCATCCTGGCAGGAGCAGAAGCCCAATCCGACGACGAGACGCTGCCGCGGAAGAGAGAGGAAGTCTAGAGACTTCGGATCTGACTAGGACAGAGGTATGTCGAGGCCCGCCGGCGGGGGGAGAAGCAGCAGTAAGTCGGTGCAATATGATTGCTGGATGCATGTCTGAGCCTTGACGGAGTGCCAGATTGAGGAACAGCAGATGAAGTGGAGAGCGCGTCTGTTCGTAGCACCCCTTCAGATCCTGGAAGGTTGCCAGGGCATTGACTAAGTATACAACTAGCCGTATAGTTAGGTCACGACATTATGGCACGTAGAAAGCGAGATCCGAAGAATCCTCTTGTGATGAAGAACTTCATGGCTCCCGCGAAGCTGCTGGCACAGCTCCAAGAACTGTCTGAGAGGGAGGGAGTCTCGGAGTCCGAGATCATCCGCACAGCTGTCAAGCAGTACATCGGAGATGCCTTGAAGCGCGTAGATTCCTGAGCTCAAGAGTCCCTGCAGCCGAAGTCGTCACGGAGGAAGACCCGCACAAAGGGGACACTACGAATGCCCTGCTGACCTACCCCGAGATCCCGCGAACAGTCCGGGGATTGAATCGAGCGTCCGTTTTCATCGAGCGAAGGGCCTCTTCGCTGCCGCTCGGCGTGCTCGCGGTGGCGGACGATGCCTTCATCGGGGTCACGGTTGTCCAAGCGGAGTCCGCGCGTCAGCGGAACAGTGTGCGATGCGATGGGGCGGACATCAGGGTCGTTGTGGACCTCTTGGTAGCCGGCGGACATGAGGGCTTCCACGGAGGCTTGACCAGTTCCTGCTCAACAACGAGGCTGCACGCATCCTGCCGTCGTCTCAGAAGACTCCCAATGGCGGACAATCACCCGATCTCTATGGGTGCCACCTCCGAAAGACCAGCGACGGACGCTTCGCGTCACGGTAGCGCCCAGAGAAGTCTTCCTTAGCTCGTTCCGGTGGACTCTTTCACCTCCATCTCGGAGAACAGGGGGCATGTGCGCGGGAAGAAGAGGCACAAGGGAAGCATTGGATGGCATAACTGCGGATTTCGCAAAATGCTTCGGATTGCGGAGAAAGGAGAGTCGATGACTGAACGAGTAGGTCGGATGATATCTGTGGAAGTGGGAGTTGCTGACGAGGCGGCGGGTAGGAACGTCGCGTCAGTGATGATGGGAGAGTCATCTCCGAAGCCCGGCAGCGAGCGTACGATCAGTGACGGTAGTGTGTTGAGGTACCTTCGAGCCTTCAAAGCGGCGGAGTCCACGGAACGTACGGAACCAGCGATCTGGGTAGGTTTCGGCATTACGTACAGCAGCAATGCTCAGGCGGACCCGATTGCCGGCTGGCTGTTCAGTACATTGACGAAGCAAGAAGGGCTCCAGGTGTTGCGCGTCGATACTTCGAAGACCCCGCTTGAGATGACAGCGATGACAGCGGTGATCCGCGAGAAGGTGAAGAAGTCTTTCTAGACTGGAGGAGCACCTGAGCGAAGACTCGCGTGCGCTGACACGCGCGGGGCTTCGCAATCTCATTGGGGGTCTGTCCTGGATGGCCGCGCGGCATCCCAACATCTAGGCCAAAGGACTTCGCTTTCGGGATCAACAGGGACTGCGGCTGGACAGATGGGATTCGTGACATCGGTTGGCTGGAGTGTCCAAGCCAGAAGGCCTTGGACACAGAGTGCTTGGCAGTAGTGGAGGTAGACTGACGATGGCAGAGCGCGAAACCGGCAAGGTCAAGTGGTTCAACGACGCGAGAGGATACGGCTTCATCGAGCGACCCGACGGGGGAGACGTATTCGTTCATTTCAGTTCCGTTCGCGGAACAGGGTTCAAGAAACTGGCAGAAGGGCAAAGGGTAGACTACGTCGTCACCCAGGGTGCAAAGGGTCTGCAGGCGCAAGATGTCGGTCCCGCTGCGGATGAGATTGAGCAGCGAGTCAAGGAGATCGGGGCGGCACGTACTGCGACTGCCGTTGCCGACTCTGCAAATGCCTCCAAGCCTGAGGGCGAGGAGCCTGAAGCAGGCGTGGCAATAGGTGTTCGCCGCATTGAGGTGGAGGATCCTATGGCGGGCGAGGAGCCGGCTGTTCCTGAGGCGACTGAAACCGAGGAAGAAGAGCTTGAGTTCGCCGAGGTCCCGGATGTCTCAACGAATGAAGAGGAGGAATCTGCCCTGACCGTGGAACCGGATGCCTCTGACGAGACGAATGGCAAGGAGGAACGACCCGATGTCGTCGAGGCTCTGGCCCCATCGGAAGCGGACCAATCCGGCGCCGACGCCATCGGGGCGACAGATATCCGTGAACCTGAGAAGGAGCAAACCATCCTGGCAGGAGCAGAAGCCCAATCCGACGACGAGACGCTGCCGCGGAAGAGAGAGGAAGTCTAGAGACTTCGGATCTGACTAGGAGATTCGTGTTCGAGTGTGTCGGCAAAGGCAGAAGCGGCAAGTGGTGCAATCGGAGTGCTGGAGCCATGTCCGAGCCTTGACGGAGAGCGAGGTGAACGAGCAACAGATGGCGCAATCTGCGGGCTGTGATGACAAAGCGAAGGAGCGATGCGTGGGCTTCCTCGACGATAGTAGTGTGTACTTCGTTGGGTCTCGCACGAGCTTTCATCTTGCGGTGGAGTGCTCACCGGGGGTGTTCCGCAGGCTTACTGACGCAGAGCACCTCCGCTTCAGGCACCAGAGTCGTATCGACGGAATCAGCTACGGGGAGTACTGGTCGTAGGGCTTGGCGCTCTGCCAGCCGTCGGGGCACACGCCAGGGTGCAAACGCGCTGCTTGGAGGAATAGCCCCTTGAGCTTCACGCGTCGGTGCAGTCACAGCTTGTCGTGTTTGACCCGCCGTCGCTTGGCAGCCCTCCTTGCCTCCGCGAGGTTCTGCTTCTTGCTTACCCCCCAGGCTTGGCAATCCAGCTGGCGTACCTATTCCACCGCACACCGGAGGGATATGCGGTTGGACCGGCTTGCGAGGTACTATGTGCGTTGTCTCAGGGATAGAGTGGAGTGAGAGAACACGAAGATCGGAGTTCCCATCGTCGCAATCCGCGGTCGCCCAGCGCATGATACGGTTCCGCGAGCAGTCCGGTTTCTCTCCTGGGTTGTTCGCCCTGTTACCTGCGGCTGGCATATGGCCAAGAAGCATGGACTGAACCCGTGGTTCTTCATAGCGATGTCAGTCGTGGGGTACGCGATCCAATCCATGGTCTATCTGCCGCCCTTCCAGTCCCAGGCTTGGCGGCTTGCGTTCCTGATCCTCCTGCGCGTTGTTGCGTTGGTCATCCCGGCGTACATCTTGCTCAAGGGCAAAGGGATTGCCCGGGCATTCAGCGGCTCGGTCACCGCGATGTTCATCTTGAACACCACCTGGCACGTCTGTTACTTCGTCTACCTCTAGCGGGATCACCGCTTTGTCGGGCTCTTCCATGGTGACGGTACAGCGAATGGCGCACCTTGTAGACCAAGAGCCCTGGCGGCGAGGTGATATCGACTTACTTGGCGGTGACCTCGGCCACGTTGGTCGCGGATACGTAGATCTCGTTAGTCCGCACGAAGGCCGCGAGAAACCGACGCGACGTCAGCCATTGAGAGTAGTGAGCGCGGATAGCATTCATTTTGGCGCTCACCGCCCACTTCGGTAGCACAGCCGAGTGCCATGGTTCCGCGGCAATGGAGACGGGAAGGATGCTCAAGGGGAGACTGACATGCACTCCACCCGGGACAGGCCAACGTTCTTCAAACAGATGAACCATGAAGCAGCGGGTTTCTGGAGACGCGGCCGGAGATGCCGATGCCTCCAACGCCAGCATCACAGCTCGATAGCCCGCATGATGGTCAGGGTGAGCATCTTCCGGATGAGGAAGGTAGAGGATCATGGGCTGATAGCGGCTGAGGATGGAGGCGAGATCCTCCACCAGGTTGGCGCCGCAGTAGTTGGCAGAGGGGTTAAAGGCTTGAGCGGAGTACTTGGCATCCCGGTTCGTGAAACGGCTCTTGTACGGGACGTCAGGCGACCAGTGACTCTCCAGAAGCGGAGTCAAGCCGCGGTCGGGGTAGTTGAGAAACACCGCGGCGGCCGAGGAAAGTCCGAGCCTTTGGAGGGCCAGGACGGCTTCCTTCTGGCGTCTAGTGCCCAATGCACGGTACTGAGAGGGGATGTGGAATGGGTTCATCGTGATGACCCGCCTCGCCGCTCGGTTCGCATCGCCATTGGTCAGATACACAACGAGCACGGAGGCGCCCTCGGCCGCTGCCGCAGCCATTGTGCCGCCGGCCCCGAGAATCCCGTCGTCGGGGTGGGGGGCGACGACCATGATCCGCGTTGGACCTGCTTGCTCGTGAGTGGGCACGATGCCAGGCTCAATGGAGACGAACCACAAGACCGGTGTTTGCAGGTAGATGTAGATCCCCAGGATGACGAGAACGCAAGCTGCCAAAGCAGTGAGCGCCCAGTGTCTGCGGACCCAGCAGCGAGGGGAAGAGACCAGCTTCTCATCCGGGCGTGTCGCAGACATCACCCTTCAACGTCCTTCGCTCGAGACGAGCTGTCTGATCTCCGGAGTTCTCCCGGAAGAGGCATCTTCAAGCCTAGCAAGAGCATGTGGACCGGCACGCGGGGCGAGCCCGGGAAGATGACATCGTATTGGCTGAGCACATCGAATCCCACGTTCCGCAAGAGCGCACAAGCAGGGAGATTGGCTCCCACAACAGAGGCGTGGATCCCAGGGATCCCGTCAGTGCGCACATGCTCAATGAAGCGCAGAACGAGTTCTCTCGCGAGCCCGCGGCGGCGATGATCTTCATGTACTCCGATGTGAAGGTGAGCTGGGTAGGCAAGTGTTGCTCGTGACTTGACAGTGTGCACGCTTCTCCACGTCCGCAAGGCTGCCCTGGCTACTCTGCCTACTGGGCAGGAGAAGGCCGCGCCGGTGAGAACGGCTCGGAGAAGGATTGATGGTACGATTCGGCTCGCCATGACCCTGCATCTTCTTGCGGTGGAAAGGCAGCCAAGCAGATACCCCACAACACCGCTGCTTGGATCGTCTGCCACCCAGCAGGCTTCAGGCTCGAAGTCGACGTAGTACTTGGTTAGGACATCAGTCACCAATCGTTGGTTGCTGTCGAGGCAAGTTGGCACAACTCGGGGATCTGCACAGTCGACCACAAGGCGCCGTACTGCCTCACGATCGGACGCCCTGTACCGGCGGATGACAGAATGGTGCGAGTTCCTTTTTGGGATCTGACCTTCTGCCATGGCAGCATCTCCCTTCGCTTTCGCTCCCTCTGCTTGACCGGACCGGATCTCCCGGGCCATCCTCTGATCGCGGATGTGCTGAACACCCTGGCTCACTGAAGAGCGCCTCCCATCTTACCTCCATTTACCACTTCGCCCTTCACTCGCCACCTCGAGAGGCAGACTCGGAGCAGGATGAAGACGGTTCTAATCTTGGAGGCTGGGAACTGTGAGAACCGGGCTGCGCGCTGCCTCGTGGAGACTGCCTCTTGATGTCCCTCCGCGGTTGCGGACCAAGCTGTTCTACAAAGCAGAAGTAGGATATCTCACGAGTGTTCCTCTCTCGAACAGCCCCTGGTACCCTGCGGGCCTAGATCTCTTCGGGTGTTCAGATCAACGAATCCCGTGCACTTTGATGCTTCTCTCCGGCAGGCTGCCAATGCCTTCTTGGCCTCGCAAGCGGACAGCTTCCCGATCGGCCCAAGAAGAGGATGCTCGGGAATTGGCCGTGCCTGTGCGCGCCGCATTCTGTACACTCAGGAACTCTGAAGGAGAGCTCAATGTCACCTAACGAGCGAGACCATCTCACGATCAGCGACACTCCGACGAAAGAGGAGAGGCGTCTCCTCTCTCTCAAGCTTGACGAGTACAACCAGCACGAGACGAACGGGAGAATGCACTTCCCTGGGACACAAGAGCCAGGCTTCTCCTTCAATCTAGCTGTCCGCGGACCAGATAGATCTATCGTAGGAGGAGTCAACGTCAGTTCGGTCCTCGGTGTGATGTGGCTCGAAGTCCTCTGGACATCAGAGGTGTATCGTGGGCGAGGAATTGCCAGTTGGCTGATCCTCGAGGCAGAGCGCATTGCTCACGAAGCGGGCTGTGTCGGAGCGGGGACCTGGACGTTCAGCTGGCAAGGTGCGGGATTCTACCCGAGGGTCGGGTTCGACTTGAATGGCGT
>Ga0272444_10004881_pt1 | contig 11696 bp, 7 predicted proteins | sample SSMForm13_FD_201033 | JGI IMG/M metagenome (GOLD analysis project Ga0272444, IMG submission 201033) | Marine sediment archaeal communities from Little Sippewissett salt marsh, Falmouth, MA, United States - SSM-Form-13 | ecosystem: Environmental > Aquatic > Marine > Wetlands > Sediment ... | reverse complement strand
CACAGATTCCAGAAAACCTGTCACCAGGCTTTCAAAATTCTGAGGTGTCGCGGGCGGATCTGCGGCAATACGGCCAAGGATGTCAGCGTTGATTACCTGGCGAAAAGGAATATGAATCGGCTCAAGTTGCAATTCTTCATGGGCTTCTTTCATATTGGCAACTCCTGCACCGTTCAACCTGTTGGTCAGCTCAGACCAGGAGCCGTCATTGTCAAAAATCTCATGGAAATCCAGAAAAGCATGATACTGATACCCATACAGAGTTGCATATAATCCCGTTTCTGCAATCTGCTTCCCCGAGCGGATATATTGGAGATTGGTTTTGTGATCCCGAAATATATAAAAGTATCCGTCACTATTATTAAGCCCCAGTGCCTCAGCAAGGGTCCTGCGTACAAAATGGCTTTCTTCACCGGTTGCAACATTAATTGACGTGGAAGTGTGTATCCACCCCCTGGTAGTATTGTAGGCATTATTGTATAGTATGATCGCACGTTCATCGCCGGCACGATTGGAATACGCAAACACATTTTCATCCACCCAGCCATCAGAACTATTGAAATCGTAAAATGCAAAGTTCTCGGCACCGCTGAAAAGACTTCGGCGACGCATCAATGGAAATACTTCCCGTTCATGACGGCGAACCAGGTCTTCATCTACCGGCTCGTCCCAATAAGCCTTCTGATATTCCATTCCGTATTTTTCGGCGAAACCCTCGATCTGCCCATGTCCGAACATCGGCAGGCCGGGCATGGTAACCATCATGATGGCTACTCCGAAATATTTATCACCATTTCCAAACTGCATAACAGCAGTCTGCTCATCGGGATTGTTCATGAAATTTACAAAACGTTTCAAAACCTCCGGGCTGAATTCCAGGACATTTTTGACGGTCATACGATATTTGCTGTTATCTTCCATCTTAAGCATATTCATAAAGGCACTGTTATAGACCCTGTGCATACCCAGAGTGCGGACAAAATAGCCCTCCATCAGCCAGAAAGCCTCGGCCAGAAGCAATGTATCCGGTACCTCCGATGCGATACGGTCGACTACCTCACGCCAGAATTCTTTCGGGAATGCGGCATCAAAATCAGCTTTGCTCATGCCGAATCCGGCCCGTGAGGGTATTGCCCCGCCCTCTCCCGGCTTAGGGAACCAGAGCCTTTGATAATGCTTCTTGGCAAGGGTCATGGCGGCATCGAAACGAATTATCGGAAACTTGCGGGCAACATGAAGGATCATCTGGATTACCGCCTCCCGAACCTCCGGCAGCATAAAATTTAGCTGAGCAGTATCATTCCAGGGTGTACTGGTACCGTCATTTCCGTGATAAATATACCTGACATCGCCGGTCCATTTGTCCCTGCGTTTGAAAACCACAGCAGCATCCCGGTGATCCCAGTAGCCATCCTCGATCTGGATACATACCCGGGGATCCCAGGATAAATCCTCGCCATTGAACTGATAAGCCGGAAATGGTGGATAATCAAGCTGAATAAACCAGTCGGGATGTTCGATCACCCATTTGGAATAGATGCCCATATGGTTTGGCACCATATCGCTTGCCAACCGTATCCCACGCATCCAGGCCCTTTCCTTGAATATCTGATAGGCCTTTTCTCCGCCCAGATCTTCAGCGATAACATAATCATAAAGCGAATAAGCCGAGGACGCTGCCTCCGGATTGCCCATAATCTGCTTGATCCTCCGGGAGGCGGGTGACCTCTCCCATAATCCGATCAGCCATAATCCGGTAAATCCCCAGCCTGCCAGACGATCCAGTTCCTGATCGGGAATGTCGCTTAAATATCTTATATGTCGCTTATATCTTTTGGAAAGCTGGTCCAGCCAGACATGCACAGATTTGGCAATTATAACCACATTCGACATCCAATCGGCATCCCGGCTGAAACATGCCGGCTCGACATAACCATATTCCGCATATAAATCCTTTCCAAAACTGAGCGCGATATTGGGACCCGGCCCGAAGCCCCGCATCATCTCTTCCTCTTTAAGAATATCAGTTGCCAGAAGCAGGGCCTCCAGAAGATCCTGAGGAAGGAATTTGGCCCAATTCTCCCTGATGTAGGCCAACTGGCCGTCCAGCGAAGAGGGGGATGCCTGCATGGGAGCGCGCAGACATTCAAATAGCGGCAGGCCAAGCGGATCAAAGGCCGGCTGCTTCTCAAAGAAGTACTCCAAAGAATTTACCAGCGCCTGGTAGGGAGAGCTTTGCTGCAATTCCCAGTCATCAAAAAGCGGGCGAAAATCCTTAAAGGCCGGATTCGCCATAGCCAGAGACAAAAGAATCATTTCGGCCGTGGCCGCTTCAAGATTGGAGGAGATTTCATTAGAATTCTTCAGGAATTGATTCTCCCTCATTTGTCCACCAACAACCTCAAGAGGTGGAAATAGATTTATGAAGGATGGCGGCGATCGATCCACAATCGCCCGGCCATATTGCACTCCTGCCTGAGAAAGGCCTTCGCTGATTACTCCACTGTTTTGAAGATGGCAATACAACCTGATTACATAGCGAAGAATATCGACTATCACTCCAAGCGAGATCAACTGGCCGGCATGAATCGGCACAAATGTGTGAACGCTTTGATGATACCTGCGGTTGTAACGGTCCGCCAGCTTGCGAACGGTATAAATCCCGGGGACCGATTTACTTATCTCCGATTTATCGATAATATCGGCAATCTCATAATCCTGCCAGGCCCGGCGGGAAAGATGAAATCCAAAAGGGAAATAGCTGTGCAATGTTTTGATCAGTTTTTTTTCATCCATAGAATTATCGTACCCAAAATCAATACTATACTATATCGATCCTAATAGAAACGATTTCCTTCCATACACACGCTAAACTACTAATTTATTCGGCAAGTTGCAACGGAATAAAAGCGGATTATGGATAAACTATGGCTTTTATTCATGTCTTAACGAATCTGCCACAGAGTGCCTGCCCACCTTTGAGAAGCTGATGTGATATTGAAGAATATGCTTGTTAATGCAAAAATACCTTAATTCTCCAAATTAGCCTGCGAAGCAGCTTTATTTCATAACGACGGATGGTACTGAGCTGTCCTCCTTGACCCAGCCATCTTTAAGCCTGATAATACGCTTGCCATAAGCAGCCTTTTGCTCCGAATGAGTCACCTGAATTATCGTGGTGCCACCCTGATTGAGCCTGCAGAAAAGCTCCATAATTTTTTCGCCCTCCTCGGAATGCAAATTGCCCGTCGGTTCGTCTGCCAGAAGCAACCTTGGATTGCCGATTATTGCCCGTGCCACTCCCACAAGCTGCTGTTGCCCGCCGGAAAGCTGGCCCGGGAAGAGATCTTTCTTGCCCACAATTTGAAAACGGTCGAGCATATCACAAACCATGCTTTTACGCTCCGAGCCCTTGATTTTTCTGTACAAAAGCGGAGTTTCCAGGTTTTCATAGACCGTCAGCTCATCAATAAGATGGTAGCTCTGAAAGACAAATCCCATGTTTTGCTGGTACAGCCTGGCCCGCTCCTTTTCGCCAAGATTATGCACCGGTTTATCAAGGAAACTATACTCTCCCTCCGAGGGAGAATCGAGCATACCGATAATATTCAGAAGCGTGGACTTGCCTGCCCCCGATGGCCCCATCACGGTAACGAATTCCTCTTCTCTGACATTGATATTCACATTTCGCAAAACATAGGTATTACCAAAGCCGGTTTTGTAATATTTTGTGATTCCCTTTAGCTCAATCATACCCTTACCTCTATACAAAAAAATTTACAATATATCCTTTTGCTCTATTCATGTCTTAATGTTTCCACAGGATTCAGAATTGAGACCTTAATAACCTGAAAACTGATCGTTAAAAGCGCGATAATCATGGACGCTGCACCGGCGAAAACAAAGATATACCAGCTCGCACCGGTTCTATAAGCGAAATCCTGAAGCCAGCTATGGCCGGCATAATAGGCAAACGGCCAGGCGACCAGAATTGCAATCAGCAGCCATTTGGTAAAATCCTTGATAAGAAGATAAAAAACATCCGGAATGGAGGCGCCCAGAACACGGCGAATGCTGATTTCACGATTACGGCGCTGGCTTACGAATGCCGCCAGACCAAATAATCCCAGAAGTGTAAGGAAAATAGCTAAGCTTGAGAAAAGAATCAGAAGCTTTCCCAGTTTTTCTTCGGAAATGTATAATCTGTTGTAAATATTTTCAAGATAGCTATATCCAAAGGGGACATCGGGCACAATAGAATTCCATTTTTCCTCCAGATGGGAGATTGCACCGGCCGTGTTTTGCGGGCCAATCCGCACGGCTATCAGATTATATCTTTCGGGATTTATATAAAGCACAAGCGGTTCTATTTTCTCACGCAAAGAATAAACATGAAAGTTCCTGACCACACCCACAACTGTCATAGGCATGGCGCCGCCTTTCATTGATACAAGCAGTCTGCTGCCCAGCGGCTTTTTCAAATCCAATGTTCTAACAGCCTCTTCGTTGATGATAACGCTTTCACTTTCATCCAGCGATATTGCCCTTGAAAAGCCTCTGCCCTTGACCAAATCCAATCCCAGCGTTTCCGGAAAACTGTGGTCGACTGCCATAGCCTGCATAGTAACCTGCCGCTTATCATCAACACCTTCAAGACTTACGGTTTTGGTTTCTTTGCTGATTATCCCCGGTATGGTGTATGTGCCGGAAACGCTGAGGACATCCGGATGCTTAAGAAACTGTTCCTTAAGAAGAGGGTAAATGTTTTTTCCGGAATGCTCCGGCTGTGGGCAGTTGAATACAACAACATCCTCCTTTACAAATCCCAGATCAGTGTCTTTCATGAAATCTATCTGCTTGAATAATATCCCGGTAACACTGATAATCATGACCGCCATGGCGAATTGAGCTATCACCAGCATCCTTCTTATTTTCGGCCGACCGCCGATTGCGGGATAATTCCCCTTAAAGACATCGGCCGGTGCATACCGGGAAAGAAAAAAGGCGGGATAGCTTCCGGCTAAAAGCCCGACAGCAATGACCACGGCCGGAATTATAATAAAAAGATTTGTCATATTTTGCTGTTCAATCAGAGCATCAGCGGCAAGAAAAGATAAAAGCTTTGGATAACACAATTCATATAACAGAAGTGCGAACATGATAGCAAGTAGGGCCGTGCATACCGATTCCATCAGAAACTGCTTTATTAGCTGAAATCGTGTCGCCCCCACCATCTTGCGCATGCCGACTTCTTTGGCGCGGCTCTGATATTTGGCCGTCGACAGATTTACGAAATTAAAACAGGCTATCAGCAATAGCAGAAACGCCATGGATGAAAAAACATATATATAAGTCATATTGCCCTTAGGTCCGATATCAATAATCGCATCTGAAATCATATGGATTTTCGTCAGGGGTTGAAGTCTAAATGTTATCAAATCCGCAAAAAAATCACCGGCATTTTCCCTCAGAAGCTTGTCCATTTTTCCCACCAAGGCGTCCGGGGATGAGTTTTTTTCGAGCAAAATATATGTGAAATCGCTGCCGGTCTGGTTCCATGGATTTTTTGAACTCAATCCGATCGCCTCAAGTGTTGAGTAGGAAACAATAAAATCGCATCTTAGGTGAGTATTGGCCGGGACATCTTCAATAAGGCCGGTCACCGTTATTGCGGATTCGCCTTCATACAGGAGCGTTTTCCCGATCGGATCCGTATCACCAAAGTATTTGGCTGCAATTCGCTCCGAAAGCACCATATTGAATGGTTCTTCCAGTACAGTCTCTTCCGCTCCTCGGATAAGGGAAAATGAAAATATATCAAACACGCTTTCGTCGGCAAAAAAGAAATTCCGTTCAATAAAGCTTTTTTCTTCGAATTTAATCCTGGCGCTTGGATCCCACTGAATACGAACCGAATTCTCAACTTCCGGAATCTGCTCCTTCATGGCAGGCCCCAGCGCAGGCATAGCACCGGCAAATGGCATTTTACTTCCCACCTGACCAAAATCTGTGGCCACACGGTAGATACGGTCCTTGTTTTTGTGAAAATTCTCAAAGCTGAGCTCACCCATAACATAGCTCATAATCATCAATGTGCCCGCCATCCCTACAGCAAGACCGATGATGTTGATAAAGGAAAAGAGTTTTGATCTAATGATATTCCTTAAAGCAATTTTCAAATAATTGGCTAACATCTACCCTTTCTGCTCATTCCGCTCATATTTTTACGCATCAACCGGTTTTAAGCTGCCTATTTATATTTGCAGAAGAATATCTGAGATAAACTCCGAAAATACCTTTATAAGCGACAGACATAATAAGAGCAATGCCATAATTAATTGCATATCTCATTCCCCCGATGATCCAGGTATACATTATTAATCCAAAATCTCGAAAGGTCATTTGCCAATGAAGGCATGTTTGTCAAAAAGCAGACCTGCTGAAATAGATAATTTGCTTTGGTCCTAAACATGGAATTTTTCCTTGATATTTTCCGTAACTATATGACCATCGAAAAGGTGGATTATTCTGCGCGCATTCTCAGCGTAAGCTGGCGAGTGAGTAACCATTACAATCGTGGTTCCCGCCTCGTTGAGATTTCCCAGAAGCTCCATTACCTCGTCCCCATGTTTCGAATCGAGATTTCCCGTCGGCTCATCGGCCAGGATCACTTTCGGCCTGGTAATAATTGCACGGGCCACCGCGACACGCTGTTGCTGTCCCCCGGAAAGCTGCTGCGGGAAATGATTACGGCGAGCCATGATCTGCATACGCTCCAACATTGCCTCCACCAATTTCTTCCTTTCCGGTCCGGGAGTACCCAGGTATAAAAGCGGCAACTCCACATTCTCGTATACCGTCAACTCATCTATCAGGTTGAAACTCTGGAAAACAAATCCGATGTTGCCCTTGCGCATATATGCACGCTTGCGCTCCGAATAATGTGCCACATTCTCGCCCATAAAGAAATACTCGCCATGGGTCGGATTGTCCAATAAACCGAGTAAATTCAATAAGGTGGATTTTCCGCAGCCTGAAGGTCCCATAACAGCAACATATTCCCCTTCTCCAATCTCGAGGTTGATATTATCCAGGGCAGTCGTCTCAACCTCCTCTGTAGTGTACACTTTCTTTAAACCCTTGGTCTGAATCATGGCATGCTCCTCACTCAGTTTTTGAATACAATCCTCTGAAAATGTTCGATATTGTCATATGATGAAGTGATGACTTTCTCTCCCGCTTCAAGCCCCTCCAGAACCTCATAGACATGAGGATTCTGTCTGCCGATCTCAATTTTCCGGCGAGTGGCATAATCCCCGGATTCATCCAGCACAAAAGCCCACCTGCCGCCTGTACTCTGATAAAATCCACCTCTCGCAATCAGCACGGCATCAGACAGGTCGCCCAGAGCCAGATTAATCTTGACAGTCTGCCCTCGCCGGATATCTTCAGGCTCCTCGCCGACAAATTCCAGATCAATCTGAAATCTGCCATTTACCACTTCAGGATATACTTTGGTTATGTTCAAATCAAAGCTTTCGCCCGCTATCTCAACCTTGCCTTTTTGATTGATGCCGATCCGCGCTATATAATATTCATCCACATCAGCACGCAGCTTGAAACCATCCAGAACATCTATTTGTCCCAGACGTTCGCCCCGATGTTTGGACTCGCCAACCTCCGCATTAAGCGAGGTCAACTGACCGGTAATTGGTGCGGTAAGTACCAGGTTTTCCAGTTTCTGTTTGACCACTTTCAGATTTTCCTGCATACGCTCAACTGAACTTTCAAGCTGCTTGACCTGTATTGCCCGCAAAATCGAATCCTGCATTTGCGTCTCGATCGTCAATCCACGTTTCTTAACCCAATAATCATAATCATCCCGGGCCTGTTCATACTCATCTTTGGATATCAGCTTTTTTTCGATCATGCTTTCGCAGCGCTCAAATCTGCGCCGGGAATTGGCAATCTGGTAATCCACTTCCAGAAGCTGATCTTTCAGGTTTAAGCTCTGCTGTTCTATTGCCAGACGCGTATTCCGAAGATTGTTGATCTGCTCAAATAACTGCGCCTCACGATACATGATATCCAGATGTAAATCGGTATTATCCAGCCGCAGGATACTGTCTTCCTTCTGCACAAACGAGCCCTCCTCAACCAGAATCTCCTCAACTCTTCCCCCTTCAACCGCATCCAGATAAATCGTCTTTATTGGAGTAACAGTGCCATTAACAAAGATAAATTCCTGAAATTCATCGTAGACAACCTCGGAGATGGTCAGCTTGTTGGCCTCTATCCTCAGGGTTGATCCGCCGCCGGCGGACAGGAGCACATAAAGCGCCAGGAATAATATCACAATGATCCCGCCTGACCAGATAATCCTTCTGAGATTCCAAAACTTCTTTTTTATTGGCCGATCCATCATACTGTCAACATTTCCCAATTCGATAATTTTGAACCCACATTCTCCAGCAGCAAGATTTGGGCCAACTGAGCTAATTCTATGACCTATGGCATGTTACCGGTGAATTCCAGGACAATTCCGTGCGCCTGCGCTACATTAGGTGTACGATAGCGGACAGCAAATGATTCGCATCGGATCGAAGCTAATATGGCAGTTTCCCCTATCCTCTTATGGTTATTCGATCTAAGAAACAATGTCAGAAAGCGGAAGCCTTAGCATGCTATTTGCATTGCTTTGGAATTAAGAATAAATTTTGCAATAATTGCTTTGAACCTTATATTATTGAATTGGTTATGGCTAAAAAAACCGGGAAAATACTTATTATTGATGATGATGAGGATGTCCTCCAGGCCGCCCGATTGTTTTTAAAACAACATCTGGATCTGGTCCATACTGAAAAAGATTCGAATAAAATCCCCGCTCTTCTGGCCAATGAAAGCTACGATGTAATTCTGTTGGATATGAATTTTACCCGCGATTATTCCAGCGGGCAGGAGGGATTCGAATGGCTGGACAGGATTCTGAAGATTGATCCCTCTTCCGTGGTTATTCTCATAACGGCCTATGGTGACGTTGAGATGGCGGTTAAAGCCATCAAGGTGGGTGCCACAGATTTCGTTTTGAAACCCTGGCAGAATGAGAAGCTTCTGGCAACTATCTCCGCGGGTTTGAATCTCCGCAAATCCCGCACCGAAGTTGCCAGCCTGAAATCGCGCGAAAAAATGCTCTCTGCCGATCTTGATCATCAATTCCACGATTTCGTCGGCAGCCCGCAAACTATCGAGGGTATCTATAATACCATTGAAAAAGTGGCCCGAACCGATGCCAATGTGCTCATACTCGGCGAGAGCGGCACCGGCAAGGAACTGGTTGCCCGCGAAATACATCGCCGTTCACTGCGTTCCAGAGAGGTATTTATTGCGGTCGATATGGGCGCGCTTACCGAAACATTGTTTGAAAGCGAGCTTTTCGGCCATGTTAAAGGCGCTTTTACCGATGCCCGCGAGGATCGCGCCGGAAGATTCGAGATCGCCTCGGGCGGCACGCTGTTTCTGGATGAAATCGGAAATTCGCCTATTCCGCTCCAGGCCAAGCTGCTTTCCGCCCTGCAGAGCCGGGCTATCACCAGACTCGGTTCCAACATGGCAATACCGATAGACATTCGCCTGATCTCGGCCACTAATATGAAAATCTATGACGAGGTGGCCCAAAACCGTTTCCGCCAGGATCTTCTCTACCGCATCAATACCGTGGAAATAAATCTCCCGCCCCTGAGAGAACGTACAAACGATATCCCTATACTCGTGGATCACTTTTTGAGGATTTACATCCGCAAATATAAAAAGGAAATAAAGGGCGTGCAGCCTTCCACATTGAAACGCCTTGAAAAATATCATTGGCCGGGTAATGTGCGCGAGCTCCAGCATGCCGTCGAAAGGGCGGTTATTATGACCGATGCGGATATGCTCCGGCGTGAGGATTTCTTTTTCTCCGGCGCCGATATTGAGCAAAAAGGTATCGCCCTGAGCAGTTTTAATCTCGATGATGTGGAAAAAGAGGTGATCCGCAAGGCATTGAAAAAATATGGCGGCAATATTTCCCAGGCGGCACGCGAGCTCGGATTGACTCGAACCTCACTCTATCGAAGAATGCAGAAATATGAATTATAGGTTTTTTCGTCTCAACTGCATAGCCAGAACCATCTTTTTGGCAGCCACCATATTTCTGTTTGTTTACCTTGTATCCAGCACATCTCTTTACGCCACAACCATCATTGTCGGAACTATAGTCCTGATTCAGATTTTTGCCCTGATACATTACATAGAAAAAACCAATCGCACTCTGGCACGATTCCTGGCTTCCATAAAATATTCCGATTTTTCCCAGAGTTTTTCATCCGATCAAAAAGGCTCCTCCTTCAGCACCCTCAACCAGGCTTTTTCCGAGGTTTTGGGCGAATTCCGGCGCGCCCGTGCAGAAAAAGAGGAGCAATACAGGTATTTTCGTACGGTGGTTCAGCATGTCGGCCTGGGGCTCTTGTCATACGACCAAAACGGCGAGGTCGACCTTTTAAATAATGCGGCCAAAAAGCTTTTACGTGTAAATCAGCTTAAAAATATCAAATCTCTTGGATCTTTATCGGCAAAGCTTGTCGATGCCCTCTTCAAACTCAATCCGGGCGATAAAACGCTGGTTACCATCGAGGATGAGGGCGAAACCCTGCGGCTTTCGATCTATGCCACCGGATTCAAGCTCGGAGACAAGCTGATTACACTTGTATCCATTCAGAACATCGAAAGCGAACTGGCCGAACAGGAAATGGAGGCCTGGCAGAAATTGATCCGGGTTTTAACACATGAGATCATGAATTCAGTCACTCCCATAGCCTCACTGGCCTCAACCGCCAACAACCTGATTGCCGACACACGCAAATCCGAAAGCGCCCAGCCGGTCCAGTTTGATAATGAAACACTGGATGATATCCATCAGGCGGTGGCAACTATCGAGAAACGAAGCCAGGGGCTTTTGCATTTTGTGGATGCCTACCGTAATCTGACCCGCATACCCACGCCCAATTTCGAGGTCTTTCCGGTAGAGCAGCTAATCTGCAGGATTGCTCAGCTTATGGATGAGCAGCTTGAAAAAAACCACATTGACCTTAAGATCGATGTCACTCCGAGATCATTGGAGATGACTGCCGACCGGGAGTTGATTGAGCAGGTGCTGATAAACCTTATGGTCAACGCCATCCAGGCTTCGCAAAATGTTGACAATCCGAAAATCGAATTGGGCTCACGTCTGGACACCCGCGGAAGGACTCTTATCACTGTTACCGATAATGGCCCGGGGATTGATGATTCGGTCAGGGAAAAGATTTTTACGCCGTTTTTCACAACCCGCAAAGATGGTTCCGGAATCGGCCTGAGCCTTTCCCGTCAGATCATGCGCCTCCACAAAGGCAACATCACTGTCCACTCCATCCCCCACCAAAAAACCACATTCACCCTGCGGTTTTGACTGGAAGATACTATTTGACAATTTACCCACCGGCAACGACACGAGCCTGTGCGCTCGTCATCGCGAGGAGCGATTTTCCTCGTCATCCTGAGGAGCAAAGCGACGAAGGATCCCCTGCCATCAGGCTCAGTCTTCCAATCTCAAATCTCAGCCCCATTTCGGTTCCGTCAAATCCTGAGCTGGGTGCCCCATCCGCTTTAGCGGTGGGATTGAT
>Ga0272444_10004876_pt1 | contig 11703 bp, 11 predicted proteins | sample SSMForm13_FD_201033 | JGI IMG/M metagenome (GOLD analysis project Ga0272444, IMG submission 201033) | Marine sediment archaeal communities from Little Sippewissett salt marsh, Falmouth, MA, United States - SSM-Form-13 | ecosystem: Environmental > Aquatic > Marine > Wetlands > Sediment ... | reverse complement strand
CACCGAACGGCGAACGCTTCCCTTGACTACCGACTTGGTCAAGCGGCTGGTCGAACACCAGATGTCTCAGCCGGAAGGGAACCCGTACATCTTCGTTCCGATGGCTCGCTACGAGCGCATCCAGGAGCTGCGTCGTACCGGGCAATGGACCGTTGAGAAAGGCCGGTCGCCCTTGTCGAAGTTCTGCCACCACTTCAACAAGATCCGGCACGGGGCCGGCATCGACACTGGTACCTTCCACGACCTGCGGCGAACCTGCCTGAGCAACTGGATCGCCCAGGGACTCCCTCTTCATGAGGTCAAGGAACTGGCCGGACATGCCAGCATCGAGACTACCGAACGGTTCTATCTGGCCGTCAGAACAGACGTGGTGGACCGTGCCCGAGCCGCCTCCGAAGTATCACGCAAGGGCCATTTTGTTGCGCGCGTGTTGCGCGCCCCTGCAGAATCGCACAAGAATGAAAAACAGCCGCGCGCAAGTGCTTTGCAGAAAGAACCTTAAGATTCAAAGTCCGAATAAGGGACGCAACTGGGTATAGAACCCCAAGTACTATGCCCCCCCAAGCAGCACTATGAAATGTCCAGCCAAGTGAGCAACTGCACCGGTGGGCCATCCGTAACAGCACCCATAGCTTTCTGACATGCCTCACTTCCGGCCGGCGAGGTGGCCACCAGCACGACCCGATCGAAGTCCGCGTGGGCAATCTTGGTCAGGTTCTCCTTCGTGTTGGACTTGCCTGTTTCGATCTCAACCACGACTCTCTCACCAGGACGCTGGGCCAAAACATCAACAGCGCCGTTGCCTTTGCCCACGCGTCTTTCAGATGCACTGTCTGGCGGTTTCGCTGCGGCGTCCGACTCATTGTTGGCGGGCCGCTTTTCTTCAGAAACCACCTCTCCGTTGTCCTTCAGCACCAACTCAAGGCTCTCGGCGGCATACACTGCATTCCTCTCACTGCCAAAGCTGCGTCGGAAATCCAGGATGTCATGCACCTTTCTCAATATGGCTGCCCGGCTGGGCCTGCCGTTGAGGAAATCATACAACTCCCAAAACAAACGGTAGCTGGCTCTGGCCCGAACGCGCCGCAGCCTTTTGCATTCCTCCGTGCACCTCGGACGAGGCTCTTTCTTCTTACTGACCCGGCTTTCTGCCATGTGAATCACCTCCGGACAGCACCGCTATGGATGGCGGTTCGCCCAAGAAACCGAACCGCCATCGTGAGAACAAACTCCGGCGCAGCTGTCTGTCCCCGACTCTCCCAACCGCATGCGCGGCACGGCACAATGCCACAGCGCTCGCACATCGGCTGGCCCTGTTCACCGGGCACGAGCCGGACACCGAGATGGCCGACTTTCGCGCCAATTCTTATGGTGCGTTCCGTTCGCCGGTCGTCGTCGGCACGATTCAGACACAGGTTGCGGGCAAACGCGGCCTGGAACGCATGCGCAAATTCGACCCGGACGAATTCAGTTTGCTCATCATCGACGAAGCCCATCATAGCGCCGCCAAGAGCTACCGGCGCGTGATTGATTACTACTCGCGGAATCCGCACTTGCGCGTGATTGGCGTCACCGCCACACCCGACCGGGCCGATGAACGGGCGCTGGGGGCGATATTCGAATCCATCGCCTACAAGATGGACATTCTCGACGGAGTAAGCAAGGGTTGGCTCGTGCCCATCTCGCAACAAAGTGTCTATGTCGAGGGGCTGGATTATAGCAGCGTGCGCACTACCGCAGGCGACCTGAACGGCGCCGACTTGGCGAGGGTGATGGAGTTCGAAGATGCTTTGCATGGTATCGCCAGCCCAACAATCGAGCTGTGCGGGGACCGCCGGACTTTGATCTTCGCGGCGTCTCTGGCCCAGGCCGAGCGGCTGACGGAGATCCTGAATCGTCACAAACCGGCAGCGGCCCGTTGGGTCCACGGCGGCACGCCGAAAGAGGAGCGGCGCGACCTGTTCGCCGACTACGCCGCCGGCGCGTTCCAATATCTGGTCAACGTGGGCGTTGCGACCGAGGGCTTCGATGAGCCGGGCGTCGAAGTGGTCGTCATGGCGCGGCCTACCAAGTCTCGGTCGCTCTACGCCCAAATGGTGGGACGGGGCACACGCACCTTGCCTGGCCTCGTTGACGATGTGGAGGACGCCAGCGACCGGAAGGCCGCCATCACCGCCAGTGCCAAACCGTTCCTGGAAGTAATTGACTTTGTCGGCAACGCCGGTCGCCACCGGCTGGTGACATCGGCCGACATTCTCGGCGGCAACTACAACGACGATATTGTCGAGCGGGCGAGGCACAATGCCGAGAAGAAATCGGCCGACAGCGGCATGCCTGTTGACGTCCTGGACGAATTGGAGCTGGCCGAGCAGGAACTTGAGCGTGAGAAGCAGGCAGCGGCCGAGGCGGCTCGACGTCAGCGATTGACGATTCGCGCCCGGTACTCCACGGCGAAGGTGAACCCGTTCGACGTGTTTGGTATCGAACCCTGGAGGGAGCGAGCATGGAACAAGGACCGGCAACCGAGCGAGAAGCAGATTGCCACGTTGGAGCGGAACGGCGTCGATGTCTCGGGCCTGAGCTTCACGCACGCCCATCAGATCATCGACCGGATTTTCAAGAATCGCGATGAAGGCCGCCCCACATTCAAACAGTCCAGGGTGCTGCGGCGGTTCGGCTACAACCCGAACGACCTGAGTTTTGCACAGGCGAACGAACTCATCACAAAAATCGCAAACAACGGATGGAGGCGGGTCGGATGAATTGGGTACGAGTCACACGACGCCATCCCTGCCCCATGTGCCGGAAGGCCGATTGGTGTTCGGTGTCCGAGGACGGGCAGGTCGCCGTCTGCATGCGGGCCGAATCATCGAAGCCGTGCAAATCAGGCGGCTGGTTCCACCGGCTGACCGAACCCGTACAGTACCGGGCGCCGAAACCGAAGAAACGCAAGCCGGTCGCGGTGCAGGACTTCACCGCCCTGGCCTGCCGGTACGTCGAGCAGCTCCAGAACATCGAGGCGTTCGCCCAGAGTTTGGGCGTGTCCATGCGGGCGCTGGAGCGATTGCAGGCCGGGTGGAACGGCGTCGGCTACACGTTTCCCATGCGGGACGGCCGCGAGAGGATCATCGGTATTCGCATCCGGGGACGTGGCGGCAAGAAATGGTGTGTGCCCGGTAGTCACAACGGCCTGTTCTGGCCGGAGGGTGTCTATGCCGGCAGCGACTATCCGCTGGTGATTTGTGAGGGGACTACTGATTGCGCGGCGCTGCTCGATATGGAATACGATGCGATTGGTCGGCCCTCCTGTCTCGGCGGCGTCGAACACGTCCGTGAATTTCTCAAGGGCCGCCGTCGCGACGTAATCGTTATGGCCGACCGCGATCCGCCAAAGAAACGGCCGGACGGATCGACCTGGCGGCCGGGCCAGGATGGCGCCGCGCGGCTCTGCCAGGCGATTCGCCCGGCCGTGCGAACGCTCAAGATCGTCAAACCGCCGTTTTGCAAGGATGTCCGCGACTGGCACCGCACCGGGGCCAACCACGACGTTATCGAAACTCTCATTCGCAATACGAGGTATGTGGCATGATTTTTAGAATCCGAGACTGGGATAAGTATTTCGAGAAAGCCGAAAGCCGCCGCGTCAAAACGATGTCATGGGTTCCTGTTCCGACGAAGCACGACGGATCGGGTTTCCGCCAGGTCGCCGCCCAGGACCGCGCCGCCGAAGTATTCACCGCTTGGATCTTGATCGTTCAGACGGCGGCCAAGATGCCGACGCGGGGGCTGCTGTTCAAGGATGGCAAGCCGCTGTCGGCCAGAGATCTGCACTACCGAACCGGCTATCCGGAAGAGATATTCTCCCGGGCCCTTACCGTACTCAGCAACTCAGAGATCGGCTGGCTGGAAGTCGTCGCCGGCAGTGAAATCATCGACGATCCGACCTACGTCGAGGGCTGCGAAATCGGGGCGAAAAATGTACAATAAACAGGTAGGCAATTGGTGTGAAATAGGGCCAAATGTCACGATTAGTTTTGGTAATTTGTTAATTTGGAAGGTGCTCTTCCAAGTTTACCTATCTTAACAGGGTAAAAGTGTGATATTGGCCCAAAAACAAGGAAAATCGGGTTCGTCCGTAGCATGCTACGAGCTATCCCGTAGAGTGACGCGCCTACATGACAGTATAGAACAGGACACAACAGGACAGACCTCATCAGGAAAAAAAGGGAACAAAGACCACCGTCCGCAGAGGAGCGCAGTCGGCAGAGAAGTACCTGACGAGAGGTAGACTATAGTCCGTAGAAGGGTATCTCCACTGAAAGGGTAGGAAATGCAGACACACGCACAAACGCACGAGCTGGAATTCGAAGAAGACGGGAGCGAGGTTGAAGCGCGCCGGCGCCGGGATTATCGGCGAGACGTGGAATTGTACGCGGCGTCTGTCCGAGAGAGAGACTTCTTCAGCATGGCGAATTTGGCCGGTCGATTACTTGCCAAGTGTGCGCCGTCACCTGCTGAAGAGAATTTGCTTGCATACCACCACTTCGGCGTATGCCCGGAGTGCTATGCGCCGGGCGTTTGTCGCAACATCGGACGTACGCACATTTTTTCTTGCGACCGGTGTCGGTTGCGCTGGTGCGGTGGTGCCAATGTGTTTTCGGCGTGGCGGGAAGAGTCCGAAGAGAAGTGGCGCGAGAACGCGGCGATTCTGGCAACGTATCAGGATGCCGAGCCTGTCCATTTCCTTCCGCGAAATTCCCGCGCGCCGGCGGCCGTCGGCGAAGCAGGCGTAAACGTAACAGAAAATGTGTGCGATGATGGCGATGCGACCCGGTGACAATTCGATGCTCGGCGTGGCCGTCCTGCCCGACGGAAACGGCAGTTTCACGCCCTGCCCCGTTCTTCTGACCGAGGATGAGGCGATTCGGTACTTGCGGCTCGATACTTTGGGTAGAAAAGCTCCCTCCAAGACGTTGCAATACTATCGTGAACGGGGCCTCGTGAAGGCCACACGGATCAGCAACGTCAATTTCTACACGAGAGCGGCCTTGGACGAGTTCGTTCAGACCATGACCGCCCTCACGCACGAAAGGAGGCAAGCATGAGTTGCAGAGTGAAGACCTGCAAGGACGCCCGCAACAAGGGCAGGCCCTACGTGGTCCGCTGGTCGGACGGCATCGACCCGGACAGTGGGAAGGTCAAGTGGTTCGCCAAATCGTTTCGGTACAAGCTTGGGGCGGAATCGTTCGCCGCCGAGAAGCGGACTGAGCTCCCGGACGTTCGCGCCGCCGTGGGCATCGAGCGCGGGATGAAGTTGGGTCGATTTCTTCGTGAATGGTCCCAGACCCGGAACAACTCGGATTACCAGCCGGGCACGCGCACGCTGGACGGGAATACAATTCAGCGGCTCCTGAGACACTTCGGCCCGCAACGGGCGTTGCGAGACATGAGCCCGATGGAGGCGGCCAAGTTCATCGCCCTGCTGTCGCGCATCGACGGCAAGGACAAACCGCTGTCGGCGTGGTCGCGGGCGCGTACGCTTCGCAACGTCAAGACGGCGTTCAATACAGCCGTGGACTGGGGCTTGATGGACCGCAACCCGTTCGCGGGCATCCGCAGCCCCAAACTGCCGGATTCGCGCTGGCACTACCTGACGCCGGATGAGTTCCACACCCTCTTGAATGCGTCGAGCGGCAACCGTTCCGTGCCGCTGCGGTGCAAAGCCCTTTATGCCCTGGCCTACTGTTGCGGGTTGCGATTGGGCGAAATCCTCAGCTTGACCTGGGCCGACAACATCACGGTCAATTCGGAAGCCTCCGGCAAGGTCACGACCTTTTCCGGTGAGGTTCGCGTCTTCAACCGCCCGGCGACGCGCGACCGGCCGCCCTTCTCTGTCAAAGACAAAGAGGCCCGGCGAATCCACATCCCGCAGCGGTGCCTTGAACTGCTGCTGGACCTGAAGGCGTACAATGAGATCACCGACCAGACCCCCTACGTGGTTCTCGATCGCCGGCAGTATCAAACCGCCCTGGCGAAGTGGCGGCGGCATCAAGCGGAGAAACGTCCGTGGCAAAATCACCACATGCAGAACAACACCCTCGTGACGTTCAAGCGTCACGTGAGATGGGCGGGCATCGAACCGCAAGGGTCCTTGTCGCTGCACACGCTCCGCAAGGCGTGCATTACGGCCTGGGCCAACGGCATCAGCAACCCGGAAGTAGTTCGCAAGCTGGCCGGCCACGCGGATATCAAGACGACTATGCAGTTCTATTCGGCGGTCACGGAAGATCAGCGCCGCAGGGCGGCTCAGGCCATCGACCGGCTGCTGGAAACAGGTTTGGCTTCCGGCAAGTGGTACGTATGAGGTACGTATGAGGGCAAAATTCAGCCCACATCGAGGAAAGCAATGACCGAGAAGGTGAGACAAGTCATTATCTCGCATGCCTTTATGGCAATATCCCCGGCAGGACTCGAACCTGCAACCTTTGGCTCCGGAGGCCAACGCTCTATCCATTGAGCTACGGGGACGGCACTTTCACTGCGCTGCTATTAAACGCCGAAGGGCCGGCATAGTCAAGCCTGGAATACCCGCAAGCCCAAGATTTGCGGCCCAGCCAAACGACAAGCAGGCTATCCAATACCTCCCCTCAAAGGGGTGTTTGTCCGAGTCTTCGCGGAGGATCCGGGGTGCGTTTTCGTGTGAACAAAAGTCGGTATTTTGCTATAATACAGGTGTAGCAGAAAACATTAGTAGGAGGAGTTATGCCGTACAGACAAGTTGCTTTTTGGCCACTTCTGGTTCTTTGCCTGGTGGTCTTCCGGCCCGTTGTTGGATTCTGCGGTTCCAGCGCCCCGGCGCGCAACGTGCCCTCCATTCGGCTTTCAAACGGGTTGAAAATCGTCTCCGTCCAAGCTTCGCCCGAGACTGATGATTTACCGGTCGGCCTTACGGCTGCCAGTGAAACAACCGATCATCCCCGGCCGCCTCTGGCCGGGTTCCAGCCCCTGGTGGCTATCACAACGTCCAACCGAAAAAACTCCGACGACTTTGATTGGGAGCACAAGTTAGAGGACGGGTATGTCGGCGTTCCGCTCAATCCTCCGGCGGACGAGAACTACGTCATCGGCATCCTCGATACGGGTGCCGCCGTGGACCTCGTTACCGCTCCCTACGCCGAAACGCTTGGCCTCGTCGGGTCTTATTTGACGGGTAACGAACAAGAGATAGGCGGGGCGGGAGGGGTAATGGCGGCTGAAGTCACCAAGCCAATGGGCGTATTCGCAGCCGGCTTGGGGGCCGTCGGCGCGGACGGCCGGTTGGACTTGGCCCGTGTGTCGGGGCATACCAATGTCTCCGCACTGGTAACTCCTGTCATTGCGTGTGGAACTGAGGAAGTCACGGCCGTCCTTGGAAACCCATTGCTGGCCTTCCGCAGCACCGAAATCCGGGTCGACACACCCCGGGGCATCAGGATGGGCGACAAGGCCTACGTCGGTCCGGACATCGTGATTCACAGCACATACACACCGGCGGCAAGCGAATTTCCTCGCCGAATCCCAATTGAACTGGGCGGATTCTCCCCTGTCACCACGGCAGGATACTACGCCATGTTCGATCCCTTTGACCCGCTCTGGGAGGTCATCCCCACCCAGGCGACGGCGCTGACGATGTTCGCACTGAGCATTCCAACGGGAGGCGGGTTCTTTACGGAAATCGGCGTGCTCGAAGGCGAGCCGGGTCCGTTGAACCCCATTGAGAACCTGCGTGTCATGCTCGACACGGGAGCGCAGGCCTCTATCTTGCACCCCAACGTCGCAGCCAAGCTCAACCTGCCCGTGGAACCGGATTTTGTGACAGAGTCCTGCGGCATTGGCGGCCGCGTGGAGGTACCGGGATACTACATCGACTACGTGCGAATCAACGCCTGGGGCGGTGCGCTGGAGTACTCCCACGTCCCCTTTGTGGTTCTCGAATTCCAATCCCCCGAGGGCGGACCGCTCGACGGCGTACTGGGGATGAACTTCTTCTGGAATCGAAATGTTGTCCTGGAGCCCAGCATTACGGGAGGTGGCTTTCTGCACGTTTCGGATCCTGTACCGTACGCGTTCATCGATCTAAACTTCGACGGGGTTGTCGATGTGTCAGATTTCGCCATCTTCGCCTCCGCGTGGCGTGCGCAGGCCGAGAGTCCGGCCTGGAATGGTCTTTGTGATTTCTACACGGACGGGGTGATTGACGCCCGCGATTTCGAAGCTTTCGTTGACGCCTGGGTGAGCAGGCTTGGATTGTAGGTCCCTTGCTTGCTACTCCTTCCCCGTGTTTCCCGCGCCCACCGGAAGGGCTATCCGTCGATTCCTTACACTCCCATTTGACAGAGGGGGACCTGAGGCGTATCATCTGGGCGACTGGGGGAGTCATGATGGATCGAAGGGCGCTTGATGCGGTATATTCTGGATTGTCTCTACTTGCTGGCGGGCCTTGCGTTCAGTCCGGTGGTGCTGTACCGGCGGCTGCGACACGGGCGTTATCGCCAGGGCTGGGCGAACCGCTTCGGCAGGATCGTCCGCCGGACACCGGCGAAGAAATGCATCTGGCTGCACGCGGTCAGTGTCGGCGAGGTCAATGCCGCCAAGACGCTCCTGGCGGAGTTGGAGAGCCGATTCGGCGACTGCGAGATCGTCGTGAGCACTACCACCGATACCGGCTTTGCCCGGGCCTCCAAGCTCTTCGGCGACGAACACGCCGTGTTCTATTTCCCCTTTGATTTTTCCTGGGTCATGCGGCGAGCGTTCCGGCGGATCGACCCGGAAATCTGCCTGCTCATGGAGCTTGAAGTCTGGCCCAATTTTGTTTTTACCGCCCGGAACCGCGGTGTCCCCGTCGTGGTCGTCAACGGGAGAATCAGTGACAAGAGCTTCGCCCAGTATCGACGAATCAAGCGGCTGACGCGGCTCTTTTTCAGCAAGATCGGCATCGTGCTGGCCCAGACACAGGAATATGCGAACCGCTTTGAGGAATTGGGGTGCCCTGCCGAGCGCGTCGTGGTGACGAATTCACTGAAATACGACACCGCTCAGACCACCACTCCTGTCGAAGGTGCGGACGTGCTCAGCGAAACATTGCACCTGGCGGGCGCCAGCTTGTGGGTCGCGGGCGGAACCGGCCCGGAGGAAGAGAAGATCATCCTCGAAGCATACCAGTCCTTGATACAGGACAACCGTTTCGCCGACGTACGCCTGGCCGTGGTGCCGCGCAAGCCCGAGAGGTTCGATGAGGTTGCCCAGCTTATCGAGCAAATGGGATTTCCGTTGGTGCGATACAGCCGGCTTAAAGGCACAGCGAATCGCCCCCCCGCCGACGCCAAGGCCGTGATTCTCGGCGACACCATGGGGGACCTGCGCAAGTTTTATTCGCTGGCCACGATTGCTTTCGTCGGACGTTCGCTCGTTCCCATGGGCGGATCGGATATGATGGAAGCGGCCGCATTGGGCAAGTGCACGCTGTTCGGACCGCACACCTTCAACTTCAGACAGACGGTCGATGCCCTTCTGGCCGGTCGCGGCGCGATACGGGTACAAGACGGCACCGGCTTGCTTGCGGTTCTGGCAAAATGCCTGCTGGAGCCGGAGTACGCCCGACAGATCGCCGACAACGGCCGGCGTGTGATAAAGGCCAATCAAGGCGCTACCCGGCGGAGCATCGCAGAGATCGAGAAGCTACTCCGCTGACCCGGCCGGACCTCTCCCCTGCTTTTGCCCACATCACAAGCCTACGGGCGCAGACTCCTGGACATCGCGTCAATGTAGGCCGGCGCCGTGCCGCAACAACCGCCAACGACGTTGAAACCAGCAGCGACGATTTGCTCGACCGCAGTGACGAACTCTTCAGGCGTCACCCTGTAGACGGCCTGACCGTCGACCAGTTCGGGCTTGCCGGCGTTTGGCTCAGCGAAGAGAACAATGTCTTTTCCTTCGGACCGCACGGCGGCCGCGTATTCCTTCGCCAGTTCGATGTACTCTGCCAGCGTCGCGGTGCCGCAATTGAAACCAACGGCATCCACGTCCAGCACGAGCATTTTGGCCACGGCCGAAGCGACGTCCACACCCATCATCGTCCGAAAACCGCCCGCCCCCTTGTCGAACGACATCGAAGCAAAGACGGGCAGCCCCCCGGCCACGGATTGGGCTGCCTCGACGGCTATCTCTAACTCCTCCAGGGCCGTCATGGTCTCGACGATGAACCCGTCCACGCCGCCGGCCAAGAGGCCCTGGGCCTGCTTGGTGAACGCCGCCCGCAGATCCTCAGGCTTCAGAGTTCCCAGAGGTTGAAGAAAGTCGCCCGTGGGCCCGATGTCCCCCAACACATAGCGCTCGTCGCCTGCTGCTTCTCTGGCGAGTTCGGCGCCCGCCTGGTTGATCGCATGCGCCTCGTCGGCGTGTCCGTGACGTGCCAGGGCGTAGCGGTTGGCTCCGAACGTGTTGGTGATGACCGCATCGCTGCCGGCGTCCAAATAGCTCTGATGCACGGCGCCAATCACGTCAGGCGAACTAAGGTTCAGCGCGTCATTGCAGGTGCCTACCTCGACGCCGCGTGCGATGAGCTGCGTTCCCATGCCTCCGTCCAGCAGCAATCTCCCCTGCCTGATTCTGTCCTGTAGTTTCGCTCTACTCATTCTTGAGGCTCACAATCTTCTGGAGGTTTCCGCGTTGCCGACTACTGCTGCGGCACCCATCGACCGTCCTGGTACTCGTAGACGTGCTCGGCCCTCTCCCGGCCGCGGGGCACGAACATGAAATCCCTTTGCTGTTGGGTGAACTCCATGGCCTTTATCGAGTTCAACTCAATCTCCATGGAATCCCTTGTGTTGTCCGGGCCGACAATAATGGCCTTGATTTCCGTCGGAATGGAGAACCCATCCGTCACCGGCTTGTAGGCTCCCATTTGCGTCACCGCCACTACATCTCCGTCCGGGTTGATATACTCGATCTTCAAAACGCGATAGTCACACGCGAAAACGTACACCCGCTGCGTCGGCCGGCCCGACTCGTCATGCCGCGTCAGGATGTCAAAGGCTCCTTTGTTCTTCAGCGACCAGGCGCGCGCCCGGAGTTCCTCCTGCGTGCGGGCGATGATCCCAAAGGCTTCGAGCAGCACCTTGGGGCTCATGATCAGACCGCCAAAGTCACGCACCTCGGACCATCGACCTTCGTAGTAGCCGCTGATCTCCTTGGGCCGAAGCGAGAGCCAGAACCGCTCGTCGTTGGAACCGATGATAACCGCTTTGGGGTCGGCGGCGATGCTGCCCTGGATGTACATCTCCTGGGGCGGGTTGAACCAGAGCTTGAGCCACAGGTTGTGTCGCTCTTGCTTGCCATTGTCGGGGTTGTGATAGGTCAGCAGGCACCGGCCGCTGCTGACGCGAAAGGATACCGCCTTCTCCGCCTGCGTCGCCAGGGCCGACAATGACTCTCGCACATTGGCTTTGCCGGGACAAACGGGCAGAATCCTCGACTCCGGGCCCATACAGCCGCCAGCAGCCGCCGCCAGGAGCAATCCCGTCAACAGCCAGCCTACGTTATGGTTCTGCGCTCGTTTCATACGCTACAGGTCCGTCTGTAGAATCTGTCCGATCTGCGAAGAAAGCTGTTCGATCTGCTCCTCATCGAGGTGCGGATTGACAACTTCCACGATGTCTTTAACAC
>Ga0272444_10004874_pt1 | contig 11704 bp, 5 predicted proteins | sample SSMForm13_FD_201033 | JGI IMG/M metagenome (GOLD analysis project Ga0272444, IMG submission 201033) | Marine sediment archaeal communities from Little Sippewissett salt marsh, Falmouth, MA, United States - SSM-Form-13 | ecosystem: Environmental > Aquatic > Marine > Wetlands > Sediment ... | reverse complement strand
CGATAAGGTTAAGGTAGATGGCCGCGAAGTCACCCCGGTGGTGCACCCGTATTATGTCCTGCTTAACAAACCCCCCAATGTCCTGACCACGCTTCACGACCCGTTCGGCCGCCGCACCGTGGCCCACCTTCTCAAGGGAATAAAAACGCGCGTTTACCCGGTCGGCCGCCTGGACTTCGATACCCAGGGGGTGTTGCTTCTGACCAACGACGGCGAACTGGCCTATCGCCTGGCGCATCCGAAATTCCAAATCCCCAAGGTATACGAAGCCGAGGTCGAGGGAACATTCACGATCGAAGCCGGCCGCCGTATCCGGGACGGTATCAGGCTTCAGGACGGTCATACCGGCCGGGCCGAAGCCAAAATTCTTACGGTCGAGCCAAAAAGTTCGCGGGTCCGGCTGACCCTTACCGAGGGGCATAAACGCGAGGTCAAGCAGCTCCTGCGGGCGGTCGGTCACCCGGTCACCCGGCTTCGGCGGGTTGAGTTCGCCGGTTTGCGGGTCGACGATATACGCTCGGGCCACTGGCGTTATATAAGTCGCGAGGAGGTCCGCCGGCTGCGCGACCTGGTCGGCCTGACCGATGGCGAGCCGCCGACCGGGCAATAAAAAAACCGCCCCGTGGGGGGCGGCCTGCTTTTCCGCATCCAAAAAATCAGATCTGGCTGGTATCGATTTTGTACCTCTTGATTTTGTCGAAGAGGGTGGTGTAGTCGATCTTGAGAACCTCGGAACACTTGCGTTTGTTACCCCGTACCTGTTTCAGGATTCGAATGATGGCGGCTTTCTCGGCCGTCATCTGAGCGTGTGATCCGATTTCTTTAAGGCCGGCTCCCTCGCGCAGCCGGATCTCATCGGTGTTGCGCAGGCGGATAGCCAGATGATCGGGTGTAATCTTTTTCCCTTCGGCCAGAATGATCGATCGTTCGACGGTGTTTTCCAGCTCCCGGACATTGCCCGGCCAGTGGTATTTTTCGAGAATAGCGCTGGCATCGCGGGACAGCGACTTACCCACCTTTTTCATTTCCCGGCAGTATTTCTGGATAAAATACTCGGCCAGAGGCAGGATGTCGTCGACCCTTTCCCGCAGCGGCGGGATGGTGATCGGGAAAACCGACAGGCGGTAATACAGGTCCTCGCGGAACTGTTTCTTGCGGATCATCTCATTGAGATCCATGTTGGTGGCGGCCACCACGCGGACATCGACGGTAACCGTCTTATTTCCACCGAGCCGTTCGAAATTCTTTTGCTGCAGCACCCTCAGAAGCTTGGCCTGAAGAGCTATATCCAGATCGCCGACCTCGTCGAGGAAAATGGTCCCGGAGTCGGCGATTTCGAATTTTCCCATCTTGCGCGACACGGAGCTGGTATAGGCCCCTTTTTCGGACCCGAACAGCTCGTTTTCCAGCAACTCGCCGGGGATGGCGGCGCAGTTGATGGCCACGTAGGGTTTGTCCCGGCGGGGCGACAGATTATGAATGGCCCGGGCAAAGAGCTCTTTGCCGGTGCCCGATTCGCCCAGGAGCAGAACCGACGTATCCGATGACGCGACTTTCTGAATGAGGCGGGAGACCTCTTTCATTTTTTCATTTTGTCCGATAATTTCGCTGAAGCCCAGGTTCTGCGCCAACTCCTCGCGGAGGAGACTGTTTTCGGCCAGAAGCCGGCGGTTTTCCAGGGCTCTCTGGATAATCACGTTCAGGTGATCGGGATCGAACGGCTTGGTGATAAAATCGTAGGCACCCTTTTTCATGGCATCCACGGCCGATTCCACGGTCCCGTAGGCGGTCATGATAATGACGGCCATGTCGTTGTCGATCTCCTTGAGGTTGGTCAGGACTTCCAGGCCATCCATGGCCGGCATCTTGAGATCGGTCAGGGCCACGTCGTAGCTTTTCAGGCGGGCCAGGTCGAGAGCCTTGGAACCGGCTTCGACCGTGTCGACCTGATAGCCTTCGTCCGCGAGTGCCCGGGACAGCATGGTGCGCATGGAGTCTTTGTCGTCGATAACTAAAATGCTCGGCATCTCATCTCCCCGGCTGCTACAAATACTTATCACCATGACCCCCGGCAGGGGGGTCGATTTCCCTTAATTTATCGGCTTTCGCCGATATTAATGCATATCAAAATTTGCACATTTTCGGGTCTTAGTACCTATCATGCAACTATCTGTCAGGTGCTTTTCACACCTCTGTCCGAGCATGCAACATCGGGGGGAGCAATGTGTCAGAATGAAACCGGGGAAACATCAGCGGCCGATTCGGCGCCGGTATTTGAGGACTTTATTCCAGACGCTGTCGCAGACCTCGTAGTGGTAGTAATACCAGCCCTCGTCGATGGTCCGGCCGGCGCTGTCGAGCTTGTTCCAGACAATATCATAGTCGCCCGGGGCGTATACCGAATCGATAATCCGGCGCACCGGCCGATTGTCCACGTTGAGCAGGGTCACCCGGGCCGAGCAGGGTTCGGTGCCCGGGACGGTAAATGTAACCGACAGAATCTTCGGCGGCGGGATCCAGTAGGGGCCTCCGGCGCCGGTGTCCTTTTCGGGATCACCCGGCTCGGCCGGCGGGGGGCCGGTGTAAACCTGCGTTTTGTGCGACCAGCACCCGCCGGTGGCGGCCGCCAGGGCGACCATAAACAGCAGCGGTAAGATTCTTTTCATTTCATTACCATTATACATACCGGGGCCGGGATGGCAAGCAATAACTTTTATCTCAGGGGCGGCAGTTGCGGCAGGGCGAATAGCCCCGCCGAAACGCCTCCCGGCGCGATTCAAAGCGGATCAGCTGATCCGCCGGGCGGTCGGCCACGGACCGGCAGAACGGCCGGTGGAAGCGGAAACTCCCCTTTCTGGCCAGGTAAAACGGTTCTTCGGTAACCGCCAGCGACCAGATATTGATACCGGCGTTCATCGCCGTCTCCTGGGCGGCCAGGAGGCCGGCCAGGCGCACCGAGTCGGCCAGGTTGTCGTCGAAAAGGTAGATATGGCCCAGGCCGCGTTCCAGGATGGCGCGATTGACCCACAGGCTGTCCAGGTAGATATGCCCCAGGAGGCGGCCATAGTGGTCCCGCCGCCGCGGCCCGAAGACAACCGACACCCGGCGCCCGGTGAGTATCTGCTCCAGAAAGGTCGTGGCCTCGTCGTAATACGGATCGTTGCGCTCGGGGCAGTCGATAGCGGTCAGACGCAGGCGGTCGCCCCCGGCCAGCTCGATCGTATCGCCGTCGATAACCCGCACCACCCGGAAACGATCCTGCGGGGAGCCCTCCTGCCCGATTCGGCCGGTGAGCCGGACCAGCACCAGGATTACGACCAGGACGGCGACCAGGTATTTTTTGGGAGGTATTTTCATAACCGGTCTATATTATGGTCAATAAAGGGCCACCGGACAACAACTTTTTGATTTACTAACATTGCTTTTTTACCACAATTTGTTGATTTAAAAAGATTTACGTCAAGACGATATTTTACCTAAAAAACGGCCCAACCGGAAAAATTTTCCTTTTTCGCTTGACAAAATTCGGTTTCGGATTATCTTGAGGCTGAGCGTGTGTTACTACATTGTTCGCTGAAACGAGAGCCAATCATTTCGGCAACAATACTGCAAATTTTACCTCTTTTTAAGGATCCAGCGTTAAAGGGTAATTATCCTGGAACAGGGCATTTATGTCTTTGAAAGGATATCACACCGGTAACCTGTAGTTGCCCCCAAGTATTATTCCCCACGCCCTACGCCTTTTTACCGCCCGGATCGGTTCGCCTCATTTCGATTATGTCAACAACAACCGCAGCATATTTTGTTGATGATGTGTTAGGAGGTGACAATCGTTTGATCACAAGGCTTTTGATAATTAAGAGCAAGAAGAATTTCTCCGTTCACAACATTTATGCGGAGTTTACGTACTCCTTTCTCCCTAGGAATAGTGAAAGAAGGAATAACCCTAAATAGTGCTCACGAAACTTCCCTGGACTAATAGGTGAGATATGAAGAGAAGCCGCACACAAAAAACCGTTTCGGATCTGGATACCGGCAAAGAAATTGTTGAATTTTGCCGAAGTATATTAGAGTCTGAAGCGGCATGGCCGATCTTCAATTTTAGGTTAAAAACTTCTAGACCTTATTTCCTAATTTTAAGGAGGAAATAAATGTTGCTTACTAGAAAATTGTTAATCGCAGTACTTACTATAGGATTAATCCTATCCTTTGGTAGTGCGGCACTTAGTTCCGAGGTATCCAGCACTGGTAAAGAGTTGACCCCAACTCCGACATCATTTGCTAACCCGATTTTGGGTTCGGAGTCCATGCATAATCCGCATCCGGCTTCTCCTTTCTCGAAGCCCCTTTCGGAAATGACTGCTCTGGCTCAGCCCAAAACCGTGGAAGCTCCCCTGGCGGGATGCGAAACGATCGATTACTCGGGTGGGAGTGCCTACTATTACTGGACTATCCCCAATGCCTATGGAACCGAGGAGTTCGTGCAGAGATTTACGCCGACCGGCGCCTGTACACTCACGGCTCTCTATGTGGCGGTGGATAATGACCAGATGGTAGGAACGCCTGATCTCCTGATTACTCTTTATGAGGATGACGGTTTCGGGTTCCCGGGTACGGTCATTGATTCCTGGCAGGCTCCTTATAGCTTCCTGTCCGGCCTGGGTGCCGGCGCGCACTATGTCGGTGTCAGCGGTCTCGAGTACTTGTTCGCCGACGGCGAAGACTTCCTGATCGGCTGGGCGACTGTCCAGAGCGATCCGGGTGATGTCATTGCCGGTATGTCGGACGACGGGACTGCCGGTTCCGCTCGCAGTTACGAGTACTGGAATGCCGCCTACGGCAAGATGATCGATAACTGGACGCTGGATGTCAACTTCCTGATAATGGCTGATGTCTGTTATGAGGAAACCGGCGACGGTCCGAATACTGACTGCGCCTGGCATTATTACAACGACGGGGCCGTCTATTATTACACCGATGAAGGCGGAGCGGTCGATCTCTTCAACACGCGGTTTGATACCGACGGGCCGGAAACCCTGAAGACGATCGAAGTCGTCTTTTACCCGAGTGGCTTTGTTGGTAACCCGACATGTGATATCGTCGTGTGGGCCAGCGATGCTGGATTCCCGGATCTCACCACCGAATACGCCAGATACCCGCTTACGACAGGCGAACTCGACTGGCCGACAACGCTTGATGTTTCCGGCGATAACATTGTCATCAATGGAACATACCATATCGGTGTCGATTTCACCGGCATTGCGGGAACGGATCAACTTGCCATCATCGGTGACGACGGAACCGGCGGTGGTAGCATGATGCGCAACTCCATTTACTATGGTGGTAGCTGGTATACGACGGCGGATGGTTATGGTGCCGACGTGGGTTGGTTGATCTACGCCTACACCTGCCGTGACCTCTACACCGAGTGCGCCTGGCAGGTCTGGCACGGCGATGCGGGTTATATCTTCACGGTGCCGGACAACTATGGTGCTACCGGCTACGCGACACTATTTGATGTTGACGTCAGCGGCTGTGCGGTGACCCTGTTCGACTGGGTCTTCCAGCAGAGCACTTCGACTCCGGGCACTTATGCATCCGACTGCAGGGTGTTTATAGCCGACGCTACGGGGACCAACGGTCTGCCCGGAAATATTCTCTGGGAAGAGACCCTGAGTCCGCCGTACTCCTACCCGGCCTGGAACCGGATACAGCCTAACTATTTTACTACCGAAAATGTCTGGATCGGTATTGAATCGTTCTCGACAACCACCTACGACCTCTGGTTCTGGACCGATGACGGTTCCACCCCGACCGGCCGTATGGGCGAGTTGCTTTTGGGCGACTGGGTCTACATGGCCGACGACTGGGGCACCGATTATGACATGTACTTCGAAGCATACATTTGTTGCGAACCCCCGGAAGGCGACGAGTGTATTGCCGGCGACGACTGGCCGACTATGAGCCAGAACTATGCCGGTTACAACCGTACGCTCAATTCGCTGGGCGATGCCAAGTGTAAGCTGACCAAGTCCTGGGAGTATATTGCCTCTAACCTGATGGCTTTCAGCTCCCCGGTTATCTATGGAGATGTCGTGGTTGGTTATTTCCGCGACAACCTGGTAGCCCTGGATATCGCGGACGGTTCCGAGATATGGAACCTTCCTTACAATGGTACTGAAATCGGCGGCGCCTGCCGCGCGATGATTACCATCGAAGACGATGTGATTTACACCGCCGGCGGCGACACCCGTTACTTCTCGGCTCTGAACCTGTCCGATGGTTCGACTATCTGGACCAGGCAGATGCCGGGTTACGCCACTTATGGCGCCAATGTCATTATCGGCGACGCCATCTGGGCCATCGACGATGAAGCCCATGTGGTGGTTTACAACACGGCTGACGGCACCGATTACTTCGGTACCGGCACCAACCCGGTCCTGACCGGTAACGGCTTGTCGCACAAAGCGATCTGTACCGATGGCGACTATGTCTATGTCGGTATTGATGCTGCTTTCGGGGCGGCGAACCTGTATAAAATCGACGCCACGGATCCGTCCATTGTCACCAATCTGATTGATGACGGCGACGGCTTCCAGCTGGCCACGCTTTATCCGGAAGAAGCCTCTGCGGAGGGTATTTATCACGGTATGGCGATCAGAGACGGTTCCCTGTATATGGTCACTTCGTTCACTCCGACCTTCTTCTCGACAGGTCCGGAGACCAAGAACGGTGGATTGATGTATGCCATCAACGCTGCCGATCTGACCATTCAGTGGACCCATCTGTGTAACGGTTCGAACAACGGTGCCCCGGGTAATGTCATTCTTGACATTAACTACGCCATTTTCGGCGGCTGGTCGCACTGGGGTTCCAACGGCGCTTACTGGGGACCGTGCTGCTTCAAGAGAAACAGCGGCGCCCTGGTGTTTACGACAACCGCGACGAATCCTGACACGTACCAGCATGTGGTCGCCCCGGGTCTGCTGACCTGCGAAGACTACACTGATCCGGCCGTGGCGGATTACCTGATTGTCGGTAACAGCGCCAATTATTTCAACTTCCACCGGGTCGATATGGACGGCGGGGTTGAATTCCATCGTCGCTTCTTCTATGGCACGGGTTACCTCGACGGCCCGATTATGGATGAGACTAATCTCCTCCTGACGGTTTCCAATTATATTGCCTGCATGCGCGTCGGGACGACCGATCGTCCTCGTCTGCACCTGCCGAATATGGAAATCGTTACCCCGGTCGAATTCGGCCAGGGCTCGAGCGTCACGGTTGAATTCCCGGATGCCATCAATAACAACGGCTGTGCCGATCTGACGGTCAACGGTATTTATATCGATGTGGCCGACAACGGCACCTATCCTCTGAACGGCGCCTCGGTTGGTAAAGACCGCGCTGATGACATGAATATCGTGGCCGACAAGCTGGCCCCGAATTATCGTGAAATGGTCAGCGTCGCTTCCAGCCTGGATGCTCTCGAGGATGTGGTAATCGGTAAGAAGTCCTCCATGAGGAATGCCGCTTATGCGCCGCCGGTCTTTGTCAACGGCGTTATCTCTCCTGTCCCGGGAACCCTCGTGGCTCCGGACGAGACGATTTCGATCGTTCTTGACATTGACGGCACGCAGCTTCCCAGAGGTTACAGCGCATTCTTCGCCTACATCGACACCGACGACCCGGATTACTTCGTAGACTATGCTTACATGGATGACAACCTCGATTACGCCATTCCGTCGATCAGGCTTGCCTGTGTCGGCGGCTGTTTGACCAACTTCACCGTTCTGCACTTCGGTATGGGCGGTGCCAACTTCGTTCCGGTGTACAACACGACCAAGATCATGATCGATGCCGAAACCGACGGCGGTATCAGTATCGACGGTGTTGCCGATTATGTATTTGGCGGCGACGGTCTGGTTTATGCCAAGGATACTATCCTGGTAGCCATGCACTGGGATGACCCGTGGTCAAACGCCGACTTCAGGTGGGACGGCATTCTGCCCGACCTGCTTGACGGTAGTTGCGACTTCTTCGTTTACAACAACGTCCTTCTGGCCAAGCTCTCCCGTGATAACGGCGGCTCCTATGTTGATATCTTCGGTGATATCATCAACTACGCCTATCTCGACTCGATCCAGGATTACTCCCTTACCCCGGGTGATCTGACTACCTGGGAATGGGAATATGAATGGGTCGGTCCGGGTACCGAGCCTCCGTACAGCGCCGCTCTGACTGACGGCTTTGCCTTCAGAACGATCGTGGCCGAATACGGTGTGAGCGACGTGGCCGAGTTCACCAACTTCATGATTGCCAGACACGATTGCTACAGCCGTTACGGCTATGCCATCGATGACGTCTTTGTCGGCGGTATTGCCGACTTTGATATCGGTGACTACAGCCAGGCCTGGGCCGGCTACGATGAAGACCACTCGGTGGCCTTCATGTATGACCAGTCCAATCCGACCGCCGGCTGGGGCTATATCAAGGTTCCGTTCGGTCCTGGTTTTGAGCCGATGCTCAACTCCATCAACGCCGACTACACCGACTGGTATTTCGCACCGTCCGAGAACTTCGACTCGATCTACGTCTGGATGGCTGAACGACGCGGTTCATACAACATCTACCCGCTGGGTCAGGACAAGAGACTGTTCTGGACCATGGCCGAGCTCGATATGCCGGCCTGGGATTATGTCTCTGATACCGATCCGGTCCCGGATTCGGCATTTACCTCGTACGGTTATGTCTTCTTCGGGTTGAACGGGCTGGCCGACGCTACCGATCCGTCGAACTACTTCGGACTGGCAAACTTTGCCAATCAGTTCTGCGGTTTCGGACGCGGCGATGTCAACAATGACGGAGCTGTCAACCTCGTTGACGTTATCTACCTGAATAACTTCGCCTTCCACGGTGGCGACGGGCCGTACCCGTTCGAGCATCTGGGCGATGTTAACGGTGATGGCGACACCGATGTCAATGACATCTTCTACCTGCTTGACTGGTACTTCAACGGCGGTCCGGCCCCGGTCGGCGACTGGGCGCTGCCGTTTTCGGGTATCTAAGGCCTGAACATCTTTGATTGAATAAAGGCAGGGCTCTTTTGAGCCCTGCTTTTTTTATGGCCGCGCCGCGGGCGCGGTGCCGGGAGGACGGTTACATTTGTTGACAACGTCAACTTTTTCGTTTTTTTATTGTTTAAAGCCGTAAGGAGAAAGGCGAGACGAGAAACGACCCATGAAAAATCCGGACCTGACCTCGAAATCGGTTTATTATCAGCTGGCCGACCTGTTTGAAATTGCGGCCATCTATCATCACGGGCCCCGCCTTTTTTTCCGTGCCCGCCCCTGGCCGTACGTGGAGCGAGGCGAGGCCCTGGCAACGGTGCGACAGCGATTGACCACGGCCGGTTTCAAGGCCGATATCACCGAGGAGGGCGACGGATTCCTGATCGTGGTCGGTTCACAGGGAGGTTTCCGTATCCCGCGCCTGAACATAATTCTCTTTCTGGCCACTCTGGTGACGATGTTTTTCGCGCCGGCTATTCTGACTTTCGATTTGAACTATTTCAATCAGCCGGGCGCGGTAGCCGATCGGGTGGAATTTACCATTGCCCTGATGGCCATCCTGCTTTTTCACGAGTTCGGTCATTACCTGGCCGGGCGGCGGCGCGGGGTGCTGATGTCGCTACCGTATTTCATTCCCGCGCCCAATATCGTGGGGACCTTTGGAGCCGTTATCAAGTCGCGTTCGCCGTTCACCAACCGCCGGGATTTGATTGAGGTCGGTGCGGCCGGACCGATTGCCGGTTTTGTCGTGGCCGTGGCGGCCCTGATGTACGGCTTGCAGCAGGCGGCGATAGTCCCTATCGGCAGTCACGAGGGGCTCTGGCTGGGCTATTCGCTGCTGATAAAATTTCTTTCCTGGCTGGTGGTGGGACCGCTTCCCGACGGTTACGATTACGTTCTGGGTCCGGCGGCTTTTGCCGGCTGGGTCGGCCTGCTGGTGACAATGATAAACCTGCTGCCGCTGGGGCAGCTCGACGGCGGCCATATCATCTACGGGCTGATCGGCCGCTGGCAGCATAAAATCAGCCGGGTTTTCCTGGTGGCCATGATGATTCTGGGATTCTGGTGGGCGGGCTGGTGGTTTTTCGGGGTCCTGGTCTTTCTCTTCGGCATCAATCATCCGCCGACCTACAACGACGATAAAAAGCTGCCGCTGCCGGCCCGGGTGATGGGAATAGCCTCGCTGGTCATTTTCGTGATCAGTTTTATTCCAATGCCGTTCAGGATGGGATAAGCATCCGCATTTTAAGGCTGGGCCCGGAGGCGCCGAGCATTTCCCCCCGTATATCGCCGTCGCGATAAGCTTCATTAAACAGGTCGACTATAACCGGGTCGAATTGTATTCCCCGGAACTCCAGCAGTTCATTGAGAGCCGTCTCGGGCGGCCGTCCCTTGCGGTAAGGACGATCGGAGATGATGGCATCGAAGGTATCGACGACGGCCAGCAGGCGGCCCTCGATCGGGATATCCTTACCTGCCAGGCCATGCGGATAGCCGGAACCGTCGAAACGTTCGTGATGGGAGATAATGTAGGGTATCATCGGTTTGAGGAAGCGGATTCCCTTGAGAATCCGGGCGCCCATCTCGGGGTGTTTCATCATAATCTTGCGCTCGTATTCGGTAAGGATGCCGGGTTTGTTGAGGATGGCGTCGGGAACGCCGATTTTCCCGATATCATGGAGCAGGCAGCCGGTCCTTAGCTCGGCCAGGCGATCATTGTCCCAGCCCATTTTACCGGCCAGGACCCGCGCCAGGCGGTAGACCCGGTCGGTATGGCCGGCGGTGTAGCGATCGCGCGCCTCGACGGCGTTGGCCAGGGCCGTGATCGTCTGGAAGTAGGACCGTTTCAGGTTGCGGTCGAGGTAATTGCTTTCCACGGCCGAGGCGGCCGTGGATACCAGGAGCGACACCATCCGTTCCTGGCCGGGGGCGATATTGGCAAAGCGATCGACATAGACGAGATTGAACATTCCCGTTATTTCGCCCCGGGAAACCAGCGGCATCGAAATAAACGAGCGTTTTAGCCGGCGGCCGTCGATGACGACTTCATCGTTGACCGCATGGCACTCACCCCGTTCGGGCTTCTGCCCGGGCGGAAGCTGACCGTGGCGCAGGAAATTCATTACCACAGTATCGCTCGTATCGCCGGCCAGGCACCGGGGATGAAAAGAGCAGGTCCGGCGGTTTTTGAGCAAAATCGAGGCGGCCTGGGCCGGGAGGACATCGACCGCCGAATCGACGATCAGGTGCAAAAGCGGTTGCAGCTTGATACCGCGGGCGACCGTTTCGGTGACCTTCATCAGTTCCAGCTGACTGCGGAGTTCGACATTTTCGCGTTTGATGCGCTGGTTCTCCAGGCCGCGCCGGATGGTCGCCTTGAGATCTTCGAGTTTGAACGGTTTGACCAGGTAATCGTAGCCGCCTTTTTTCAGGACGGAGATGGCCGTCTTTACCGTGGGGTATCCGGTCATAAGAATAACGACCGCATCGGGATGATTTTTAAGCGTATGCTCCAGAACCTGAACCCCGGAGAAATCACCCATGACCAGATCGGTTAAAACCAGATCGACGCTCTCGTCGGAAATAAAATCCAGCGCCTTCTGCGGATTGGTGAACTTTTTTACGGCAAAATT
>Ga0272444_10004873_pt1 | contig 11706 bp, 9 predicted proteins | sample SSMForm13_FD_201033 | JGI IMG/M metagenome (GOLD analysis project Ga0272444, IMG submission 201033) | Marine sediment archaeal communities from Little Sippewissett salt marsh, Falmouth, MA, United States - SSM-Form-13 | ecosystem: Environmental > Aquatic > Marine > Wetlands > Sediment ... | reverse complement strand
CCGATAATGATAAAAAAACCGTACGGTTCAAGTCGCGAAAGTAACTGTTGAAGCCGTTCCGACAGAAAACCCATGAGAATCTTGGAACCGTCAAGGGGCGGGATCGGAATCAGATTGAATGCTGCCAGTATGATATTAATCTGGGCCATATAGTACAGCATCGTCGCGGCGGTACCGTGTGGGGGCAGTGACAGAGATTGAAGCAGAAAGAGGGCAATAAAGGCGAGTATCGTGTTGACGATAATGCCTGCCGCCGATACCAGTATCTGTGCAAAACGGCTTCTACCGATATAGGCGAAATTGACGGGAACCGGCCGTGCCCACCCAAAGCCGAATATAAAGAGCATGAGCGTCCCCACCGGGTCGAGATGCTTCAGCGGATTAAGGCTGAGCCTGCCCATCTGCTTGGCCGTGGGGTCTCCCATTCTGTTGGCAACCCACCCGTGGGCCACCTCGTGGAGGATTACTGAATATAAAAGCGGTATGGCTATCAGAATGAACGCCGCCGGGTTTTTCATTAAAAGATTGATCAATCCCATGTAGGTGCACCTTTGTTTTCTTTTGTTCTGACATACTCACGACGAGACATACAATATAAGAATCGCGATACAAACGCAAATTATATCGAGTGTGGATTTACACTCTTTTTTACTATACAGGCTGATAAAAATGAGCCGGTTTCGATACGCCTCAGATCATCCCACGGGAGTTCACACAGGAACTATCGGCATTTGCTCTGCGTGAGAGCGTCCAACACGTAAAAAAACGAGCAAATGTATTTCCGGATTTCGATCATGGAGGGTAAGAGAACCGGGATTAACTCCGGCTTTTTGATGTGCACAATGGCATGGCATGCTCACGCAAGAAGACGGCCGCCAAGGCGGCCGTCTTCAAGAAATAAAGCAATGTAACGTAGTACATCCGAATCCGTTTATGCAACTGATTCGGAAACCGTATCGATAACCTGATGGACTTCTTTTTCCTTCACTCCGACGAGTGAAACGATTATCAGGGAAGCACACCCGATCAGCATACCCCAGGCGCCGGGCTCGATTACGGTATGTATCCCCGCAAATTCCTTAAGAAGACTGAGCAACACGCTGGAACCGAGTCCCATAAGGGCACCCCAGAACACACCGTTGCTGGTCGTTTTCTTCCACCTCAGTGTAAAGACCAATGGCGGGAATATGGTTGCCACCCAGATTCCCCATGCCGCTGCAGCGATCCACATAAGAAGCTCCGGCGGATGGAAAACAAAGGGAAGGGGAACCAACGCCACGGCAATCATTCCATACCGGGATATGATAAGTTCCTGCTTAGCCGTCAGAATTCTTCCATGTTTTTTCAAATACGGGGTGAGAAAATCACGGATAACCGTAGAGGTTGCGGTTACCATGAAGGAGTTGACCGTTGACATGATTCCCGACAGAACAGCACCAACCATGAGACCGGCACCAATGGATCCGAAGGCATACATTACGTAAGTCGGACCAGCGAGATCTGGCTTTGCCAGCTTGGGAACGGCTCCCGTTTCGGTCAAATATCTCATGAAGAACCCGGACCACTCAGCCCAACTGAACACCATGTAGACAATAAGGGATACGACCAGCGCCGTTTTCAAAGCACTGACCTTCTTGATGGCGTAGAAACGAGATATAACGTGGGGGGCTGCCGATACACCGAGACCGAACATTAATGCCCACGATATCATACCCCAGACACTACCACCGCCTTTAAAGCTGCTCTTGAATATTACCATATATTCGGGAATATCCGAAAGGGTAGAGAAACAGTTCGTCCAGCCGCCACAGAGCCTGATTCCCACGATCAACATGGCAACGGCACCGACGCACATCAAACATGCCTGTAAAAACTCACTGTAGATCGACGCCTTGATACCGCCGAGTGTTGAATATGCGATCATGATAATCACACCGATGATACAACCCTGCCAGAACTCAAATCCGAAGACGGTCTGTCCAATATATCCCATGGCGAGATACTGGGCCAGCATATAGGGGAAGACACCGATAAAAATACCAAGGGCAACAACCTTGGCAGCCTTTTCATTACTGAACCGCGCCCGGATTACGTCAGGGATGGTCAGTATCTTATACTGAGACACCATCTTCCGTATCGGAACGGCAACCAGGAAATAACTCAGCCCCATGCCGATAAGAGCAAACAGCTCTAACACCAGCATCGGACTGTAACCATTTAAATAAAGCTGACCGGGACCTCCGACGAATCCCCAGCCACTCATAAAACTTGCTGCAGCCGAAAAGGCTACGAATGTCGGTCCGATTGCAGCGCCACCGATAAAAAAATCTTTGGCACTTTTCATGCCACGAGAAACATAAACTCCAATACCAAGCAATACCAATATATAAATAATGACAACCAAACCGGTTTGCCATCCTTTTGCCATTGCGAGTCCAGCACTCATTCCTTCCATAACAATGCCTCCTCAATAATAATTATCCATTTATTTCGTTAAACATTCTCTACTCAAAATCGATATCTTCATCAGGGCGCTCAACCTTCTCATAATACCAAAGCACATAGAGCAGTGATAAAACGATAGTAGCAATGGGAAATCCCAACATGAAAAAAAACGTTAAAGTCGGAACACCTAATATCATGGTTCAATTCCTCCTATCTTTATTATTTTTTTGAGTCTTATGTTTTTAAAATGTACAGCTGCTGTTCAAATCGATTCCGGTTTCGTAAATCCTCTCCTACTCACAAAATGTCTTTAGACACAAAAATGGACTGAGCAATTTTGATGCCATCTGAGAAATATGGTGCGTTACAGATTAAATATTTTTTCATGTCCCTGTTCGTAAAACCGATTCAACAATACAACATGTTGTTTTTGTTAATTTATCTGTCATTCGGACGTCCCATGTTACGGTGAGGAATATTGGATCATTCCTTCTGTTCGTCTTCAGAACCGGCCTTTTGTATAATGATGAACACCGGTTCTTGACCGGGTGTTGAAGCAAAATAGATCGTCCGTTAAGTCATCGGTGGCTCGTCTTTCCGGAAACAGGAATCATTCCATGAATGATCGTCACAGCTGCATCTTATGTTTCTTTGAACCCCGCCATTCCTGTTGCGGTCTTTTGTGTGAGCCATTATTGACTCATCTTTAAAAAGCCTGACGTGCATCAGTTCGTGGTATCCGGCGTTTCAGTTCGAACATCTATATGCGACAAGCTTCGTGACCGTTTTTCCCTGATGGGTATTTCCCAATACAAGCGATGTCCTCCGTTCGAAAACAGGACAGATGAAACGAAATGGAAATGTACGGACGGGATTATGGTATCGTATTAAATCGGTGAGAAGTTCCCTGGGTTGTGGCGGTCACTAAGTCATCCGTGACTTACTTTTCCCGTGAACATATGAAAATAACTTTCAACGAATGGTTATAAACCATGAAAAATCTTCGAAATCAATCATAAGAAAAAAAGTTAACGACAATCAGCTCATGTACTGGTAACTGACAGGCGATTTCCAGCATATGCATGGTGTCAGCACCGGGTTGCCTTCCATGAGTTTCACAAACATCCTTGATAACAAAGAACTTGATCGGAAGGCACCACATATCAGAATATTTTGCAATTATCCATACCTATCTTCCTATGCAGACGGCGAACGGCCGAGGCATCTTCCTGGCGGAAGTGTTTAGAATTGATGGATATATTCTAGACATCATAACGCTCGACAAAATCACTCAGGGCTCACCGGTATGCTGCACATGATTTTATTTTTATTTTTTTCGATCATCGTTCCCGGACCAACAGATTCGAGAAGTGGCATACCAATTGCTATCCAAGAGTTTCGTCGATAAGAAAAGATTTTTTTGGTTAAATGATGTGAGTAAGTTGATCGGGAGGTCATCCTAATGAAAAATACAGATGATGTTTCAAAAATAGTGAACAATAAAGTGGCGGGTGGAGCGCTTGAAGGAGTACGAGTCCTCGATTTGACAATCGCTTATAACGGCCCATTTTGCACAATGAATCTGGCTGATCACGGTGCTGAAGTAATCAAAATCGAGAGACCGAAGATAGGGGATCAAACCCGGGAATGGCCACCTTTCAAGGACGGCGCCAGCGGATACTACGCATTCCTGAACCGCAATAAAAAGGGATTAACTCTCAACCTTCGGTCCGAAAAAGGAAAATTCATTTTTAGGGAACTGGTCAAGACGGCAGATGTGGTGGTCAATAATTTCAAGCCCGGAACCATGGAGAAACTGGGTATCGGATATGATGTCCTCAGGGAAATCAATCCCGGAATCATCTACGCATCCAGTTCGGGTTTCGGATCATACGGTCCCCTGAGTAACCGACCGGCATACGACAATATCGCCCAGGCTCTGGGAGGAATGATGAGCATTACGGGGTATCCCGACGGCCCGCCCGTCAAGATCGGACCCGCCGTCGGTGATAATTTCACGGGAACCTACATGTCCCTTGCAATCGCCATGGCACTTTACCGGCGGGAGAAAACCGGCATCGGACAAGAGCTCGAAGTAGCCATGGTCGACACGGTTATATCAATCCTTGAAGGAGCGGTCATCCAATATACCTTAAAAGGTGAAATGAACGGTCGCGTTGGAAATATTGATCCCTACACATCACCCTTTGACATGTATGAATGCAAAGATGGCTATATTGTCATCGCCGCGGCAAGTCAGAATCTCTGGGAAGACCTCTGCCGGGCCATGGGTAAACCCGAATTGATCGATGACCCTGAGCTCCTCACGACACAACTCCGGGTGGAGAATTACTTTACGAAACTGAAACCGATCTTTGTAGAATGGACGGCAGGGTACATGGTAGCGGAACTGCAGAAAATTCTTGAACTGAAGGGGATACCGAACGCCCCCGTACTGAATATAGAACAGATGGTCAACCATCCCAATACTGAGGCACGAGAGATGGTGGTCGAAGTTGAAGATCCCGTGCTCGGCCCCATCAGAGTACCCGGAGTGCCGATTAAGATGTTCGGAACGCCGGGAAGCGTGTCGGCACCGGCCCCCCTGCTGGGTCAACACAATACGGAAATACTTGCTTCACTGGGCATCGAGCAGGAAAAAATACGGGAATTTGAAGAAAAGGGAATTATTTAGGCCGGGGTGAACATTTGTCCGACCTTTTTAATCTGACAATAACTAATTTTAAATGGAGGATTTTTCCATGACAGAAGAAAATTGTGTACTTTACCATAGACAAGGAAACGTGGGGTTCATCACCTTTAACAGACCGCACCGCCTCAATGCCCTCAACGGGCCCTTTTTGGACGATTTTATCAAGCAATTGATCGTCGCCATGAAAGACGATGAGGCCGTTACGATTGTTATGACCGGTGCCGGACGGGCCTTTTGCGCCGGAGAGGATCTCAAGGAAACGGCGGAAGGAAAATCATTTAAACAATGGGTGGAAGAGGCGGATAAGCTTCAAGACATCCAAAGACTGACACTCAGGCTGAACAAACCGCTGATCGGGATGGTACGGGGATACGCTGTGGGTGGCGGTTGTGAGTTTGCTTTGAGCTGTGACTTTCGAATTGCCGATACGACAGCAAAATTCGGATTTCCCGAAACAGGTATCGGCCTCACCATTACCCAGGCAGGAACCAAGCTGACCTCTGCAATCGTAGGATTGGGTAAGGCGAAAGAACTGGCGTTCACCGGTGAATTTATCGATGCCGAGGAAGCATATCGCATCGGTATGGTAAATTATGTCGTACCGCCGGAAGAACTGGAAAGCAAGACCCTGGAAATGTGTGAGACCATCGGAAAGCGCTCCCCTCTGTCTCTTAGACTGACCCGTTCGGCCTTCGATCAGGGACTCCATGCCAGTTTCGAACAGATCTTGGAAATGGAAACGGCACACCTTATGGCTGTCGGTGGTGCCCAGAACGATCAGCAGTACCTTGAGAAGTGGAAAAAATAACAGGGAGTAGCCATAAATCCAAGCTCCCGGAAGGGGGAGCCTTGCACGAGAGGACGTCCCCCTTCCCCTCCTTGCGGTATGAAAGATGGAGCATCGGTAATGTATATGTGCGAGTTTAAAACGATTAAAATGACTGTTTTAAGGGATTTCACCATGCGTACAAGCGGTACACTTCCCTATCGCGCCTTCGACAGATGAGCCCCATATGGGCAGCCGGTTTGAGTGTCTGCTTGGCATTATCAGTCGGGTCACGTCCACGACAGATGATGAATTCGCAGAGACACCTTCAAATTCATGGGTGACCGGCTCATCCCGGGCGTCAACCGGGGAAACTCATTTACCACACAAGGGGTAGTTACCCTATCTGAGGTTTCTTGCATTAATGAAAGGAGAAATGAAAAACCATGATCATCGATTTTAGAGTGGTACCACCCTTTAATGAATACGACGCGGAAGAAGATGCAAAGAGGACATTCCTCGAAGGGTATATGGCCGTTTACGGCGACACATACGGCAACGACATGCATACATTGAACGTGACGATAGACTCGATGCTGCAAGACATGGACGAGGCGGGTGTCGATTATGCCGTTATGCAGGGGGAATGGGAGCTTGGCGATTGTGCCAAAATGAATGATGCCGTGTTTCGCCTGGCACACCAATATCCCGAAAGATTTCCCCTGTACTTCTTGGGACTGGATGCGGGGAGGAACGAAAACCTGCCCCGGCTCATCGAGCGTGAGGTAAAAGAACGGGGATTTTCCGGTGTCAACATACAGTCATGGTCGACCCGGTTGCCCATTACCAACAGGGCCTGGGGACCGGTATATGGAAAATGTCAGGAGCTCGACATACCGATTACGATCCATACGTCTATTAATTTCACTGTCGATCGCCCCATTGGGCTCGGACGACCCCTCCATATAAGTGAAGTAGCCGCTGAGTTCCCCGATCTCATCATCGTGGCAAATCACGGCGGATGGCCCTGGGTTACGGAAATGGTCGGAGTTGCCTGGAAGCACAGAAATGTCTATATCGAAATCGGTGCACAATCTCCAAGGTATATCGCCCGTCCGGGCACCGGGTGGGAGCCGCTCGTTACCTTCGGTAACAGTGTAATTCAGGATAAGGTACTTTTCGCAACGGATGCCATGCTGCCACCTCAACGGGTCGTGAAGGAATTGATGGAGATGCCTCTGAAGGACTCCGTCAAAGAAAAATGGCTGGGACTTAATGCGCAGCGACTTATCGAAAGAATCAAAGAATAATTGATGACAATTTTGTTTTTTTACCCCGATTCGGTAAGACGAGAAGATACCGGGCATTCCGATATACTGCACGTGTATCCCACGTGGTGCGAAGTCACAGGTGGTATGGGTTCTTAGGACAAGTAACAGGGATTTATAAGTGGTAAACTGTCTTGGATTCATGTTCATGCCGCAGCCTGTTTCTGCAGTCGTGAGTCTGAGTAAACCATAGCCGGGGTCTTCCGGTCACTGATGCACGATTCCTTCTCGGTCTTTTGCTCATATGCCGCTCCTTCCTAGCTTCAATATAAAGCATTACAGCGCAACTTCTCCACTTATGCACCTGTCCAGTTTTACCCGACCAGCTGTGTCATCCATAGCCTTAGATATAGCTCAGGTATTATGACCGCTTTATTGCTGATTTCCCTGATTTTTTTTGAGAAAAAGGCAGTGTAGTAACATAAAGAAAAAAGGGTGTTTTTATCAATACGATTGTGGTACTAAGGTGCACCGTTCAGGTCAGGACATTCTATAAGAGAGACATCGGGTTTGCCGTCTGAAGGGAGGGTATAGACGGTATACGACAGTATGAGTAATGACGAGAGGCAGGGTTTTATGGAACTAAAAGAACTTATCGAACAGTACAAATTCATTTTGGATCATTCATTTGATGAGCTGTGCATCGTAGACGGCAACGGGATCATCATTTATATGAATGCCACCTGCCAGAAACACTATGGTAAGGATCCCTCCTTCTTTGTCGGCAATGATGCGACACGAGCCCAGAAGGAGGGAATCGTGGATCATGCAATTACCCCACTCGTTATGAAAGAAAAGAAGAAAGTGACCATTGTCCAGAAAACAAATATCGGCCGGGAACTTCTCATTACGGGCAACCCGATTTTTGATAAAGATGGGAACATCATGCTTATCATAGAAAATGCCCGGGATATTTCGGAGATAAGAGATCTGCAAAAGCGCCTGAAAGAAACGGAAGAGCTGGTAAAGCGCTATACCGACAAACTGGAGTCTCTGAAAAAAGAACAGCGCAGTTTCAAGGGTGTAATCATCCACAGCACCAAACTCAAAAATATTATTGAACTGATAGAACGAGTTGCCCTTACCGATTCATCAATTATGATCCTGGGTGAATCGGGAACGGGCAAAGATGAATTGGCCAAAATTATTCATTCGTTAAGTGCAAGAAACGACAAACCTTTCATCAAAGTCAATTGTGGTGCCATACCGTCCACACTTATAGAATCGGAACTGTTTGGATACGAAGGCGGTGCCTTCACGGGATCGAAAAAATCCGGGAAAAGCGGATTGATGGAAGCCGCCGATGGCGGGACCTTGTTTCTCGATGAAATTACAGAATTGCCCTTTGACACACAGGTCAAATTACTCCAGGTTCTGCAGGAGAAGCAATTCTTGAAAGTTGGCGGCACCCATCCCATCACAGTCGATTTCAGATTACTTACGGCTACAAATCGGAATATCACCGAAGTGGTGAACGCGGGGAAATTTCGAGAAGATCTCTTTTATCGATTATATGTTGTACCGATCGAAGTTCCTCCGCTCAGAGAGCGAAGGGACGAGATTCTCCCACTCCTTCAGTATTATATTAATTATTTCAACAAAAAATATGGTGACCGTAAAAGTTTTTCACTCCAGGCAGTATCCCTTTTACGACACCACGACTGGCCGGGTAATATTCGGGAATTAAAAAACATCGTCGAACGTCTTGCCGTGACAAGCGTGGAAGAAGTGATTTCCTATAAATCCGTCCTCTCGGCGTTCGGTCACAACGAGAAGATTTCTTATATGAGCAATGACAAAAAATTGGGTGACCTCATGGAAGAACTCGAGCAGGATATCATAACGCAATGTTATGAAGAATTAGGATCGAGCTACAAAGTTGCAGCTCGATTGGGTATAAGCCAGCGTACAGCCCTTAGGAAAATCAATAAATACATGGCAGGCAGTCAATAAAAGGTGTGCCGAAACGTATTCAATAAACTCAATCGGTTCGCTCTGCATCCGAAGGAGAAGTCTTGACCGTCGGCTTTATTCGCCAGCAACATAATATCTCCCGACACAGAACGAGATGCCCCTACCTTTAATATGCCATAATAACCTATATTTTATCTCAAAAAAAGGAACTATCTCTCTTTTCCCCTGCGGTTTTAGACCCCTCTTTTCCTGTTCCTGATTGTTGTGATCATATGGTAAAAAAGTTGGATGGCCGAATTAATCAATCAACAGCCTCTCAAGAGCTGTTGCCGCCCCCATTCGGTAGGTTCCCCCTTTGTGTCTTGAGTTATTCAGGATACTAGGTGGTGAAATTGATCGCTCCGACAAAGACGACATATGGATCACCCAGTCGAGCAGACAGGGGTGCCTCAGAATCATATACGATATGACGGTTGAGACGGCGAACGAGACAGACCAGACGGCACTGATCGTTCGATTTGTGGTATAAAAGTCAGGTGTGTCCCAGAACTTCCGGTCAACCTGCTCGCGAGCATACTGCATGGTAAACGGTTTTCGGATCAGTATCGATACCAGGGCGATCAAAAACAGCGCAGCACTGCTGAGCGGCGCCGCATAATGGTCTATCCAGACAGCATCCGATGAAAACGAGGCGATGGCGAGCAAGACGAAAAAGGCAAGCGTTCCCAGATCGAGTATCTTGATATTTCGCTGTCGGACATCCCTGAGGGTCAGGACAATAACAATGGCGACCGATGCCATTGCGGCGGTTTGATAATTGTCACGGCCGCTTAACACCCAGAAAGCGATCCACGGCAGAAAACTCAGAAATATTCCCATATCTTTCTTCTTTTTTTTGACGTGCTCCGTATCCCCTGAGAAGGAAGCCCGTGATTATCTGTCGCTGGCCCCGTTATGCTCCGAATAGACGGTTCATCTGCCCAAGGAGGAAAAAATCTCCCTCGACGCGGCATATCCCTTCGTCGAACACCTTTTGACCATCTACCTTCCCCGTGATGACGTCCATCCACACGTCGAAGGGTGCCTCGATCGTAAGGTCGGGATTGTCCGCCGTTCCCGGATGGGTCACGCACGTTCCATTGGTGATCACGAAAAAGCACGATTCGGAATTCTCACCGGTAAACACAAACTGGATTGTCATGTTCGCATCGACGGCCTCCTCCGGGTTGAAAGCCATCTTCATGATCAGCATGAACGTCTCGGCCGAATCAGGCCGCGGGACGATGCCCTGTTTCTCCATCTCCTGCGGCGTTATTCCTTCGGCAATACAGGTTTTCCACATGGCGTTCCCTGTCCGGGCAAACGATCCGAAATCACCCACCGGCTGCGTTATCCTCGCCCGTGTCTCGGGAGTTACGACCAGTGACCGTACGAGCTCTTCCCCCGCGCGTTCCGTCGCCTTGAGGATATCGTCGAGCATATCCCGGTAGTTAGACTGGACGATCATTTCAGAAGCGGAACGGTAGATTTCCGCCACGAGCTGTTCGCCAAAGACGAAGCGAAAATAGGACGATACTTGAGAGAACACATCATCTTCGGGGAACGCCGCCACGGCTAGGGCAACATACCGATGATCTTTATGGCGAAGGGGGTGCTTCCATCGCTCTCCGTCCTTCACGAAAAATGGCTCCGTGCCGGGGATCGTCCGCTCGATAAAGGTCTTCATAAGCGCGTTTATCGTCCAGTGGTACACGGGAGTGGCGTAGACTATCAGATCGGCGTCCATCCATTTGGCAAAGAGTTCTTCCGACATATCATCCTTCTGCACACATACGCCGGGTGTTTTGGTCCAGCATGTAAAGCAGCCGATACACGGTCGGATCTTCTTTTTCCGGAGATCCACCCTCTCAACATGGCCGCCGGCCCTGCTCATACCCTCTGTCAGGGCACACAGGAGAAGCTTCGTCTTAGAATGGCTGTCCGTTCGGGGGCTGGAATTCAGTGCCAGTATCTTCATATAATGCTCCTTTTGAAATTACGTACTACACAGGGTCCGTTTCACTTGCAGGAGGGGAAACGAACGATTGGTCATTAGTTTAATCGGAAATATCAATCTCAAACTGTAATGGAAAGAATGGTGTCATGCTGTTTTTTAGTCAGCAGGAAGGACCTCATGCTCTCACTCTTTCTTAAAGGGGAATAAATTGCCTCGCCTGAAGGTGAGGTAAAATATTTGTCAAATACTTCCTCTTTCTAACTTTTTTCCACTAGGGGGAAAGGAATTATATGACTCCCATTCATCCCCGTGAAAAACACGGGGTATTCTGGCATATTTTCCTAAAAGGGACTACGATCAATGGTATTTTATGCCACTCTCCTTTTCTAAAGGGGGATACAGCGGGGCCAAGGGTTCACGGCCCGCCCTGGTGCGATGCGGTAATTACTTACAGCATAGGCTCAGCTTCATAATGATGATAGTGTATCGACAATATAATAAGGTTAATCGGTCTGGACCAGGGATTCGAGTGAACTACCGGGAA
>Ga0272444_10004872_pt1 | contig 11707 bp, 10 predicted proteins | sample SSMForm13_FD_201033 | JGI IMG/M metagenome (GOLD analysis project Ga0272444, IMG submission 201033) | Marine sediment archaeal communities from Little Sippewissett salt marsh, Falmouth, MA, United States - SSM-Form-13 | ecosystem: Environmental > Aquatic > Marine > Wetlands > Sediment ... | reverse complement strand
ATAAACATACTGTCCATGCGGCGCTAATGCAAGCGGGCGTAGTCCCCGATAATCAGATTGACACTAGCGGTGCACACCTTATGGACTGCGGCGAGCTCTCGCCGCTTTCACTTGCGATGACCTGGCATCGCGCTAACCGACCTGCAAGTAGATGATCGAATGAAGACGGGAGGGATTACGGTTATATGCCGCGTCAGACCGCGGCGAGCGAAAGCGCCGCACAAACACCGCACTCCAAATCACCAACGGGTGCAAGGCACAGCCCAGCCGTAGCCGCAATCATCGCCCGAGAGCAGAAGCACAACGAACTGACAGCACGACATTCGACGTCGCAAATGTGTTTGCTGGCGGAAGCAACATCCCGGTTGAAAACCTCGCTCGTCGGCCCTATTATCCTCCTTGGGGAAGTGCTATGGTGATGTGTATAGAAGCTGGAGACTATACATGTCGGCAAGAAAACGTTATCTGGGCCACCAACTGCCCATCTCAGCCACCGCAGCAAACCGGTATGAGGCAGAGAGCCTGCCTGCATCCTTCCTTGTTCACAACGGTGCTAGTATTAACGCCACCGACTGCCTTCATGCTAGTCTGCTTATTGCCTTAGCTCTAATACGTAACAGAAGAGGAGGAAGATGATGCAAGCAATGCGTCAAACAACGCTATGTGGGCTTGTCACGCTGATAGTGCTCTGCTCCTTGGCGGCAGCTTCCAGCGCTGCCAATCACTCTGGCGCCGCGCCTTTCGACCTGAAAAGCGTTCGGGCATCTTCCGAGAGCCAAACGAGTCTGACGCTCGACCACAACCTCACCGGCGCCTCTGATGAGTTCCTGGAGGAGCTTGTCGGGCAGGTCTCTCTGGAACAGCTTTGGGCATTTGACGAGGCGCTGGTGGCCTTCCAGACGCGGAACACGTTCATGCCGCAGAACCTAGAGGCGGCGGATTACTTGTTCGAGACGTTATCGTCATTCGGGCTTGAGGTTCACTTCGAGGACCGCACCTTTGCGGGGCATTTGATAAGGAACGTTGTCGGTCGGCTCCCCGGAACCGTTGACCCCGGGCGCGTCGTCGTTTTCACCGCGCATTTCGACACAACCGTTGTGCCTTCGTGGCAGAACAGCTATGAGTATGCGCCTGGAGCCATTGATAATGGGACGCAAGTATCCATGGTGCTGGAGGGCGCGAGGATTCTGAGTCAGTACGAGCCTTCTTTCACGATTGAGTTCGTCCTGTTCGCCGCCGAGGAGCAGGGCATGATCGGCAGCCAGTTCTACGTTGATCGGAGTCTCTGCGAAGGCAAGAACATCGTAGCAAACGTCAACATGGACTGTCTCGCCTACGACCCCGAGGGGGAAATGCAGGTGAACGTCCATGCCACTCGGAACTCTGAGTGGCTCATCGCACACGCCGCCCGAGCTATAACGTTCACTGGGCTCTCTATGATAGAGATCAGGGAGAGTCTGGGGGGCTTTTTGTGGGCACAGAGCGACCACAGCTCGTTCTGGAACCTCGGCATCCCCGCTCTTTTCTTTCAGGAGGGCATCTTCCCCGACGACCCCTGGATCGACACGCCGAACGACACAATGGACCACATCTCCGTCCCGTATTTCGTTGAGGCGGCCAAACTCAGCATCTTGACTGCTGCGATACTGGCCTTCGACGAACCAGACAGACCAGAACTAGCCATTCATGCTGGCCAGGAAGTCTGCGAGTCTGGAGATCGAATTGACGTCTGCCTGAGCTTCATAAATCCGGGCGAGGCGCGTACTATGGACTTCTACATGGCCCTAGTGACACCGGATGGCCAGTACTACTACTTCCCCTCCTGGACAGAACAGCCCCAGGCCACGCGGGTCGCGCTGCCCAGCCACACCTGGTCGAATAAGCTAAACCTGTGCGCGATCGAAGTCCCCTCCCTGTGCCCGCCAACTATGCTGCCGGGCACATACGCCCTGGCGGCCTGCCTCACGGCGACGGATGGGACGTTGGCCTGCGACATCGCCGAGGCGGCCTTCAAGGTCGCCGACACCCCTCACTGCCCGGAGGACATGATCAGGGTCATGTCTGGGTCCTACACGGATTATCTCGGTGAAAGCCACTTCGTTTTCAAGTTCTGCATAGACAAGTATGAATACCCGAACCGAGCGGGGGAGCTCCCGGCTCATACAACGAGCTGGGTTGAGGCGCTCACCAGTTGCATCGAGGAGGGCAAGTATCTCTGCTCGAAGGACGAGTGGGTTCGCGCATGCAAGGGGCCTGACGACTTGATGTTCCCTTATGGGCCTACCTACCAGATTGGAGTCTGCAACACGGAGGGCGTGGGTGTCGTTACTTCCGGTGCGTTCGAGCAGTGCGTGTCAGGTTTCGGCATCTATGACATGAGCGGCAACGTTTATGAGTGGACAAGTTCGGAGCAATGGCGCTCTCTATTGTTTGGGGGACTGTTTAGAGGTAGCGAGTTTAGGGCCTCGTGCGAATACGGCTTTGCTCCGCTCAGCACACAAAGCGCCAAACAGATACCCTATGCGGGATTCAGGTGCTGCTCGCACTAAATGCTAGCCGGCGTGGGTCTCGAGTGCAATCATACTCTCTGACAGGTAGCAACTACTAACAAGGCTCAGAGAAGACATCGTACGAGAAATACCGCCGGGGCGGCAATCTGAGTGTGGTGCTCGAGAACCTCTCGGCGATTGTCCGGCTCCGGGACGAGCAGGACGACCCTGGGCTGCGGATTTGCTGGCGCTATATCCTCTTCAACTGGAATGACAGCGACGAGGAGATGTCCGCGGCCCTTCAGCTTGCACGCGAGATCGGGGTCGATCAGTTCACATGGCTTCTCAACAGCGCCGACGACAGATTCAGCAGTAGCCGTTTTACGCCCGGCACACCTGATTTCGAGCGCATACGACATGGAATATGGGGCTCTGCCGGCGGCTGGGCGAATGCCTTAACCGAGAAGATCGACTCCCGCTATCCATCGAAACTACTGGCTGAGATCGTGCCCGAGACAAAAGAAATCGAGAAGACACCGGGCGAGAGAATTACTCTGAAAGCGGCCATCAAAAACACCGGGAACGCCCTGTGGCTTACCGGGGGAACAGACGCGCGCGGGACCGTTCGAGCAGGCTACTACCTGTTCAGTGGCAAAGCTGCCGATGACCTGCCCATTGAAGAGGGGCGGGCTCAACTTCTGGGACCAGACGTGCGTCCGGGCGATTCGACCGAAGTTACGCTCGAGCTAAATGCGCCCCAGAAGCCGGGCGACTACTTGCTCTGGCTCGACCTCGTCGCGGAGCAGGTGGACTGGTTTGCCTCGTTCGGCAGCGATGTGGTTCGTGTGCCATTGCTTGTCAAGAGCTCGTGAAGGCGTTCAGCAGCATCTGTGAAGAGGTGGTTGTTAGAACCTGCCAAGCCCTGCGAAAGGTTCAGACAGCTATCGCTCTGGCCCCGCCTCCCAACCGTGGGGTCCGAGAAGAGGCACGAACACGCAGCCCGTGATGTCCTTCCTATGAAGTATTCCGCCCCTTTTCTCAAACAGCGTCAACGTCTGATATGAGCGGCTCCCGCCTACAGGGATCACCATCCGACCGCCCTCTGCGAGCTGCTCAACGAGCGGTTTTGGCGCTGAAGGACACGCGCACGTCACAATGATGCCATCGAACGGGGCGTGCTCCGGCCATCCGGCGTATCCGTCCCCGACACGCACGTGAACGTTCTCGTAGCCAAGCTGCTTCAGCCTCGCCTCCGCTGACTTGCCCAGCGACTCGATTATCTCGATCGAAAAGACCTCCTTCGTCAATTCGGCAAGCACCGCGGCCTGATAGCCCGAGCCAGTGCCGACCTCGAGCACCTTTGAGTCCTTCTTGGCGGCCAGAATCTGCGTCATCAGCGCGACGATGTAGGGCTGCGAGATAGTCTGGCCCTCGCCGATCGGTAGCGGATGGTCGCGATAAGCAGACTTTCGCTGCGCCTCAGGCACGAAAAGGTGCCGCTCGACCGTCCGCATCGCCCGCAACACATCTGCGTCATCGATGCCCCGAGGAACCAACTGCGTCTTGACCATCTTCTCACGCAGCTTGGCGAAATCGACGCCCTCCTTACCCTGATTCCCGCTCGCACAACCCGAAAATAGACCGCTCATGAGCAAAAACCCCGACGTTATGAGTACTAATCCCCGTCTCACAATACATCCTCCAAAATGAATCGGATAGAGCGAATGTCAATCTCATTATAGAAGACGTTTACGGCAAGACTCAATCACCTATCATCTCCGATTTCCCCGAAATGAGTCTATGCAACTGCCACTTTGGGCTTGTCATCTTGACGTAAGACTTGATCCTAAGAACTGATCCTGCTAAAAGTCAAATCATCGACATTCGCTTGAACTGAACGAAGCGTTATACCGCCGGTTTGGTTGGGAACCGCGACCTGACACGTCCACAACCGGTAGGGTAAGTAAGGGAGGGTGTACTAAGAGATGGAATATGTGGGAAGAATGTCAAAGAGCTTCCTTATAGGCGCCTATCTGGGCGGGATTATTCTGAGCATCCTCGTCCCCTTCGCTTCCATATTCATGTTCCCAAAACCTGAGTGGTTCATTCTGAGCCTGCTTCTCGGTCTGCTCTTTCGCCTCCTCTCCTTCTTAACCATGATAATCTTCATCTACGACATGTGGAGAGTCATACAGGACGGTCATGCCCGCACTACACCCGGTATGGCCGCTGGCCTGCTCTTCGTGCCAATCTTCAACGTCTATTGGGTCTTTCCCGCGGTGTGGGGACTGGCAAAGGACTTCAACGCCTACATCGAACGCTATCACATCAATACAAAGCCGCTCTCAGAGAAACTGTTCCTGGCCTATCCGGCATCTGTGCTCTTTTCACTGCTCTACAGTGGGAACCCCATTCTTGGGATTCTAGCAGGGATAACCGTCCTTGTTCACGGTACCATCATCATCGCCAGAGGCTGCGACGCCGCCAACGTCGCTAGGAATGTCGCCGCATGATGGAAAGAGTATCGAAACGCTTCTTCGTCTGGTCAATCGCAGGAGGCTTCACTTTGGGCGCTCTCCTAATCATCGCAGCCATGTTCTACTTCCATGCAGACAAGCTGGCAATAGCTGTGGTGTGGCTGCTATGGGCGCTGGTCCCGATCGTCTATGGCGCTATCGTCTGGTTGCGCCTCATCTACTTAATGTGGCAAGCGATACAGGACGGTCACGCTAGAGTCACACCCGGGACTGCAGTTGGATTCCTATTAATCCCCTTCTTCAATTTCTACTGGGTGTTCCGGGCCATCGCATGTTTCCCAAAAGACTACAACAACTTCGTGGATCGACATGAACTCAACGCCCAGAAGCTGGAGCCACACATGTTCGTCGCACTCTCAGCCTTCTTCTGCGCGGGTAACTCCGGCGGATTACCTACGATGATTCTAGCGTGCATACTGGCCTCACGTATCTGCGACGCCATCAATGCGATTCCCGAAATGGTGATTATTGCCGACGGTGTCTCGGAGGGCCAACACCCTGAATCCAAACCAAAGAAATACAAGCCCAAACGAATCGAGCCGGGTCCATTCGATTTCGGCGCTCATCAGAAGGACTACAAATAGTCCAATTAGACTCGCAAGCCCCGCTGATTGACCGGCCCATCAGAAAGAGTATTCTGGGGCTGTTCTTCATCTGTAGGGAGAGTTAAGCTTTGGACCGAGATGAGCTTCTTCAGATAGTCGCGCAAATACAAGAGAGCCAGACCGAGCTTGACACAGTCGAGGTGAAGGCAGCCCACAGGGGAACACCTAAGCGGTTGTTTGAGCCTCTGTCTGCATTTGCCAATTCGCCCCGCGGTGGCATCATCGTCTTCGGATTGGACGAGCAGACGCATTTCCAGACCGTCGGCGTTGAGGATGCTGCGAGACTCCAAGCCGACATAGCCAGTCTGTGCTACTCGGAGATGGAACCGGCACTGCGCCCAGACTTCATTGTGGACACTTTTGAGGGAAAGACAATCGTTGCCGCTGAATTAGATGGAGTGCCGGCCTTCAGGAAGCCCTGCTATTACAAACCTGCGGGGATCAACGGAGGGTCCTACATACGTGTCGGCAATTCCAATCGCCGCATGTCTGAATACGAGATATTCAGTTGTATGAGCAATCGCCTGCAGCCCACCTTCGACCGAAAGCCGGTACTCGACGCAACAATTGAAAACCTGGACATTGATGCGCTCAATGACTGGATTGGAAGATTGAAAAAGGCTCGTCCAAAGGCGAAGTATCTAAACCAGCCCTTCGAAGAGGTCCTCATTCATCGGAACGTCATTGAGGCCGTTAAGGGAGTGCTGAGACCCACTTTGGCTGGATTGCTGGTGTTCGGTGAATATCCTGAGTGCTTTCTGCCTCAGCTGGTCATAACATTCCTCCAGTTCTATGGAACTACGGGTACGGAAAAGACTCCTCGCGGTGAGCGTTTTCTGGACAACCAGAGGTTTGAGGGACCTATCCTAGAGATGGTTGAATCGGCGGTCAATTACGTGATGGCATCGATGCGTAAGAGCAGTCTGATTGACGGTGTATTCAGGCGAGACGTTCCTGAATACCCAGAGGAGGCCGTTCGCGAGGCAGTGATTAACGCGGTGGCTCATCGGGATTACAGCAATTACTCGCTCGGTAGCTACATACAGATACGGCTTTTTGCAGACCGGCTGGAGGTTCAGAGCCCAGGCGGACTGTATGGGGCGGTCACCGAGGACAGCATGGAATACGGGCAATCCACGCGCAACACGACGCTCATGCGATTTCTAGAAGACCTTCACATTGTCGAGAACCGGCACAGTGGAATAGACCAGATGCTCTCGGCGATGAGGCAGGCCAAACTTGGGCCGCCCGCGTTCAAAGATAGACGGTCCTCGTTCCTGGTCACATTCCGGAATCACACGCTAATGAGTCCCAAAGCAATTGAGTGGCTTAATCAGTTTGCTGCCCACGAGCTAAATGATCAGCAGCGATTGGCTCTCGTCTATATGCGACAAGAGAGAGAAATGACAAATAGCGACTACAGAAGGCTCAATCGCGTTGACGCGTTGGATGCTACCAGACAGCTGCGCTCTTTGGTTCAGACTGGCCTGGTCCATCAGCACGGGACCAAACGCGGTACTTACTATACAATGAAGACATTCCCTGACGCTTCAAAAGGCCCAATCTTGCAGGCCAAAGAGAAAAGTGTTCTCGACTACGTTCGCAACCATGGCAGTATCTCCAACCGAGAGTGCCAGCGCTTGCTTGATCTGACCAAACTGAGGGCCTCTCGACTATTGACAGCGATGAACAGGAAACAACTGCTAAGTCGCAGAGGCCAATCGCGCGCAACTCGCTACATACTCAAGGAAGACTAGACAAGGCTTCGTACGCCTTTGCATCATTATTCGTGTCGCCATTTATGTCATTAGTATCGCTTTAGTATCGCTTTAGTATCGCTTTGACACGCCGCATCATCACGGTAACGTGTCCAGAACGCTTGCGAGATTATGCAGAAGGCGCCTTCTGGAGCTGAGAGGCAAGCGCAAAGAAACTTATTACGTGATTCCTTAGATTTACGTCGGCTTTTTGGGTAGTTTATTTGCACTTATGACCCATATATGGGGAATGCTCTAAGCGGAGATTGTACTTGATAGAGAGCAATTGCGGCCCATTTTGCCGCAATTTATGGCACTCTCATTTTCCCTACAACAATGAATTATAGTCCTGAGGAGCTTGTATTGATTCGGGTTTATTCAAACATTCATATTGGAGCAGATGATGAAAGCACTAGTTACAGGCGGGGCGGGGTTCATCGCGTCGCATTTGGTGGACAGGCTGATTAAAGACGGGCACTCGGTCGCTATTGTGGATGATCTCTCGACCGGATTCAGGGAGAATATCAATCCCCAGGCGACCTTTTACGAGATGGACATACGGGACGCGGCGCTGGCCGATGTCTTTGAGAAGGAGCGGCCGGACATCGTCGACCATCACGCGGCGCAAATGGCCGTCATAAAGTCCGTCTCGGAGCCACAGTTCGACGCCGACGTCAACATCGGTGGCTCGATCAATGTCATCCTCAACTGCCTCAAATACAGCGTCAAGAAGCTCGTCTATATCTCGACTGGCGGGGCGGTTTATGGCGAACCGCAGTACCTGCCGACGGACGAGGCGCACCCGATCAATCCCATCTCGCAGTATGGCATCTCGAAGCACACGGTCGAGCACTACCTGTTTCTCTACAACCTGACCGACGGGCTCAAATACACCGCCTTGCGCTACCCGAACGTCTATGGCCCCAGGCAGTATCCTTATGGCGAGGCGGGGGTGACCGCTATCTTCTCGGCCAAGATGCTCAAGGGCGAGGCGCCAACCATCTTCGGTGACGGCGAACAGCTTCGCGACTACGTCTATGTGGATGACATCGTCGAGGCGAACGTTCTCGCGATGACGAATCCCGCTTCCGACAACGAGATCATCAACATCGGCTCTGGCAGAGGCTCTTCGGTAAACGACATATTCCGTATAATCAAGGGTGCTACCGGCTTTGACGGTGAGCCAATCTCCGCCCCTGCTCGCAAGGGCGAGGTCTATAAGATATACATCTCCGCCGAAAAGGCGAAGAGGATCATGGGCTGGGAGCCGAAGCTCTCATTCGAGGAAGGCCTCAAGCGCCTCGTGGAGTACCAGCGCAGCCGGGGCTGAAGCTCTGGGGCTCAAGGTTCAGGTCTCAGGCTATGAGTTAGAGTTCTGAGTTGTTCAATCCGTGGTCCGGAATCTGCACTTCCGCTTCTCTATCTCGCTTTTTTGTCTAACCTCTTGTCCGCTCATTGATAGTACTTGACAGACCATCAGCCTCTACGTAATAGTGTATATGGAAACAAGCACTATACGGGACGGGATTTCGGAAACGAGGATAGGGCGTTAGGTTTCGCCTATTTCCTATCATCCTTTCTCCTTGTGGGTAATCCACCCGAACTCTCTCTTCCATAGCGTAGTTTCAACCGTATGCACGACCTGTGGAGACGCAATCGGCGGGTGCCGTGACGCGTAAAGATGGTCTCTGCCCCGCCCTGTATGGAAGGGCGATGTTACGAATCGCCTTGAACTCATTCTTTCTCTGGATGTTATGCCTATCCAATGATGCGTTCTCGGATGCGACGAATCATCGCGTCCGTTCAGTTCTTGAAGTTTGAACACTTGTCAAAGCAACTTCGGAAGGAGCAACAGATGGGTCTTGAAACGAAGATGAGATTGGTGCTCGCTGTCATGATCACGATTCTCGTGATGATGGTAGCCAGCGCGTTTGCGGCAGACTATTACGTAGCTACAACCGGAATCGACGATACCGCGGCAGGTCGTGGGCAGTCGTTTGGAGACCCCTGGGAGACGATCACGTATGCGCTGGGCCATGTGTCCGGCTCATCGAGTGCTCCGGCCATCATCCACATCGCGGCCGGGACTTACAAGGATACAACTATTAACAATGAGACGTTCCCGCTAAACATGGAGAGTTATGTCTCGCTGTCAGGAGAGGACGAGGCTACTACGATCCTCGATGCCGAGGATGGCGCATACCACGTCATATATTGCTACTATGTCAACAACTTAACCATCGAGAACCTCACGATCACCGGCGGAAACGCCAACGGCTCCACGTCACCTAATTACGGAGGCGGCGGCATATACTGCGAGAGCAGTTCGCCGACGATGACTAATTGCACGGTCTCAGGCAATTCAGCGAATCAAGGAGGAGGCGGCATCTGCTGCGGCATTTATAGTTCGCCGACGATAACCAACTGCACGATCGCGGGCAACACGACAACCTCCACTGGCGGTGCCATCCACCTATACGAGAACAGTTCACCGATGCTGACCAACTGCACGATCGCGGGCAACACAGCAAAATACGAGGGCGGCGGCGTCTATAGCTGCAATGACAGTTCGCCAACGCTCATCAACTGCACGATCACGGACAACAGGGCATCGCAGATTGGCGGCGGCGGCATCCGCTGCTACTACACTTCAGCTACGCTGAAAAACTGCACGGTCAGCGGGAACACAACATACAACCGTGGCGGCGGCATCTTCTGCACATCCGGTTCACCGACGATAGACAACTGCACGCTCACTCACAACAGCGCGAGTCGTGGCGCAGGTATTCACTGCTATTACTACAGCTCACCCGTTCTGAGGAATTGCACAATCGCGGATAACAGCGCCTCGCAATCCGATGGGGGCGGCGGCATCTACTGCGACGCGGACTGTTCGCCCACCGTGAAGAACAGCATCCTGTGGGGTGACACAGCCAACGACGTCCCGGATGAGATCAGCGGACCTGGAACTGTCACGGTCACCTATTGCGATGTTGATCAGGATGGTTACGCCGGCAGCAATCACAACATCCGTAGGGACCCGGGCTTTGTGCCGCTGGACGAGGACGGGAACCACACCGGCTACTACCTGATGCACCTTGGGCCACAGGCAAACGACTCGGCGTGCATCGACGCCGGGGACACTAACGCTTCAGTCTATGGCCTCGAGACGTACACGACGCGCACTGACGGCACGACCGATGACGGAACCGTTGATATGGGCTACCACTACCCAGAAGGCTATTCCGGCAGCGACGACACGTACATCGAGCTGCTCTCGTTCAATGCTCAGCCTCAAGGGTCGGCCATCGCGCTGACTTGGGAGACGGGAGCGGAGATCGACAATGCCGGCTTCATTATCTACAGGAGGATTGCGGGGACGTTCTACTACCAGAAGGTGAGCGACCTGATCGCAGCCGAAGGCAACGCAAGCCTCGGCGCGTCATACAGCTTCACAGACAGCAACGTCGAGGCGGGCGTCAGCTACGACTATTGGCTGGTTGACATCGATAGGAGCGGCAAGTGGACACCACATGGGCCGGCCTCGGCGAGGCTGCCGATACGTTTCGACAGGCTAGAAATTCAGTTCTACAGGAACAGCCTGGAAAAGCCGTCCTACAATCGATTTACAGGCTGGAGTCAGTAAAGGCGGAGCGCTTCCGCCCTTTCTGCTTTCTTGCGGCTGTCACTTGGAGGCGGTGGTTCCCCCGCCCTGCAAGCACAAGGGTGCAGCAAGCGGCCACCCCTACAAGGCCTCGTCACGAGGAATCTAGTCTTTGGCAGGCTGGAAAGCCCGCCCTACAGTCACGAGGCCCCGTTTCCGCGGAAGAGGCCAGTCGCGTATTGCGAGTTGCCGCCGTTTAAGAGGCCCTCGTTGCGGTAGCGGTCGCGGAGTTCAGCCTTCTTGCCCAGGTTCCAGCTGGAGACCTTCGTGAAATAGCCCGTGATGCGCGTGATGCCATCGACGTTCTTGCTGTGGCAGTATGGGCACTCCGCAGTAAGACCGCGCGAGGTCTTATGGCAGTCGTTGCAGGTCGTGAACTCCGGCGAGAACGCAATCTGATCGTTATCGGTAAACTTGAAAGCCTTGACGACGAAATCAGCAAGCGACTCCGCGCTCGGTCGCTGCTCTCCGAGCCAAAGGTGCGAGATGGCGCCCGCCTCGATCAACGGATGGAACATGCCCTCGAGGCGCACGCGCTCGATCGGGTTCGTAACCGACCCTACGTCGAATAGCGTGGAGTTTGAGTAATAGACGCCGCCGTTGTTCGGATCGCCCTTGACTGTCTTTGAGGCAAGTGATGGAAAATGCTTCATAT